>Ga0207821_1000329_pt1 | contig 8172 bp, 6 predicted proteins | sample LuqExpMetageno53_FD_187811 | JGI IMG/M metagenome (GOLD analysis project Ga0207821, IMG submission 187811) | Tropical forest soil microbial communities from Luquillo Experimental Forest, Puerto Rico - Sample 53 (SPAdes) | ecosystem: Environmental > Terrestrial > Soil > Tropical forest ... | reverse complement strand
GTTCCAACTAGGCCTTGTCTCCGCCCGCCTCTTCCCCGCCTTCGAACAATTGGATCGGGTGACCGGGCATGATGGTCGAGATCGCATGTTTGTAGACGAGCTGCGAATGCCCGTCCCGGCGCAACAGCACGCAGAAATTATCGAACCAAGTCACAACGCCCTGCAGCTTTACACCGTTCACGAGGAAAATCGTGAGTGGGATTTTGGCTTTGCGGACGTGATTGAGGAAAGTGTCTTGCAGGTTTTGCGTACGTTCGGCGGCCATGGCCGTTGTTCCATTTTTGCTCGTGTCTCCGCACGAGACCTTTCATTGCCCGAAATCGCTCGCGGTCGATCGAGAACCGCTGCGGCCCGCCAAGAGACCCCACAAATCGGACCGCCGAGCGTGGGAAACACCATTAGATGGCACGTTTCGCTGCAGTGCAAGCAAAACTTAGGTCTGGGTTTGTCAAGTTGCTGAAATTATTACTCTTTCACACAATCGTGTTGGGATAGGACGCCGCCGCAGCGTCAGGTGATCTCGGCATGGGCGTGGAAATCGCGGCGCAAGGCTTTTGCAATCGGGCCGGGCCTACCCTCGCCGATCGGCCTGCCGTCTATCCGGACCACTGGCATTACCGTTTGGCTGGCGGACGTGACAAATGCTTCGCGGGCCGCGTGGGCCTCCTCGATCGTGAAAGCACGCTCTTCGAGCCGCAGGCCTTGCGCCGTAATGATGTCGAGCACGACCGAGCGCGTAATCCCCGGAAGGATGTCGTTTCCCAACTGGTGTGTGATCAAAGTGTCTTTCGCGACGATCCAAGCATTGGATGATGCGCCTTCGGTGACGTAACCGCGCGCGTCCACGAGCCACGCTTCGCGCGCGCCGCGATCCCGTGCGGTTTGCTTGGCGAGCACATTCGGGAGCAGCGCGACGGACTTGATATCCACGCGTTGCCAGCGGATGTCGGGGACCGTGACGACCGCAATCCCCTCCTGCGCCTGTGCCGCAATCTTGTGCGGATCGTTCGCACGCGCGGTGACGACGATGGTCGGCGGCGTTGCTTCGGCCGGGAATGGAAAGTCGCGCGGACTCGCCCCGCGCGTGACCTGCAGATAGACGATGCCGTCGCGCACGCGGTTCCGCCGCACCGTTTCGCGCAACACGATGCCGAAGGCGGCAAGCGACATCGGACGGCGGATGCGCAATTCACCCAGGGAGCGCTCGAGCCGCGCCATGTGTCGGCGCTCGTCGACGAGATGCCCGTTGCGCACCTCGCAGACTTCGTACACGCCGTCGGCAAATTGAAAGCCGCGGTCCTCGACGGACACCGCGGCGTGAGCGTGCGGCAGATAGCGCCCATTGACGTAGGCGATGCGGAACATTGCGCTTACTTAGCCGATTCCCAGCGCCTTGAGCTTGCGATGCAGCGCAGAGCGCTCCATGCCGACGAACTCGGCCGTGCGCGAAATGTTGCCGCCGAAACGGCTGATCTGGGCGACCAGATATTCGCGCTCGAACACCTCGCGCGCGTCGCGTAGCGGCAGGCCCATCAACTGCTCGCCGCCATTGCCGTTCGGCATGTTCGGCACCATTGACCCGACGTCCTGCGGCAACATGCTCGCATCGACGACTGCCTCCGGATCGCCGCCGGCGAGGATCATCAGGCGTTCGACGTTGTTGCGGAGTTGCCGCACGTTGCCCGGCCAGTTGTGCGACTGTAGCACCGCCATGGCGTCCTCGCCGATCCGCCGCTTGGGAAGGCCGGTCGCCTGTGAAATCTGCTCCATGAAGTAGTCGACCAGCGCCGGAATGTCCTCGCGCCGCTCGGCGAGCGCCGGCACGCGGATCGGCACGACCGATAGGCGATGGTACAGGTCCTCGCGGAAGCGTCCCTCCGCAATCAATGACTCCAAATTTCGCGACGTTGAAGAGACAACGCGCACGTCGACCGAGACCTTCGAGGTGCCGCCGACGCGCTGGAACGTCTGATCGACCAGCACGCGCAAAATCTTGTTCTGCGTTTCGCGCGGCAGATCCGCAACGTCATCGATGAACAGCGTTCCGCCATGCGCCTCTTCCAAAGCGCCGGGTTTACGCTGCTCGGTGCCGTTGGAATGATCGACTCCGAACAGCTCAATCTCCATCCGATCGGGCGTAATCGCGGCGGCGTTGATGACGACAAACGGGCCGTTCGCGCGGCCGGATGTCTGATGCAGCGTCCGCGCCGCGAGCTCTTTCCCGGAGCCCGACGGCCCGACAATCAGCACGCGACTGTTGGTCGGCGCGACACGCTCAATCGCCTGGCGCAATTGGGAGATCGAGGGCGAGCGCCCGATGATAGTCGGCGACAGCGGCGCCAGCTGCTTGAGCTGCTTGACCTCGCGCTTGAGCCGCGATGTCTCGAGTGCGCGATCGGCGACCAAAACGAGCCGGTCCGCCTTGAACGGCTTTTCGATGAAGTCGTAGGCGCCCTGCTTGATCGCGGCGACTGCCGTTTCGATGTTGCCGTGGCCCGAGATCATCACGATCGGCAATTCGGGGTGTTCCTGCTTCAGCGCGTCGAGCAACTGCAAGCCGTCGAGGCGCGAGCCCTGCAGCCATATGTCGAGGAAAACGAGGTTGGGCCGGCGCATCGCAACCGCCGCAAGTGCGTCGTCGCTGTTCTTGGCGGTGCGCGTCTCATAGCCTTCATCTTCCAGGATCCCGGCAACAAGATCGCGGATATCGGCTTCGTCGTCGACGATCAGAATCTCGGCTGACATGAGGTCACTCATTCATGGACTTTGGCTGATCGCTTTGATCTGCATTTTCGGTTTCGCCTTCGGCGCTGAAGGTCAGGCGTACCCACGCGCCGCGTTGGCCGGGCATTTTGTCTGACGCATCGCGCAGTTCGATGCGGCCGCCGTGCTCTTCGACGATGCGGCCGACAATGGCGAGACCGAGACCAGTCCCCTTCTCGCGCGTGGTCACATATGGCTCGAGCAGACGGCTGCGGTTTTCCTTCGGCAGGCCGATGCCATTGTCGACGATGTCGATGACGACCTCGCTGCCTTCGCGCGCGGCGGTCAACCGAATAGACCCACGGCCGAGCTCATCCGGCGGTACGGCCGCAATCGCCTCGGTCGCATTCTTGATAAGGTTCGTAAGCGCCTGCGAGATCAGCCGCCGATCGAACCGTGCCGGCATCTGCTCCTCGCTCACGTCGGCTGCGATGTCGATATCCGGATGGCCCACGCGCATCAGGAACACCGCCTCGCGCACGACGTCGGAGATGTTCTCCGCTGCAATGACCGGCTTTGGCATGCGCGCAAAGCGCGAGAACTCGTCGACCATGCGGCGGATGTCGTCGACCTGGCGCACGATCGTATCGGTGCACTGGTCGAACACGCTGCGGTCGTCGACTATCATCTTGCCGTATTTGCGGCGCAACCGCTCGGCGGAGAGCTGGATCGGCGTCAGCGGATTCTTGATCTCGTGCGCGATGCGGCGCGCCACGTCCGCCCAGGCAGAGGTGCGCTGAGCGGCAACGAGTTCAGTGATGTCGTCCAGAGTGACCACATAACCGTGCTCGGAGGCCGACGACTGCTCGCTGGTGACGCGCACCGATAGATTGCGCTCGCGCCCGTCGCGGTTGATCGTGATCTGATCCTGCGCCCGCGCGCCGGATCGCGCGGCCTGCATCATCTCGGAAAGTTCAGGCAGGATTTCCGCCAGCGGCTTGCCAAGCGCCTCGGCCTCACTGCGGCCGATCAGCTTTTCCGCCGAGCGGTTGAGAATGCTGATATGGCTATGCCCATCGACGCCGATTACGCCGGCGCTGGCGCCCGCAAGGACAGCCTCGGTAAAGCGGCGGCGGCTGTCAATGACGTCTCGCGCGCGCAGGATGTCATCGTGCTGCGTGCGCAGTTCCTGCGTCATGCGGTTGAACGTCTCTCCAAGCTGCGCCAGATCGCCTTCCGACTGGCGGACCGGAACGCGCACATGGAGGTTGCCCGTGGACACGGCATTTGCCGCCCCGATCAGTCGCCGGATCGGAGCGACCAGGCGATTGGCGAAATTCATGCCGATCCAAACCGCCGACAAGAGCACGATCAGCGCGATGACCGTGTACATGAGCGCGAACGCGACCTGCACGCCGATGCGCCGCGCCTCGATCGCGGCATATTCGATCACGCTCGCGCGCGTCGCCTGCAATTGCGGCACGACGCGGGGGTCGAGCAAACGTGTGACGTACAGATATTGGTCCTGATAACCGTCGAGTTGCACGACCGCCGCAACGTAGTTGGTGTCCGGCAACAGCACGACCTGCGGCTCAGTCTTGGTGATGTGCGGCAGCGCGTCCTTCGGCGGCATCGCGAACGTCTGCGTGACCTTGGTATCGGCACGCGCAACGATATTGAGATCCTTGTCGATGATGATTGCGGCCGAGAGGCCCCGCACCGCGGCCTGGAAACTCAAGAACTGCGCTAACTTGCCAGGCTCGGCGTCGAAAATCGGCTTGTTGCGGGTAAGATCAATCGCCATCACCAGAAGGTCCGAGCGCACGATCTGGGCGTGATCGCGTAGATACGCTTCCGCAACGATGAGAGAATTTTCGATTGCAGCCCGCGTACGCGTCGAGAACAGCCGGTCGAGGCCGCGATCGAGCGTCACGCTTGCAACGATGGCGACGAGGATCGCCGGTGCGGCGGCGATGATCGAGAACAGCCCCACAATGCGGACATGCAGCCGCGCGCCGGCATCACCCGAGCGGCGGGCCTGTATTACTTGCCAGACTTCGTGCGCGATGACCCCGAGTAGAAGGATGATCGTCGCCGCATTGGCGAGCAGCAAGGAAACGACGACGTAGTGACTTGGCGCGATCGGCGTCAGGTCGGCGAGCACCACGAACGTGATGAATGCGGACAAAAGCGCGAGCCCGACAGCCATCGGCCCGAGAATGCGTGCGTCCCGACGCTTCTGACGAACGGGCGCAAGCGTCGTGTCAGCGACGGCAGCTTGATCGGCGCTCATGGACCCCCGCGCGGCGCTGAACGCGCCGACTCTCACCGCCGGACGACAGACCGTCTGGTGGTGATGCTTTTATACAACAATGTTGCCAAATTGAGACGAATCCGCGGCGCAATCGTCCGAGGTTCGGTTAATGTCGGCGCTTAATTACCGCCCCGAAATACCTGAATATCCAAGTCTCTGATCTTTTTACGCAAGGTATTGCGGTTTACGCCAAGCAAGTCGGCGGCCCGAATCTGATTGCCGCGGGTGGCCGCAAGCGCCGCCGTCACCAGCGGATATTCGACTTCGCGTAAGATGCGGTGGTAGAGGCCGGCCGGCGGCAAGCCTTTCTCGAATTCGGCGAAATAAGTGCTCAGGTGCCGTTCCACTGCGGCGGAGAGTCCTTCTTCCGTGGTCGTCTCGTTGGCGGGCCCGAGCGGCATGGTCGGTCCAGAAAGTTCGTTCTCAATCACAGCCGCTGTGATCGTCTCCTGCGGATAAAGCGCTGCGAGTCGGCGGGCGAGGTTTTCCAACTCGCGCACATTGCCCGGCCAGCGGTGACGCTTGAGGCGATCGAGCGCCCCCTGGTCGATCTGTTTCGGCGGCAGCCCTTCGCGTTCGGCCTGCGCGAAGAAGTGGCGGATCAGGTCGGGGATATCCTCCGTGCGCTCGCGCAGTGGCGGCAGCCGCAACGGCACGACGTTCAAACGGAAGAACAGGTCCTCGCGGAAGAGGCCCTGTTGGATCAGCACGCGCAGGTCCTTGTTGGTCGCCGCGATGATGCGCACGTCGCTCTTGATCGGCGTGCGGCCGCCCACGGTCGTGTACTCTCCCTGCTGCAGTACGCGCAGCAGGCGGGTCTGTGCTTCCATCGGCATGTCGCCGATTTCGTCGAGGAAAAGCGTCCCGCCCTCGGCCTGTTCGAAGCGTCCCGCGCTGCGCGCATTCGCGCCGGTGAAGGAACCCTTCTCGTGGCCGAACAATTCGGATTCGATCAGGTCGCGCGGGATCGCGGCCATGTTGATCGCGACAAAGCTACCACCACGGCGCTTGCCGTAATCGTGCAAGGCGCGCGCGACGAGTTCCTTGCCCGTGCCAGACTCCCCTGAGATCATGACCGTGAGGTCGGTCTGCATCAGGCGGGCGAGCACGCGGTAAATATCCTGCATCGCCACCGAGCGGCCTACGAGCGGAATTGAGGAATCAAAATCTTCGCTCTTGGCGCCCGCCGGTGCCCTCTCTTTCGGCTCGGCCATCGCCCGCCCGACGATCGTGATTAGCTCTTTCAGATCGAACGGCTTCGGAAGGTATTCGTAGGCGCCGCGCTCGCTCGCGCGGATCGCCGTCATGAACGTGTTCTGCGCGCTCATCACGATGATCGGCAGGTCTGGCCGCGCCTTGCGGATGCGTGGGATCAGATCGAACGCATTCTCATCCGGCATCACGACGTCGGTGATGACGAGGTCGCCATCGCCTTGCGTCACCCAGCGCCACAAGGTCGCGGCGTTGCTGGTCGAGCGCACCTCATAACCTGCGCGCGACAACGCCTGGTTCAGCACCGTACGGATCGCGGTGTCGTCGTCGGCAACCAGGATGCTTCCTGTCGGCATCGTCTCTGTCCTCAAGCGTTCGCCGCGGACTCGCCCTCGCCGCTCCAGATCGGCAAGAGCACGCGGAATATCGTGCGATGCGGCTGCGACTCGCATTCGGTGATGCCGCCGTGGTCGCCGACGATCTTCGCCACCAATGCAAGTCCGAGGCCACTGCCGCTGCGTTTGGTGGTGACGAATGGATCGAACAGATGCGGCATCAGATCCTCGGGCACGCCGGGCCCATTGTCCTTTATGCAGACCTCGAGCGGCAGCGATACGCGCGCCTTGCTGCCGTGAACGGACAATCGCACGCCCGGCCGAAATGCGGTGCTGAAGTGGATTTCACCCTCGCTGCCGGTGTCGCCGATCGCCTCGGCGGCGTTCTTAACCAGATTGAGAAAGACCTGGATCAGTTGATCGCGATTGGCGAGGACCGGCGGCAGCGAAGGGTCGTATTCCTCGACGATCTTGATGTGCCGGGCGAAACCGGTGCGCGCCAAGCGCTTCACGTGATCGAGGACGGCATGGATGTTGACGGGCTCGCGCTCGACCGGGCGCTCGTCGGCGAAGACCTCCATGCGGTCGACAAGCTTCACGATGCGGTCGGTTTCGTCGCAGATGAGCTTGGTGAGCGCACGATCGTCGTCGTTGGCCGATTGCTCGAGGAGCTGCGCGGCGCCGCGAATGCCAGACAGCGGATTTTTGATTTCGTGTGCGAGCATCGCCGCCAACGCGATCACCGAACGCGCCGCGCCGCGATGCGTGAGCTGCCGGTCCATTTTGTCGGCGATCGTGCGCTCTTGCAGCATCACGATCACGTGGCCGTCGAATTCCGGCAGCGGCGCGACGTGCAGATCGACCAGGCGCTCGCCCGGATTGCGCGGCGTCGCAAGATCGACCTTGTATTCGTTGACCGCCGAACCGCGGCGCCGCACCTGCTCGATAAGCGCCAGCAACGGCGAACCGAACGGCACCAGATCGCGCAACATGTGCCGGCGCAGCATCGGGATCGAAGCTTCGAAGAACTGCTCGGCCGCGACGTTCGCGTCGGCGATACGGCCATCGGGTGCCACCATGATCACCGGATGTGGCAAGGCATGCAGCATCGCGTCCGCACTGGAGATCGGCGCGCTCGCCAGGGCTTGTGCGCGGCTCATGCGGCTGCCCTCCACGCGAAGTCGTCATAGGCTTCGGCCAGAAGCCGCAACGCGTCGGCAGGCTGCTCCGCGGTGAGCACACGGCTGCGCTGCGCTTTCAATTGCTCCTGCGCAATGCCCGCGGTCGCTGCCGCGCAGTCGAGCGCCCAGCCGAGGTGTTTGCGCGCATGCCGACGGCCGATTGACGCGCCATGGTGCGCGATCATTTCCTCGTACAGGGCCGTGATGAGGGCGAACTGCTCGCGCAATGACGGGACGCCGGCACGGTTGCCTGTCGTTAAAAATTTTGCGACCTGGCCCGGAAACCACGGCCTGCCCTGCGCGCCGCGCCCGATCATCACCGCGTCGGCGCCCGATGCTTCCAGTGCCCTAAGCGCATCGTCGAAATTGCGCACATCGCCGTTGACGACGACCGGTACGCCGACCGCCTGTTTGACCGCGCGTACGG
>Ga0207821_1000309_pt1 | contig 8381 bp, 9 predicted proteins | sample LuqExpMetageno53_FD_187811 | JGI IMG/M metagenome (GOLD analysis project Ga0207821, IMG submission 187811) | Tropical forest soil microbial communities from Luquillo Experimental Forest, Puerto Rico - Sample 53 (SPAdes) | ecosystem: Environmental > Terrestrial > Soil > Tropical forest ... | reverse complement strand
CCGCAACGGCTGACGAAGCCGATGATCCGCAAGGACGGTGTGCCGAAGGTGCCGCACGAACTCATCGATCCTTTGAATCCGTGGACGCATTTCCGCGAGGCGACGTGGGAAGAGGCGCTCGACAAAGCCGCCGCTGGGCTGAAGCAAATTCGCGATCGCGACGGCTCGCAGGCGCTCGCCGGCTTCGGTTCGGCCAAATGTTCGAACGAAGAGGCCTATCTCTTCCAGAAGCTGGTGCGCGCAGGTTTCGGCACCAACAACGTCGACCACTGCACGCGCCTCTGCCACGCGTCGTCGGTTGCGGCGCTGCTCGAAGGCGTCGGCTCCGGCGCGGTGTCGGCGACCTTTAACGAGGTGAAGAACTCCGACGTCATTATCGTCATCGGCTCCAATCCGACGGAGAACCATCCGGTCGCCGCCACCTATTTCAAGCAGGCGGCGAAACGCGGCGCCAAGCTCGTCATAATGGATCCGCGCGGACAGGCGCTCAAACGCCATGCCTGGCGCGTGATGCAGTTCAAGAATGGCGCCGACGTCGCGATGCTCAACGCGATGCTCAACGTCATCGTGACGGAAGGCCTGCACGACAAACAGTACGTGCAGACCTACGTCGAAGGGTTCGCGCAATTCGCCGAGCACATCAAGGATTTCACGCCGGAGGAGATGGAGCCGATCTGCGGCATCCCGGCTGACACCTTGCGTGAAGTCGCGCGCACCTATGCGCGCGCGCATTCGGCCATCATCTTCTGGGGCATGGGGGTGTCGCAACACACGCACGGCACCGACAATGCGCGTTGCCTGATTGCGCTCGCGCTGATCACCGGCCAGATCGGCCGGCCGGGTACGGGCCTGCATCCCTTGCGCGGACAGAACAACGTGCAGGGCGCGTCGGACGCCGGCCTGATTCCGATGTTCTTCCCGGATTACCAGTCCGTCGAGGACCCGGAGATCCGCGGCAAGGTCGAAAGCATGTGGAAGGTCCAGCTCGATCCGAAGAAGGGCTTGACCGTTGTCGAGATCATGGACGCGGTCCACGCGGACAAGATCAAGGGTATGTACATCCACGGCGAAAACCCGGCGATGTCCGATCCCGACCTCAACCACGCGCGCGGGGCACTCGCGCATCTCGAGCACCTGGTCGTACAGGATCTGTTTCTGACCGAGACCGCGGTCTATGCCGATGTTGTGCTGCCTGCCTCCGCCTGGCCGGAGAAGGACGGCACGGTGACCAACACCAACCGTCAGGTGCAGATGGGACGCGTGGCGCTGCCGCTCCCCGGCGATACGCGGCAGGACTGGTGGATCATCCAGGAGATCGCCAAGCGCATTGGGCTGAACTGGAATTACACGCATCCTAGCGAGGTCTATACGGAGATGGCCTCCCTGATGCCGTCGCTCGACAACATCTCTTGGGACCGCGTCGAACGCGAGGACGCGGTGACGTATCCGTGCGACGCGCCCGATCAGCCCGGTAATGACGTCGTGTTCAAGGACGGCTTCCCGCGTCCAGGCGGGTTCGGAAAGCTCGTTGCGGCGAAGCTCGTGCCGCCGAACGAGACGCCGGACCACGAATTCCCGTTCATCCTCACGACGGGGCGTCAGCTCGAGCACTGGCACACCGGCGCGATGACACGGCGTGCGAGTGTGCTCGATGCGCTCGAGCCCGGACCGACAGCGGGGCTCTCACGCGGCACGATCGCGAAGCTGGGGATTGAGCCCGGCGACATGGTGCGCGTGTCGACCCGCCGCGGAACGGTGGAATTGAACTCGCGGCAAGACGATGCGGTGCCGGACGGTGTCGTGTTCATCCCGTTCGCCTACTTCGAGGCGGCGGCGAATCGGCTGACCAATCCGGCGCTTGATCCGTTCGGCAAGATTCCGGAATTTAAATACTGCGCCGCGCGGGTGGAGCGCGCGGAGCCGCAGCGCGAGGCGGCGGAGTAAGCCGAAGCCCGCTTATTCCTGCGTAAGCGGGACTCCAGCACGGAGTTGCCGAGAGGTATGCTCCGTTGGGTTCCCGCCCCCGCGGGGACGAGCGGACGAGACGGTCAGCTCAATCCCTCCACCAAGCGCACATCCCGTACAGCGCCGTCGCCAAGCGCGCGCAAGGCTTCTTGATAACCGGGGCAGTCATGCGCGGCCTTCGCCTGCTCGAGGCTGTCGAACTCGGAGATGACAATACGCTCCTTCTGCCCATGCTCGAAGGTGATTGCCGCCGTGCCGCGCACGATGTAGCGGCCGCCCATCTTCTCGACCGCGGGGCCGGCGAGCTTGGCATATGCGGCGAGTTTGTTCGGGTCCTTGATTTCGCGGTAGCAGGTGACCCAATAGGCTTTCGGCATGGCGTCGTATCCCTTGTTTTCAATGGCAATCGATGGGGCGCAGAGACTAACGTCCCCCTGGGCGCAATCAAGCGCCGCCGGCTTCCTTTTGCCGCGGTGCAATGCGATGCTGTCCTTCGGGGCGACCAGAGGACAGCAATGCTTTCACGGCTCTTCGTGCTGTTTATGCTTTTGTTTGCCGCTGCGCCCGCATGGGCGGCGCAATGCGGCGGCGACTTCCATCAATTTCTTGCCGGGGTGGCGCGCGACGCACAGGCCGCCGGCGTCTCGCGCCAGGTGATTGACACCGCGTTCGCAGGATTGACGCCGGATGGTTCGGTCCTCGCTTTCGACCGCCGGCAGCGCTACACCTTTCAGAAGAGTTTCGAAGATTATGCGCGCACGCGCGTGACTTCGGCCCGCATCGCCCGGGCAAAATCGTTGATGCAACGCCATGCGCAATTGCTCGCCCGTGTGCAGCAGCGCTTTGGTGTCCCGGCATCGCTGCTTATGGCGATCTGGACGATGGAATCCGACAACGGCGGCGGCGATATGGGCCGGCTGCCGGTGATCCGCACGCTTGCGACGCTCGCGCATGACTGCCGGCGTAGTGAGCTGTTTCAGGGCGAATTGATCGCGGCTCTGAAGATCCTCCAGCGCGGCGACCTGCCGCTCAGCGATCTCAAGGGCGCCTATGCCGGCGAGATCGGTCAGACGCAGTTTCTGCCCTCGTCCTACATCAAGTACGGCGTGGATTTCGATGGCAACGGTCGCGTCGATCTGCGTCACAGCGTGCCCGACGTGCTCGCCTCGACCGCAAATCTGCTCCGACAAAACGGCTGGCGCGCGGGCGCGCCGTTCGGGCCGGGTACGCAGAACTTCGAGGTCATGCGCGAGTGGAACCGAGCCGATGTCTACCGCCGTGCGCTGGTGCTGATGGCCGAGCGCATCGAGCATTGACCCCGGGGTCAAGCCCGCTCGCGGTCTTTTACCTTCTTCTTGGCCCCGCTGCGGGCGATGCTCTTGATTGCAAGCGGGGCGCGGCCGGATTTCTCTGCGATCTCGCGGTCCTGCTCCATGATAAAACCGCGCGCCGGCTCGTCCTTTTCAAGGCCGCCGAGCAGGTTTGCCGGCACGCGCCGGTTGGAGCGCTGCGACCCGTCTTCGTAGATGACGTCGAAAAAGATGAACTCACCTTTGACGTTGCTGCCCGGCTTCTTCGCCATCTTCGTACCCGACCTTCGCTTCCGGCAGGGAAACCCATGAGACCGCATGGGGTTCGGCTGGTCCGCGGCTCTTCCGTTCCGTCCGGCGGCTAACATATCGGCACTATTCCCGTCCATAGCAGTCCACACTGCCGCATGACCCCTACCACTAGGGGCCGTGAATAGTGTGGATGATGTGGAAAGTGGGTAGCGAGCAAAAGTGTCAGGCAGGAACTAAAGGTATCGCGGACTCGCGTCTTTTAAAAGGGGACTTCTCCCCGAGCTGGTTGTCGATCCGGCCTGCCTTCGGCCGCGGCGCGGATTTGAACTTCAGAGAACAGGGCGCCTTCGGTCAGTTGGACGGCCTCAAGGGCGACGTACACGATGCCGTTCTGTCGAAAGGTGGGGCCGTAGCGGCCGGCGCGCAGCCGATCGTTCACGGTCATCCGGTGATGGAGGACCAACCGCGCGATCATTGGGCCTAAGACAAATCGGCTCATACGGCGTACATTGACGTACGCTCTAACTCTAACAACGCACTCTGTGGACTACCGACACAGACGCAAAACCGCTTTGGCGAACGCGGTGTCGACGATCGAGAAACGAGGGCTAAAATTTATTGGCCGGCAGACTGATTTCGTCCGCGGGAGCGTGACTGATTTCTACATCGAACCCCCGAACGCGCCAGGGCCGCGGGAGGGATCCAACATGTTCCATCTGATTGCGCGTTATGAGAAAGGCGGAGGTTCCGATCTTCCAATCGTGGAGGGTAAGCGGGAGTTTGCGACTGTCATCCCAGACGGCTGGACGGAAGAGCAGGTGATAGAGATCTTGATCGGCGATGTTGACCCGCAAGTGCCCGCATCTTCCGCGAGGCAATGAAAAGGCCCGCCGGTCGACTGCCGGGCCTCTCCCTTCACTGACTAGCGGCGCTCGCGAGTGGTTGCAGAGCAGTCACCACGTTCCGCAACAGCCGTCTTCCGTCCTCGGCCCCACCGTCCATCGACGAGGCAGCAAAACTGCCGTTCCCTTTCCGATCAAGTTCGATCAACAAAAACGAGGCTAATGCCACCGCTCCGCTTGGCGTGGTTGGGACCGTTTGCAGCAGCTCGTCAAATGCCTGGTTTTCAATATCGAGGCCATTATCGTAGAAGCGGTCTAACTCTTCGTTGTTGATTTCCCCGTTTTTATACAGCAGTTGGGCTCTCGTGCTGCTGTTGTTTCTTGTTTGAACCGAACGGTTGTATCCCTCAATTGCTGCGAAGATCGGATCGGACGCGGTAGGGATCTCGCCGGCCAGCACGGCGGCTGGCGCGGCCGTCAGGGCAGCAGCGCCGATCAGTACGGCCCGTCGTGATGTAGTCGACATAGTCTTTCCTTTCCTGTGTGTGAATGCAACGCACAGGGCGGAACGTCGTTCGGTGTTTTTGATATGCTGTATTCGATCATGCGCGCCGTAGCGGCGCTTTCAGGCGAAGTGGCTGCGGCGGCGTAGGTGAGAGTCAAACGAAAGAGGCCGTCAACAGGTGGTCTCATTCGTCCAACGGAATAAAACCCACCCCACCGCGCAGCCGATCACGACCGGAGCAAACACCAGCGCCCATGCAAACAAGTCATCCACATTGCCTTTGTATGTAAAACGCGCTGCCGAGCATTGACCAAGATCAGTTTGCGAGAAGACGATCAGGTGGCCCATGCTTGATTAATGCAATTGGCGGAAGCGCAACGTATATCGGCCATCGTACGCCCGATCCGCCGAGCCGCTGCGAACACCAGCGGAACTCCATTGATCCATGCCAACAGCAACTTATTGAAATAGAACATCGCGAGATTCACTTAGGACACAGCAAGGGTGGAAATTGGCACAGCAATCTGACATTGCTCAGCCGTGGAAACTCGCCCGCCGAAGAAAAAAAGCCCCGGCGAGCCGGGGCTAGTTCGTGACAGTGATCCACCTAGGTGTGGGGCCTAGATGAACAAATTGATCTGACCAAATTCGTAGAGTGCGTGATGTGATGTGCATCACGCGCGTGTCGATTTCGCGAACTAGTGCGTGAAGCCATCGTGATCCCCGTCACAGCGCGTGATGCGGCTGGCGCATTACTCTCCTGAACATCAGACAGGAGGATGCCATGCGGAAATATCTGATTGTGTTCGCGAGCGCTACGCTTGTGCTCACCGCTGCAGCCACCAAAGCTGCGTACTTCTCTGGGCATCCTGTGCCGACGAAGGCCGCCGCGACAACGCTGGAGCCGCTCACGATGCATTACGGAGCGATGCCGGCCCAAAATATCTCTGACAGGACCTTCGTTTTTGATCAGTAGGGATCGTGCGGGTAGTCGGCGTTCGCGTGCCGCAGAAAAGAAGCCGCGTGTGGGACGCGGCTTTGTTAGTGGGAGGAACAAGCCACCCAAAGGCGGCTACGCACATCCGCATTGGAGGTTTGGTGCGCCCTCACACGCAAGTAAAAAGCATATAAATGGAGCAGCTATTTCCAGCCGTCGCCACCGACAGCGGAACGGCAGAGACGGCTAGGCGGCGATGATGGCCTTCAAGGCGCACTGGCTGCGGCGGCGAAGGACAATATGGAGGCTCAGGTATTGCTGATCGCCGCAACCTTGTAGCCGGCCTCGACCGGCACGCCCTGCAGCATCCCTGCGCCCCCTGGTCATAAACCAATATTCGCGCCGCATTGAAACAAATAGACCGAATTGCCTATCATGAAGTAATGGAGCCATCAACATCCAATCACGCATCGGCCCAGCCGGGGCCCAACGCCTCAGTCGACTTCACGTCCAGCGTGGAAGAGCTATTAAAATTATATGTCGACGTTGAAAAGACCGCGATGCGTCTATCTTTTATTGGCCCATCCTTCTGGCAACGCCCTGCCGATTGGGAATGGAAAGGTCTTTCCAAAGTAACCGCTATGGGTGAGATCAATCGAAGAACTTACCTACGGCCTCTCGTCATCGGCATGCTCCATTGGCACTTCCGCAATCGGCTAATGGCAGTGCGCAAAATGATACTGTTGGAAACGCGCTTTTCCGAGTCTGCTGCGAAGAATTGTCTTGAAAGGATTGATAGAGCGATCGATTTCTGGCGCCTAAGGATCACGATAGGTTCTATATTGTTTGGCTGGTTCATCCCCCTTGCGGGGCCAGCTACTGCAATCTGGAAATGGGTGGTCCCACAAAGTGTTGTGATCTTGCCTCCAGAGGTGATTTGGATAGTCTGTACTTCTTCAGCGTTTTATTGTCTTTTATTTTTAACTGGATCGTTCGTGACGAAGCGGGGTCTCATGCTTGGAGGCAGTGGATTCGCTGCCTCCAATCCATATTTATTTACAGAACCGGGTGGCTATGCGCGTGAGAGAGAAATTCTCGGTCCCATGGGAATTGCCGTTTCAGAATTACCAATCGATCTCATCTGCGCAACGGCATCAGTCTGCATCATTGCATTATTCCAACTAGCGTTTTTTCCTTTTCTGAACTACTCCGTGTTGGTTCAAAGTTCCGACCTTGTTTCTGTAATTTCTGCACTTGGTGGCTCCCTAATCATGGCAGCATTAGTTGTGTGGAAATTTATTGTAAGGCCTTGGCGGCGTCGGAAAAGCTTGGGCCGCATGTAAAGTTTGAGGGAATGATTTAAAATCGAGGTCGGGCAGCGGCACAGCAGAAACGCGCGAAGCGGCCATGGCGGCATTCAAGGAGCAGTGGATGCGGCGGCGTACGTGAGAGTCAAACGAAAGAGGCCGCCAACTATGGCCTCCATGTTAAGTGGGCCAGCCGTTCAGTAAAAAGGTGACGCCCACGACGGCGGTGATAAGGGCCACCAGGACGTAGGCTTGGCCGAGAATCCACGGCTTGCTTAGCCAGATCGCGCTGGCCTGGCCTGCTTGGGGGCGCGCGATAATGAGCATACCCATGCACGCGGCCAGCAATACGATCCCGATGACGATTGGCATCCACATCCTCCCTGGGGGAATGCTTCGCCTACGATCGGGCTGATCACAAATAATGTTTGGATAAAAATTGACGGTGAGAGCCATCCGGGCGCGGCCTCAGACCCACCGCGTGGATGCATTACACCAGGTGGACGACTGGCGAAGGCCAAAAGGGGCCAGTACCCAGCATTCAAGGCGCACTGGCTGCGGCGGCGAAGGTGAGAGTCAGTAGATACAAGGCGGAGAACTAATCGGCCTCGATGCTGCGCCTTTGCTGCGCGCAACGGGAAGATGGCGGGCAGCCACGCAGACTGCACCAAAGGCACGACAGCCTTCGACGAAACACAGCAGCGGCGATGTGGTCGGCGAAGCTTGCTAACGTGACGGTGAGCGCCTTGAGCATAGGGCACCTCCTGCTCTGCTACTTACCTACAGGTGCCGACCGCCGCGAAAGGCGGCCTCACTTTTCGTGCTTCGCAGCTAGCTTGACTACGCGGAAAAATACCAGAGCGCCGCCAGCGCGAGCACGCATATCGGCACAACGATCGCGCCGATTTTCATAGTCTTATCGAACGCAGCATCTTCCGCCTTGGAAATGTGGTGATCACCCTGCATCGTCATGGGAGCACCTCCATGGAGTAGTCGCAATTGTTAAGCGGCACTCAGAATTCAAAACGAGCCACTGGGATGGAAAGGGGCTAGTACCCAGCATTCAAGGCGCAGTGGTTGGGTCGGCGTAGGTGATGTCAATCGAAAAAGGCCGCCGACTCGGCCTCTTATGAGGTCGGCTGCTACTGGGCGAGTTCACTCATGGTCTGTCGGTTGAGCGTTGGCAACGATCGGTGCCGCATCCAGCCTCCATTCTCTTCGCTTAAGCCACTCCTGCACTTCCTGACGCCTGCGCTCGGCCTC
>Ga0207821_1000303_pt1 | contig 8486 bp, 9 predicted proteins | sample LuqExpMetageno53_FD_187811 | JGI IMG/M metagenome (GOLD analysis project Ga0207821, IMG submission 187811) | Tropical forest soil microbial communities from Luquillo Experimental Forest, Puerto Rico - Sample 53 (SPAdes) | ecosystem: Environmental > Terrestrial > Soil > Tropical forest ... | reverse complement strand
GCTTGGCCGATTCAGTTATGAACTTTGGCCGACCAGAATTGTGTCATACTCTAATGGCCGGCATTTGACAGCCACCCGGCTATCAGCCAGCGACCCTGCGTGTGGCGACGTGTTCCCAAATCCACGAGGCCACGCGCGGGGCTTCTACGATGCGCGTGGGCGAAGTTTGGCGAGCGCCGAGTGTCGCAGCCCGAGCATAAACGGCGCCTAAAAAAGCCGGTGCAGCAATGCGTCATGCTGCTTATGCTCTAGCGCAATCTCGACCACCATGACTCGGAAGACTACAACGTCCTTTTTGAAGGGCGGTATGTCGGTCGAGTGACGAGACAGCAACTGAGGTCAAATCGATACTTGATACACTGCGCGAGCTGCTTCATCCGGAGAATCGCGGACGCCGGCCGTACAAGTTTACAGCAGACCAAAAGCATTTAAGACTTGAACAATGGGTATGGAGGAACGCAAATGACACGGTATCAGACAAAACAATCGTGCCTCACCCGCCGCCACTTTAGCCGTGCTCTGGTGGGCGTGATCGCAGCGTCCGGGTCACTACCGATTGCTTCGGCATTAGGTGCCGAGCCGATCAAGATCGGATTTGGCATCGCACAAACTGGGCCGTTGGCGGCGAACGGCAAATCCGCACTGCTGGCGATGAAGATTTGGGAAGAGGACATCAATGCAAAGGGTGGATTACTCGGCCGACCGGTGAAACTCGACTACTACGACGACCAGAGCAATCCTGCGACGGTTCCAGGAATTTACACGAAGCTCCTGGAGGTCGACAAAGTCGACTTGGTCGTCGGCGGCTACGCTACCAACATGTTGGCGCCAGCGATGCCCGTCGTTATACCGCGCAATAAATTATTCCTCGGACTCTTCGGGCTCACCGTCAACGCCGAGTTCAACTACCCGCGATATTTCGCCATGCATCCGACCGGCGAGAATTCAAAGGGGGCCCATACAGCTCCTTTCTTTGACGTAGCAATGGCGCAAAATCCGGAACCGCAAACGGTAGCCATTGTCGCGGCTGATGCGGAGTTTTCGCACACCGCCGCTGAGGGCGCGCGCGCAAACGCGACGAAGAATGGACTCAAAATCGTCTACGACCGCAGCTACCCTCCCGCCACTACCGATTTTTCGCCCATCGTGAAGGCGATCCAGGCAACCAATCCCGATCTCGTCGTCATCTGTTCGTACCCGCTCGATTCCGTCGGCATGGTCAGGGCGGTCCGAGAGGTCGGGTTGAAGCCGAAGATGATCGGTGGGGCGATGGTCGGCCTGCAGGCGACTGCGTTTAAGACCCAGCTCGGCCCGCTGTTGAATGGCTTTGTCAATTACGAATTCTGGCTGCCGGTGCAATCCATGATGTTCCCGGGGACTAGAGAATTGCTCGACAAATACCAGGCGATGGCTCAGGGCGCTGGCGTCGATCCACTCGGATATTACTTGGCGCCATGGGGCTACGCCTATTTGCAGGTGCTGGGCCAGGCAATTGCGGCATCCAATAGCATAGATGATGGCAAGCTCGCCGATTACATGCGACAGGCCATATTTAAGACCGTGATCGGCGACGTCAAATTTGGCGCCAAAGGTGAATGGGCGAAGACGCGCGTTCTGCAAACGCAATTTCAGAACATCAAGAGTAACGACATGGAGCAGTTCAGGGACGTGTCACGAACACAGGTGATCATCGCACCGAGCGAATATAAAACGGGAGAGGTAATCTATCCTTATTCCAAAGCCATCAACGAGTGATAGTGCGTCCTGCTCATCGCGACAAAACTTCTGTCGCCTGGATGCTCAAAGGGGACAAAGCCGGCTGTACCTAACGACCGACCGCGGCGCGCATTGCGCCTTTTATCCTGCCCTCCCCGCTGAGGGGGGATGCTGCGGACTGGCAAAGGTGCGACGAGGCTCAGCGCCGAACGATTCTCCCTTCATTTGGCCTCCCTAGCGTCGCGGGCAAAAGCAGATATGATGACACTCGCGGCTGAGATATCGCTGGTGGTTCGGCCGAGCCAGAAAGACAGGAAGGTAGGCATGCCAGGGATCTGATGCCCGCCACCGTCGACGCGGTAAAGTATGACGGGATGGCCGGAGCTGCAATTTTGCCAGGTGATCTCCAACACGTGCGGGCCTTCGTGATGATCGCCACCGGAAAGCGGTCGTTCAGTGCTCGCAGTGCAGCCATTGCGGTGAGTGAACAAATCAACAGTTTGTTTGACACTCCAGAAGGCGCCGCCTCCGCTGAGCCATCCGACTTTACCGCCATTGTAAGGCATCAATGGATCGGCAGTGCCATTGACCATGACGAGCGCCATCGGTGGCGGATTGCACGGCTCGATCCCCACCGGCATATTGGCAATGACGGTTCCGATGCCGCGCAACAGGTTCCCCGCTTTGCATACCATCGTGAAACTCATCGCGCCGCCGTTGGAAATGCCGGCGATATAGATGCGTGTTGGCAAAGCGATTTTCTCTTCGATCAGCCTGGTGGTCAGAGCGCGCAGAAAAGCGACGTCGTCTGGCCCATCGAAACCACCCGAACGCAGGTCGTGCCACCGCCGGTAAAATCCTTGCGGAAATACGGCCGTGAAGCCGGCGGCGGCCGCCGCCTCGGCAAAGCCTGACTCGCGCACAATGATCTCAGCGGTCGCGGCCGCCCCGTGCAGCACGATCACCGTTGGACGCGGGCTCTGCCCAGCTGGCAGAACGATGGCGGTACGAGGGCCGTCATTTGTAGAGATCACCATGTCAAGCGCGCGCGCTGTTACTGCAAACGGCGTTGCAGCCAGCAAGGCAACCGCGGTCGCAATAGCGTACCTTTTAGGAAGTACGGAGGCTTTCATGACCGCGTCCCTTTCAGCCGCGTCGATGTGGCGTAGTGCTAAAACGTCCCGTTCAATCACAACGGCGAATCGGCAAACGGCCCCGCGTGTAATAAGATCAGGCAGCCTGAGACTGCATATTAGGGTGAAGCAGACCTAACGCTCACATCGCGAAACCGAGGCAATTACCATAAATGCGTGACATTGCCCTTGGCGCAGTTTCACTCGAATTTCGGTCGATACCGCTTACCATCGAATTTATACTTGACCCGCTTGCTCCCGTCGGCGCTCAGATTTGTTGAAATCGACAAATCTGCAATGCCGCGTGTCGCGGTGGGCCCGAAGTCAAAACCCTCGGCAATTGGGACTTGGTCCGCAGCGAACATTGAAGTCCACTTTCCATTGGCTTGGCGAAAAACCCAGGTTTGGCAATTTCCAGTTCCACCGCAGAGCAGGCTTGTGCCCTGAATTACGATGCCAGAACGTTTACCAAGATTAATTCGGCGTAAGCGGAGTTCAGTTGTCCAGGACTGCGGAATATCGAAAGCGGACTTTTTCAGGTCGGCAATGATTTCACGAAATTCTTTAGGAGAAAGGTTGGCGGCCGCAAGGGTATCATTTGCATTTAGGCTTTTCATTTGCGCCAGGGTTGTCGTCGAAAGAAATAGAATGCCAGACAATATCAGCAAAGGAAGAGGTCTCATCTAGCTTCGTTCGCTCATAGTAATTTCCCTGCAGCAGTAATTGCGATTCCTGGCACTATTCAGGCAAACCGCCAGTGACTTGACACCACCTTGCCGCCGCAGTCGGGCAAATCACCGGAGGATCCACCGCCTTCAGATGATGACTCTGAAAGGCGTAACTTCCGCCAGCGTTCAATTCGTGGACGCTAAGGGCAATGTCAAATCCGAGTATAGCAACTGCTGCGAAGGCGAGAATCCAAATTGAGCGCCTGAACACGGCAACCCTCATTTCCGTTGAACTTTCAAGGTGAATAATATTCAGACAATGCCTCTTGGTTTGTGAGAGAGATCACTAAACGGCTGAATATGTTTTGTGTGACTGAAATCACAGGATGCACGAAGGCGTCATAAGCCTGTCGCAACTCCGGTTCTAGAATAAGCGGTTTCCTATCCCGGAACCCCCGGATCGCCCCGTCCGAACGGACTCTCCCCGCGATCAGGGTTGAACCTCACCCCGGCCTAACCGGCCGGGGATTTTTTGAAATAAAAGTACCAACTCTTTTGAGGGAACGTAACGATCCAAAAAACAGACGTAAGGCGACTGTATTATCGCGGACGCCGCACTTGGCTGCAGTTGAGCAGACGGAAGAGCCTCAAGGCCTTCACATAATCCCACCCAACGCCAGCAGCCATCAGAGGGGACATCGGACATCACAGGTGGTGCGGAGATTACTGACGCAACCGCGCAATTGCCTGCGAAATAGCTCTAATCAAAAGCATGCGAACGTTTTCACGTCCACGTTTGCCCGATTTCGACTTGCCCCAACCGCCGTATATTTGCATATAGCGAATTGCGAGGTCGAGATTTCTTCGATAGGTGACATCGCCAAAAATATTCAATAGCGCTACCAGTTCCCGCTTGATGTCAGCAGCGGAAATATTGTCTTGGATGATTTGGTCTAAAAGCTTGGTAAGCCGATTGTGCGTGGAGCGCTCACGGTCTCGGTTACCTCGGCGCGTCGGCAGGAAGGCGACCCGAACCCTCGACCTAGTGGCACCGCCATCACTGGCAGCTGGACCGGCTTTCCGATTGTAGCCACGCTTCCGCCGGACCGGAGCCCTCATTGAGTTTCATAGAACCCCTGTCAGGTCACGCTGCAATATCTACAATTCGCGTTTCCGGCTCGAGCTGGGAGGGTTTTTCAACTCGCGAGAGCTGCCTGACAAACTTGCGCCGTTGCTCTTTACTGTGGCCATATAAGCCCGCAGCTTTCTCTTCAACGTATTCAAGGGTTATGGCCCGAACAAGCGGATGCAACCGCGGTGCCGCCAATATCCGATTGATGATAGTTGCTGAGAGGCCGCTACTTTTGTGGTTGCCTTTGAGAATAGTCCAGACGGTGCTTCGGGATAGTCCAAGCGCTTGAGCTTTATCGTCGAGCGAAAACAATCCGCCCGCAGCAAGAGCGATCCCAAGTTCCTGGATCTTTGCCGACTGTCGCGCCTTCATGTCTGCCGTCGTATGAGAGCGGCGCGGTTGAGACGAACTGGCTTGGTGGGTCGGCATTAGACTGCCCCCGTAGCACTCTCGGCTCCGTGAGGGAGCCGCGACATCCGCCATATCGTTATCGTGTAACAGTAATGCGTCAGAACAACCGTTATCAACAGTCGAGCCATGAAGCTTTTGTGAAAATCACCGCGACCTACTTGGCTGGCGCGGGAAGCAGAAGGCTTCTGTCTTAAGTGCGTAGCGTCTGCGCGCGCTAACAGCGATTGCTAATTTCATGGGCAATCGCGACCTCGCAGAAGTGAACAAAGATTAATTTGTTGGGGTCGGCGTTTGGAAATAAGATCGGGGCCGCTCAAGTCCCCGAACGAGCACGGCCCCGATCTCACCAGCCCCCCAGCCCCCCGGAAGGGTCGGGGCCGATCTTTCTACAACAGAGCATCAATTTCGATACCGAAGGCGGTCGCTAAAACGATTTCTCTCAGATTGTTGCCGCACGGCCACATCCCAGTGGAATACCGTCACCGGACGGGAGACGGGCAATGGGCAACATTAGCTTCGTTTTTTGAGGCGTTGCGACAGAAGGAAAGGATCGCGCTCAGACGGACGAAAGAACAGACGTAAGGCAAGTGACAAGCGCGGGAGGACACGCAATGGCCGATATTATGACCAACTGCCCGCTCCTAAAAGTGGCAGTCAAAACAGGACTGACTACGGAAACGATAGTGTGCGAGTCTTTGTCGCCTTCGATAGAGGTGCCGTTCCGTTGTCCGGCCTGTCGAGACGTTCACAGGTGGACGTGCATGGAAGCCTGGGTGGATAAGCGCAACGGTCATGGGTTGGCGGCTCAAAAGGGCCACCGCGAAGTTAATGAAATGATCCATTAGGTGGTCGCCGGCCGTTCTTCAATTTCTATCGCTCTAACATCGCCGCATTCGGTGCAAATGAAGGTTTGCAACGCAGGGTTGGCTCCAATGGCAATGACAGTTCTCGGCCAATCGACTAAATACTGCGGGCTGAGCGTCGCCGGCTGCGCCATCAGGGGTTCGCGCGGGTGACATAAAGAACCGCCGCCATCTAACACACCTGTTGCGTCATCGTCCCGTCACGGATCTAAAGTCAATTTTATTCGGAGTGCGATGACGCGAAGTGGTGAAGCATTGGCAACGGCGGACTAAGGGCAAAGAATTCTAGTTGCAGGACGCCGTCAGCTCGCGAGTTGAGAAGCATCGTGGTTCACGGGCCGAGACCAACCGGTGTTAACGCTAGCCTTGCAGCACTGAGCTTGTCGGCCCTAGGCGTAGTCTTCGGCGACATCGGAACAAGCCCGCTCTATACATTGAAGACAGTTTTCGAGCTTGTCGGTGGCAAGGCTGACCTGGATACCGCGTTAGGGCTCCTCTCGCTTGTAATTTGGACTCTCATTTTCATCGTAACCGTCAAGTATGTGTCCTTTGCTATGCGCGTCGACAATGACGGCGAAGGCGGCATCCTTGCCTTGATGGCTCTTCTGGGTGTGAAAGGCGGGACGCGGCCGGCAGTCATTGCCGTCGGACTATTTGGGGCAGCTTTGATTTATGGTGATGGCGCGATCACGCCCGCGATTTCGGTTCTGTCTGCCCTTGAAGGGTTGAATATCGCAACCCCGGCACTAGAGCCCTATATCGTTCCCGCAGCAGTCGCCATTTTGGTCGGGTTGTTTGCGATCCAGCCGCTGGGCACCGCGCGCATTGGCCGAGCATTTGGTCCGGTCATGGCGCTGTGGTTTTTGTCACTGGCGGCACTTGGTATTTGGGGGATTGCTCAACATCCTTCCGTGCTGCTCGCGTTTGATCCGCGCTATGCCTTCCGTTTTCTCGCGTCTGGGGGCATCGGCGCGTTCCTCGCCCTTGGTGGCGTGTTTCTCTGCGCGACCGGTGCCGAGGCGCTTTATGCCGATATGGGGCATTTCGGGAAGCGGCCAATTCGGCTGGCTTGGTCTGCGCTGGTGTTTCCAAGCCTGGTCCTCAACTATGCCGGTCAGACTGCGCTCGTCGTGAACGGCGCGCCCACAACAGACAACGTCTTCTATCAGCTCTGCCCGGCTTCGCTCTTAATTCCGCTCGTGGTGCTTGCGACCGCTGCCACGATCATTGCAAGCCAGTCGATTATTACCGGAGCGTCCTCAATGACTCGGCAGGCGATTCAGCTCGGTTGGCTGCCGCGCATGCAGATCAAGCAAACGTCGGCTGAGGGTTACGGCCAGATCTACGTCGGGGTCGTCAATTGGCTGCTGATGATCGCCACGGTCGGACTGACCATTGGCTTCCGCAAGTCCGACAACCTCGCCGCCGCCTTTGGCATAGCGGTCTCAGCAACGATGCTGATGACCACTGCTTTGCTATTCCTTGCCATGCGCCACATATGGCGATGGAGCGTGCTTGCGGCTGGCGCGGTAGCCGGCGTGTTTTTCATTGTCGACGCTACCTTCTTTGCGGCCAATCTCTCGAAGTTCTTTGAAGGAGGGTATGTCCCGCTGGCGCTTGCTGCCGGGATCTACTTCATCATGGTCACGTGGCACACCGGCGCGACGGCGGTCGCCAGACGACTGCATGACGCAGTTGTTCCAATTGAAAAATTCATGGAGATGGTTCAAGAAAAACGGATTCCACGAGTCCCGGGCTCTGCAGTGTTCTTAACGCGCACGCAACGCGATGTGCCGCCGGTTATGATCTGGCATTTGAAGCACAATCGATCCCTCCACGAACATCTGTTCGTCTTGACGGTCAACACTCGGTCGGTGCCCCGGATTGTAGCCCGTCAGCACTTGTCGGACAGAATGGGCTGATTGCCTAAGAGAGGATTTTTGGCTCATCGTAACCCTGTTGGGGAGCTACGATGAGACAAGCAAGCAAGCGCATAGCGGACAGCGCAGAGAAGACCGTCCGAGATATCCGCAGAGCCACACGCCGGCATCATTCAGCCGAAGAGAAGATTCGCATTGTGCTGGAAGGCCTACGCGGCGAGGTCAGCATTGCTGAGCTTTGTCGCAAGGAAGGGATCAACCAGAACCTCTATTATCGGTGGTCCAAGGAGTTTCTGGAGGCGGGTAAGAAACGGTTGGCCGGCGACACCGCGCGTGAGGCGACCTCGGACGAGGTCAAGGAGCTTAAGGCAGAGGCGCGTCAGCTCAAGGAGACGCTGGCTGAGGTCCTGATCGAAAATCGCCTGCTCAAAAAAAGCGTTCTCGGGGATGGGGAGGACGCTTTATGAGGTACTCGGCAACCGAGAAGTTCGAGATCATCGAACTGGTGGAACAGTCGTCGCTCTCGATCCGTCGCACACTGGCGCCGATCGGGATCCCTAGGTCGACGTTCTACGGCTGGTACAGCCGTTACCTGGAGGGCGGGATCGAGGCTCTGGAGGACGGCAAGCCCAGACCGCGACGGATCTGGAACAAGATCCCTGACGAGATCGGGACGGCGATCG
>Ga0207821_1000289_pt1 | contig 8798 bp, 4 predicted proteins | sample LuqExpMetageno53_FD_187811 | JGI IMG/M metagenome (GOLD analysis project Ga0207821, IMG submission 187811) | Tropical forest soil microbial communities from Luquillo Experimental Forest, Puerto Rico - Sample 53 (SPAdes) | ecosystem: Environmental > Terrestrial > Soil > Tropical forest ... | reverse complement strand
CGATGCGCTTGCGATGTATCCCTCGATCGCCGTACATGAGGCCGACCATCAGGCCGATTCCGCGCTCCTTGAGGCGGTCGCTGACTGGTGCGACCATTATACGCCGCTGGTCGGCCTTGATCGGCCCGATGGATTGATCCTCGACATCAGTGGCTGCGCGCATCTGTTTGGCGGCGAGACGGTGCTTGCCCGCGACATCGTCGTGCGGCTCGCCCGCCAGGGATTGCAGGCGCAGGTGGCGATCGCCGGCACGGTCGGCTGCGCCTGGGCCATGGCGCGCTACGGCACGGCGTCGCTAGTGCCGGAAAATGCGTTGGGCGAGGTCTTGTTGCCGCTGCCGCTCACCGCCTTGCGGCTCGACGACGAAACCGTCGCCGCCTTGGCGCAAGCTGGGCTCAGACAAATCGTCGATGTGGTGGATCGTCCGCGCGCGCCTCTCGCCGCGCGTTTCGGCGAAGGATTCCTCCGCCGGCTCGACCAGGCGTTAGGGCGCGAAAATGAATCGATTAGGCCGCGCCTGCCACTGCCCAGCTACATGGCGGAGCGCCGTTTTACGGATCCAATTGCGCTCGAATCTGACGTACTCGCCGCCCTTGGACAGCTCGCGCGCGAACTCGGACATGTCTTGGAGCGGCGCGGCGAGGGCGCGCGGCTGTTGCAGGCCGTGCTGTTCCGCGCCGACGGCAAGGTTTATCGGCTGGAGGCACGAACCGGACAGCCGTTGCGCGATCCCGAACGCATCCAGCGGCTTTTCATCGAGCGACTGGCGGTGATTGGTGACGAGTGCGATCCCGGCTTTGGTTACGACGTGATCCGGCTGTCGGCGCTGGTTTCTGAGCCGTTCGAGCCGACGCAAAGCGGCTTGGTCGGACCTGACACCCAGGCCGAGCTCGCGCATTTGGTTGATCGCTTGAGCGCTCGCTTTGGGTCGCGCCGCCTCACGCGGTTGGTGCCTCAGGACACCCATATTCCCGACTATGCGGTAGCCGCGATCCCGGCGCAGGCCGCGCGCCAGGATGCCGCCGTTGCGCCGGTCGAGCAGGAAAGCCGCGCTCTGGCGCGGCCGCTGCGCCTGTTCGAGCGACCCGAGCCGATCGAGGTGGTCGCCGAAGTGCCGGATGGCCCACCGATACGGTTTCGCTGGCGGCATGTGCTGCATGACGTGGCTGTCGCGGAAGGGCCGGAGCGGATTGCCATGGAATGGTGGCACGACGATCAGGGCCATGCGCTCACGCGCGATTATTTCCGCGTCGAAAGTAAGGAAGGCGCGCGTATGTGGCTTTACCGGGAAGGGCTATTCGAGCGGGAGACCGTAAAGCCGCGCTGGTTCCTGCACGGTCTGTTTGCGTGAGCGTTTGTCATGAGTGCGTATGCCGAGTTTGCCGTAACTACCAATTTCTCGTTTCTGCGCAGCGCCTCTGAGCCGGAAGAACTGGTGGCGCGGGCCAAGGCGCTGGACCTTGCCGGCCTCGGCATAGCTGACCGCAATTCGGTTGCCGGCGTGGTGCGCGCCCATGTCGTGGCGCAGGCAAACGCTTTCAGGATCGCTCCCGGCGCCCGATTGGTCTTTGCCGACGGCACGCCAGACATCCTCGCCTTTCCGCAGGATCGCGCCGCTTGGGGCCGGCTGACGCGGCTGTTGTCGCTCGGCAAGCGCCGCGCCGAGAAGGGCGAGTGCGTTCTGAATCTGCCCGACCTGTGGGAGTTCATCGCCGGACTCAATCTCATCGTGATGCCGCCGGTGCGTATCCATGCCGAGGCGTTGGGCAGCCTGCTCGACAAAGTGAGAAAAAATGCCTCGCGCCGTTCGCTCTGGCTTGCGGGCAGCATGCTCTATCGCGGCGATGATGCGCGCCGCCTGGCTAGACTCGCCGACATTGCGCGTGATGCCTTGCTGCCGCTGATTGCGGTCAACGACGCGCTTTATCACGTACCGGAACGGCGCGCGCTGCAGGATGTCGTCAGCTGTATCCGCGAGCATGTCACCATAGACGCTGCCGGCAAGCGGCTTGAGGCCAATGCCGAGCGGCACCTCAAGGGCGCGGGGGAAATGACGCAACTGTTTCGCGTCTATCCGGACGCAATTGCCGAGACGCTTCGCTGCCTCGAGCAATGCCGGTTTTCGCTCGACGAGCTCAGGCACACGGAATATCCGGAGGAAACACGCAAAGGCTTTGCCACACCGCACGAGGCTCTCATCCATTACGCCGAGGAGGGCGCGCGGCGGCGTTTCCCAGAAGGCATGCCGCCCAAGGTGCGTCATGCCCTTAACGAGGAATTGCGCATCGTCGGTGAACTCAATTTCGCGCCGTTTTTCCTCACGGTGTATGACATCGTCAATTTCGCGCGCCGCGACGACATTGGCATCCTCTGTCAGGGCCGCGGCTCGGCCGCCAACTCGGTGATCTGTTATTGCCTCGGCATCACTGAGATCAATCCGGCAAGCGTCGATCTATTGTTTGAGCGTTTCGTGTCGGCCGAGCGGCGCGAGCCGCCCGACATCGACGTTGATTTTGAGCATGAGCGGCGCGAAGAGGTCATCCAGTATATCTACCGGACCTACACGCGGGAGCGCGCCGGGCTTGCCGCCACTGTGATCTGCTACCGCGGACGCAGCGCTATCCGCGACGTCGGCAAGGTGTTCGGGCTTTCCGACGACGCGCTCGGACGGCTCGCCGGTCTGTGGGGCTGGTCGATGACCGGCGTCGCCGATGAGCGTCGCGCCGGTCTCGACATGGCCGATCCGCGGCTCGCCAGGATGATAGCGCTGGCCAAGGAGCTGATGGGTTTTCCGCGTCACCTTTCTCAACATGTTGGCGGCTTCGTCATCACGCGCAGCCGGCTCGACGAGGTCGTGCCGATCGAAAATGCGGCGATGGAAGACCGCACCGTCATCGAATGGGACAAGGAAGATCTGGAAGCGCTCGGCCTGCTCAAGGTCGACGTGCTCGGCCTCGGCATGCTGTCTTGCCTACACCGCGGCTTTGCCTTGTTGAAATCGCATTATGGCGTGACGCGCGATCTCTCGGTTCATGACGAAGACGAGGCGACCTACCGTATGATCCGCCGCGCCGACACCATCGGCGTGTTCCAGATCGAAAGCCGCGCGCAGATGTCGATGCTGCCGCGGCTTCGCCCGGAGACGTTCTATGATCTCGTTATCGAGGTTGCGATCGTCCGCCCGGGGCCGATCCAGGGCAAGATGGTGCATCCTTATCTGCAGCGGCGCGCCAACCCCGCCTTGGTCACTTATCCGTCGCCCGCGCCGGAATGCGGCGATCCCGATGAGCTGCGCGACGTGCTCGGGCGCACGCTTGGTGTTCCGTTGTTCCAGGAGCAGGCGATGCGCATCGCCATCGTGGCGGCTAAATTTGAGCCGGGCGAGGCCGACCGTTTCCGCCGCGCCATGGCGACGTTCAAGCGGGTCGGCACCATCCATTCGTTCGAGCAGAAATTCGTCGAGGGCATGACGCGGCGCGGCTACGCATTGGAATTCGCGCAAAGCTGCTTCAAGCAGATCCAAGGCTTCGGCGAATACGGCTTTCCGGAAAGCCATGCTGCGAGCTTTGCCAATCTGGTCTATGCCTCGGCCTGGATGAAGTGCCACTATCCGGACGTGTTCGCCGCCGCGCTGCTCAACAGCCAGCCGATGGGTTTCTATGCGCCGGCGCAGATCGTACGCGACGCGCAGGAGCACGGCGTCGAAGTGCGCACGGTCGATGTCAACGCCTCGAACTGGGACTGCACGCTGGAAGACGGCCGCAAGGCTGCCGGGCATTTGTATCCGCGGCACGCCGATATGAAAACCGATATCCATTCGGACAAAGCCTTGCGGCTCGGCTTTCGGCAGATCAGCGGCTTTTCGGAAGACGAAGCCCGCCTGATCGAGACGCTGCGCGGCAATGGCTTCGACTCGGTGCGCGACCTCTGGCTGCGCACGCGGCTCAAGCCGTCGACGCTCGAGCGTTTGGCGGCAGCCGATGCCTTCCATTCGCTCGGTCTTACCCGACGCGAGGCGTTATGGGCGGTGTGCGCGCTGAGAAGGGCGGGGGATAAAGACGACCTGCCGCTGTTCGGGCGCGTCAGCATGCCGGAACTCGAACCGGATACGGAGCTGCCCGCGATGCCGCCCGGCCAGCAGGTGGTGGAGGATTATCGCAATCTCCACCTGTCGCTGAAGGCGCATCCGGTATCTTTCTTGCGCGCTGATTTCGCGGCAAGAGAAATTCTGCGCAACGAACAATTGCCCGGCATCGCTTCCGGATGCCGCGTGACGGTCGGCGGCTTGGTGCTCGTGCGCCAGCGCCCCGGCACCGCCAAGGGCGTCATTTTCGCAACGCTGGAAGACGAAACCGGCATAGTCAATGTCATCGTTTGGCCGAAGGTATTCGAAGCTTTTCGCCCCGTTGTGCTCGGCGCGCGGCTGATCAGCGTCACTGGTAAGCTGCAGAATGCCGAGAGCGTAATTCATGTGGTGGCAGAAAAGGTCGAGGATCTGACGCCGTTGCTGCGCTACTTGTCGGAGGATGCCACCGCGGCGCCGGTTATCCGCCGTCGCCACCCACGCGCCGGCGATGCGCTGGTTACTCTGTTCAGGGAGCAACCGGCCCTGGCGGGCCCCGAGGAAGCCATGCCGAAAGGGCGCAATTTTCACTGACTCCGGGCAAGTTCCAGCCCTCGCATTCGCATGCGGCAAATTGACCTAGCTCAAGGCGACTGCCGCCTACAGTCCTAATGATGCGCCCGTCATGGCGGCCGACCCTTCGCCGGCCGACACGCCACGCGAGGCTACAATGTTCCAAGTCCGTATCCATGGCCGTGGTGGGCAGGGCGTCGTCACCGCCGCGGAAGTCCTCTCAGTCGCCGCCTATCTCGAAGGAAAGCACGCGCAGGCCTTCCCCAGCTTCGGCTCCGAGCGCAAGGGCGCGCCGGTGGTCGCCTTCTGCCGCATCGACGACAAGGAAATCCGGCTGCGCGAGCCGATTCTAGAGCCTGACGCGCTGATCGTGCAGGACCCCACGCTGTTCAAGGCGATCGACGTCTGCCAGGGTTTCAAGCCGGGCGGCTATCTGCTGGTCAACAGCAACCGCAGCCTGAGCGAGCTGCATCTCGACGTCGTCAAGCAAATGCCTGCGGGTCATGTGCTGACCGTGCCCGCTTCCGAGCTTGCGCTTAAACACATCGGCCGTCCGCTGCCGAACGCTGCGCTGCTCGGCGCATTCGCTGCACTCACCGGAATCGTCCATCTCAAATCGGTCGTCGCCGCCATCCGCGACGCGTTCGAGTCTGAAAAGATTGCGAACGCCAACGTCGCCGCCGCCACGGCCGCGCACGACGCCATCGCTAGCGTCACTGCGGCCGCCTGAAGGATCTCCGCCATGCGCAAGCAGATCGAAGGTTCACGGGCGATGGCGGAGGCGGTCGGGTTGTGTCGTCCGGAAGTGATCTGCGCCTACCCGATCACCCCGCAAACGCATATTGTCGAGGGCCTCGGTGAGATGGTGCGCACAGGCGAAATCAAAAACTGCGAGTTTATTAACGTCGAATCAGAGTTCGCAGCGCTGTCGGTCGCGATTGGCGCATCCGCCGCTGGCGCGCGCGCCTATACCGCCACGGCTAGCCAGGGCCTGCTGTTCATGGCGGAGGCGGTCTACAACGCTTCCGGCCTCGGCCTACCGATCGTAATGACGCTCGGCAACCGTGCCATCGGCGCGCCGATCAACATTTGGAACGATCATTCCGACGCGATGGCGGTATGCGACTCCGGCTGGATGCAGCTGTTTGCCGAGACCAACCAGGAAGCCGCCGACTTGCATATCCAGGCCTTCCGCCTCGCCGAGGAATTGTCGATGCCAGTGATGGTCTGCGTCGATGGATTCATTCTCACTCATGCCGTCGAGCGCGTGGATGTTCCCGAGCAGGCCGACGTCGACGCTTACCTACCGCCGTACGAGCCGGTGCAGGTGCTCGATCCAAACGATCCGATCTCGATCGGCGCCATGGTCGGGCCGGACGCCTTCACAGAAGTGCGCTATCTGCAGCACTACAAGCAAACGCTAGCGCTGCGGCTGATCCCAGAATACGCAGCCGAGTTCAAGAAGAAGTTCGGGCGCGATAGCGGCGGTCTGCTGCGCACCTACCACACTGAGGACGCCGAGCTGATCGTGGTCGCCATGGGTTCGGTCAACGGCACCATCAAGGACACCATCGACGAGATGCGCGCCGACGGGCTGAAGGTCGGCCTCGTCACGCTGGTTTCGTTCCGGCCGTTCCCGACAACGGCGCTGCGCGAAAAGTTAGTGCGCACGCGCAACGTCGTGGTGATTGAGAAGAGTCTGGCAGTCGGCATGGGCGGCCCGCTCGCCAACAACGTCGACCTCGCCTTGCGCAATGTGGCTGGCGCTCCGCAGGTGCATTCGGTCATCGCTGGTCTGGGCGGCCGGCCTATCACGCGCGCTTCGCTGCATCGCGTGCTGCGCCGCGCTTTCGTGCAGCCCTGGGAAGGCTCGCATTTCCTCGACCTCAACGAGGAAATCGTTGCCAAGGAATTGCATTACGTTCGCAAGGTGCGGCGCTCGGGTCCGACCGCCGAAAATATTCTGCGCCGCCTCGGCCAAGCCGCCGAAAAAGCCGCCGTATAGGGAAAAGCTGGTGCAACAACGTACGACAACAATGGATGCGACGCAAAAGTTGCACTTCTACCAGAAGGGCACCTTCACCGTCGGCAATCGTCTCGTCTCCGAAGAGCAACGCTCGGTGCAGGCTTCGACTGATCGCTCGAACGCGCTCACCTGCGGCCACCGTGCCTGCCAGGGCTGCGGTGAAGCGCTCGGCGCGCGCTACGCTATGGACGCGGCAATGCGCGCGACCGGCGGCAATGTGATTGCCGTCAACGCCACCGGCTGCCTGGAAGTGTTCACTACGCCTTATCCGGAAACCTCATGGCAGACGCCCTGGTTGCATTCGCTGTTCGGTAACGCCGCCGCAGTCGCCACCGGCGTTGCCGCCGCCATGCGCGTCAAAGGCCGCCACGAGGTACGCGCACTGGCGCAGGGTGGCGACGGCGGCACCACCGACATCGGCTTCGGCTGTCTGTCCGGCATGTTCGAGCGCAACGATGATGTGCTCTACATCTGTTACGACAACGAAGCTTATATGAACACGGGCGTGCAGCGCTCCTCGGCGACGCCGCCGGCCGCGCGCACCGCGACCACGCCCGCTATGGGCCCGCAGCCAGGCAACGTTTTCGGCACCGGCAAGAACGTGCCCAAGATCGCCGTCGCGCACGGCATTCCTTACGTCGCCACCGCCACGGTCGCCGATTTGCACGACCTCGAACGCAAGGTCATCAAGGCCATGGGTATCCATGGCGCGCGCTATCTGCACATTCACGTACCTTGCCCGCTCGGCTGGGGTGCGGCCTCGCACGACACCATCCGACTGGCGCGGCTGGCCGTCGAGTGCGGGTTGTTCCCGGTGTTCGAGGCCGAGCACGGCGTCATCACCGGCTGCCGCAAGATCCGCCGGCAAGTACCGGTGGAGGAATACCTGAAGCCGCAGCGGCGCTTCGCTCATCTGTTCACCGAGGCAGGCAAGGAGCGTATCGGGCATCTGCAGGCTTTGGCCGACCGCAACATCGCCGAATACCATCTGGTCGATGCAGAGGGAGATGGCTGATGGGTCGCCCTTACGCGATCACGCTGGATGTCGGGTCGAGTCTGGCCAACCTCACCGGATCCTGGCGCACTGAGCGGCCTGTCTATGTCGATCGTCTGCCGCCCTGCAACAACGCCTGCCCGGCCGGCGAGAATATACAGCAGTGGCTGTATCACGCTGAATCGGGCGATTACGAAACCGCATGGCGCACGCTTACCCAGGACAATCCGCTACCAGCCGTGATGGGCCGAGTTTGCTATCACCCGTGTGAAGGCGCCTGCAACCGCGCGCAGATCGACGAAGCGGTCGGCATCAATTCGGTCGAACGCTTCCTCGGCGACACCGCGATCCGCAACGGCTGGACATTCGCGCCGCCGCAAGCCGAAACGGGCAAGCGCGTACTGATCGTGGGCGCCGGCCCTTCCGGGCTATCCGCCGCCTATCATTTGCGGCGCATGGGCCACGCCATTGAAATTCACGAGGCCGGTCCCTTCGCCGGCGGCATGATGCGCTTCGGCATTCCGAAATATCGGCTGCCGCGCGACGTGCTCGATGCCGAGATCAAACGCATCACCGACCTCGGTGTCACCCTCAAGCTCAACAGCAAAGTCAACCGCATCATCGACAGCATGAAGGCCGGTAAGTTCGATGCGGCCTTCCTTGCGGTCGGCGCGCATATCGGCAAGCGCGCCTACATTCCCGCCGGTTCGGCGGCCAAGATTCTCGACGCGGTCTCGCTGTTGCGTTCGATGGAAGGCGAGGACAGACCGCTGCTCGGCCGCCGTGTCGTCGTCTACGGCGGTGGCAATACCGCGATCGATGCAGCACGCACCGCCAAACGGTTGGGCGCCACGGAGGCGATCATCGTTTACCGCCGCACCCGCGACCGCATGCCGGCGCACGACTTCGAGGTCGAGGAGGCGTTGCAGGAAGGAATCATGATGAAGTGGCTCTCAACCATCAAACGCATGGACGAGGGCGTACTCACGGTCGAGAAAATGCAGCTCGACGAGAAGGGCTTTCCGCAGCCGACCGGCGAGTTCGAAACCCTGGAAACCGATTCGCTGGTGCTGGCACTCGGCCAGGACGTCGATCTGTCGCTGCTCGACGGCGTGCCAGGATTGGAGATCAAGGACGGCGTG
>Ga0207821_1000287_pt1 | contig 8836 bp, 6 predicted proteins | sample LuqExpMetageno53_FD_187811 | JGI IMG/M metagenome (GOLD analysis project Ga0207821, IMG submission 187811) | Tropical forest soil microbial communities from Luquillo Experimental Forest, Puerto Rico - Sample 53 (SPAdes) | ecosystem: Environmental > Terrestrial > Soil > Tropical forest ... | reverse complement strand
TAGCTTGATCACGGCATCGCGCGCGCCAGACCACATCACGCCTCGGCCACCGAGAATGATTGGCCGCTTGGCTGCCGCCAGTCGTTCGACGGCCTCAGCCACGATCTCGGGATCGGGCTGCATGCGCCCAACCTTCGGTTGGTATATCGCCGAGGTCTCGTAGGGCTGGTTCGCCGTGTACTCGACCTTCTGTAGGTCGTAGGGAATGCCCACCACGACGGGACGGCGCTCGTATTTGGCGATGTGAAAGGCCTCGCGCACGTAGTCCATCGTGCGCGGCACGCTGTGCGCGGCGATGTAATGCGCTCCAGTCGCTGTCACCAGCGGCGCTTGGTCGATGGCTTGGTTGTAGAACTTGGCATTGATTGGCGATTCGCCGGCGAACACGACCATCGGTAGGCGGGCGCGAACCGCGGCCGGCAGGGCCGTCATCAACTGGGTCACGCCGGGGCCGCAGGTGACCGAAGCGACGGCCAGCTTGCCCGTGGCAGCATTGTAGGCCGTCGCCGCCGCCACGGTGACGTGCTCGTGTCTGACGTGGATGGTATGGACGCCCGGCAGTTTGGCAAAGGCTGTAGACCAGTGCATGTTGCCATCGCCCATCAGGACAAACTGCGTATCGACTCCTTCCGCACGAAACGCTTCGGCAAGAGCTTCGTAGAGTTTTGACATGGCGCGGTACCCTTGGATGGAGGCGCACTGATGGCGCCTTTCCCGCCGATTCAACATTTAGGCTTCGGCACGACCCGCTGGCGGCCGAAAGGAGACGCTATATCAGCTTTGTATGCAGGCGGAAGGAGGCGTTGTTGCTTTCTTTGGCACGCCTTGCGGTTGGCTAAGGCCGATGCCACCCTTCCCCAGATGAGCGCACGGCGAAATCCATTTAATAGGCGAGCAGCAAAGGCGGGGTCATATCATGAAAGCCGTTCTGAGCATTTTGGCCACGCTGATCGCTCTGCTGGTAGGTGAGCACGCATCGGCGCAATCTAGCTATCCGAACCGGCCGGTGCGCATTGTTGTCGGCTTTCCTCCGGGCACAGCTCCGGACGTCTCGGCGCGTATTCTCGCTGCCAAATTCGCCATTAGCTGGAACGTGCCGGTCACGGTCGAGAACATCACTGGCGCGGGCAGCAATATAGCGACAGAGCGTGTTGCGAACTCTTCAGCCGACGGCTACACGCTGCTGATGGGCGGGAATTCTGCGCTAGTCGTAAGCCCGAGCCTGTACGACAAGCTACCGTACGATCCGGTCAAAGATTTTGACCCTATATCGCAAATTTTCGTCGCAGTGAATATTCTGACGGTTCATCCTAACGTACCTGCCAACACCTTGCCGGAGTTAGTGGCGCTGGCGAAAGCGCAGCCTGGCAAACTAACTTACGGCCACGCTGGGATCGGCACTTCGCAGCATCTTGCCGGCGAGCTGTTCAAATATATGGCTCATGTCGACATTCAACCGGTGGCGTATCGCGGTTCGACCGCGGTGGTCCCTGACCTGTTGGCCGGACGGGTCACAATGTTCTTCGGCAATGTGGTGAACGTGATGCCGTTGATCCGGGATGGGAAGCTGCGCGCGTTCGCCGTCACCTCGCTCAAACGTTCTGTGGTCGCGCCCGACTTGCCGACTCTCGCCGAATTGGGATTTCCGGGGTTTGAAGCAGTGCCTTGGTTCGGCTTGATGGCGCCGTCCGGCACTCCGCCCGAGGTCATCGATAAAATCTACCGCGAGACGGTGAAGGATTTGGCGATGCCCGAAGTGCGCAAGGCGATGGGCGAACAGGGACTCGACATCATCGGTAATTCTCCAACGGAATTCGCAGCCGTGCTCGCCAAGGAGATTCCTGCGTGGGCCAAGGTAATCAAGGAAACCGGAATCAAAATAGCCAACTAGACCCACGCAGACCCCCGCCGTCGTTTTCCGCGGCGTTGGCAAGACCTCGCTAGCCTCGATGACCTGACCGACCGTTTCTGAACTAGGCGAAATGAGAAAATGAGCGGGGCGAGAATCGAACCGCCGCTCAAAAGGCGAAATCGAACAGGTTTTTCGGGTGGGAATTTCTTAGAAATACCTATTGTGAATCAACGGCACCAATGCTGGCGGTGGGACAAGTCAAGCTCTTGGTTGCTATAACAAATTGGTAGCTCGCCCCTGGCACCAACTAAAATCAGTCACTCAGCTGCTACAAATTCCATCAAGGAAAACATGTGTCCGCGCTATGTCAGAATTTCGAGCCGATCGAGCTGCGGCCCTCGCGCTTGCCCGCCGTTTTGCGCTTCCTATCGTGTGACGCGGCTTAGAAAAACCGGCAAACCGCGTTTGTGCGTGTAAATTGGTCGGCAGCGTTCTCTATTGTACATGGTCGCAACGTCCAGCGTACGCGGGCCTAACTTAGGATCGGGAATAGGCACCAGATCATAGCTGCCGTCCACCAGCGCCGACATCAGGCCGCTTTTCCTTTCGAGAATTGCATCGTAGGCCATATTCCCAAAAGTCAGCGCTACCAATTTGTCCATAAAGTCTGGCGTGCCAGATCGCAAATCATAAGTAAGATCAGATGTAATCGTCTCCTCGCCGGTTCGTCTTCTAATCTCATCGGCGAACGTCTCGGCAACACTCACCTTCTTGCGGTGCCCGTATGCGTCGGGCTCGCCATACTCCTCGACTAAATGGCCCTCCCACGTGGCGCCTTCGCTGAGCACGACAAGCGCGTAATTGCTTGGGTTGGCACGCTTGTCGTCAAGCAGTAGCTGGATCAATTGTTCTAGGTTGACCTTGTATTCCGGAATGACACATCGAATGGAAGTCACGTATGCGGTGTAGAGTGCCGTGAAGCCGGAGTCCCGTCCGAAAATACGGAAAATACCGATTCGCTCGTGTGAACCAACTGTCGTCCGTTGCCGCTGGATTGCATCACTGGCGCGCGTGATAGCGGTTGAGAAGCCGATGCAGTACTCGGTGTTGCGCACGTCATTGTCCATGGTCTTCGGAATTCCAATAATTTTGACTCCAAGTTCATGAAGTCTAGCCGCATAGCTCAATGTGTCGTCACCCCCGATCGCGATCAGGTGCTCAATCCCCAGTGCCGATAGGTTGGCAAGCACTTGCGGCGTCAGATCCCGTTTTTCAACCGGCAGACTATTGTTGCCGTCGGCTTGATCACTAATCAGGTGCGGCGGGAGCCGTCCCATTTTGGCGGGATTTGTACGACTTGTGTGAAGCACCGTCCCGCCATGCCTATCGATGGTGCGCGTGTTCTCAGGGGTAAGTCGGATCACGTATTTCTCCCGACTGGCGGGATCTTCGATATTTAGATGCGTCAGCGCTTCCCAGCCGCGACGCAAACCAACGATCTCTACGTTGTCCTCACTGCTGCGATAAGCAGCGCTCTGAATAACCGCATTGAGCCCCGGGACATCACCACCGCCAGTGAGAATACCGATTCGCTTTAGAACCATGCTCTCCCCCTTTGGTGTTGCATCGTAGATAACGCGTCGTTCGAAGGGCGGTTCTCTGTCGGCTAGCTGTATCTTCGGTTCGAATCGGGGTTCCCATCCTCAATCGAGGCAATGGACGGCGCTTTCGACCGCAATGTACGGGTCGGGTTGCCACCGTTGACGCGCCGCAGTCCGACTCGCGTCAGGCGCCGGCGAGCGATATCGCAACCATAGCAAACACGCTGGCGAAACGTTCTATAACATGGAGATCAATCACGTCCGCCCCTCGATCGCTCGTGTTGTGAAAGAGGTCGTTGTTGCCGATAATGGAGATATACCGGCCGCCCCCGCGGTGGACGTTTTCTGCTTCTCCGCGCGGAGGGAGGCCGCGTGGACGGCGCCGGTCGATCTGGAGCCCGGCCTTGGTCATCGCCTCTGCCATTTTCAATTCCATCTCATCGTCGGATGCCTGCAAGTTGTTACCGGGGCCCTGAGCCGCGCCGATATTGGCACCGAGATGAATCCATGTTTCCGCGGTCGGCACGAGTCCCGGCCGGCGCTCGATAAAGGTATCGAGGCCCAGGTGACCGAGCTCATGGCCGCTTGACGCAAGAAATAGAACGTCCCTGCCAGGCTTGGCGTCACGCGTCGCGCGCATGATCTCCAGCCAGCAAGCCAAACCGCCGCCGCGCTCGCTCGTGCACCACCACCACCCGCTTCGCGGCGTCATTACGACCACGGGGGCGGCGCCTTTGTTCGTGCCCGAAATCGTCGCAGTGACGTTGAATGCATCGGTCTGCGTTCGTTCAACATGCGTTGTAAGCAGGGCCTTCCCGCCCTGTCGCGCGCAATCGGCTAGGAAAGGCGCTTCGTCGCTCGCAATTTGCAGAACCGGGGGACCGAAGGGACGCAGAAAGCTGTCGGCATTGCTCGGGCAAAATCCAGGCCGCGCCCCGCGCGTTACGACGACGATCGCCTCATGCCGATTTTGCCGGCGTGCGTCGCCCAATACACCGGTCTCCGAGGCGTTCGGTGGACTTTCGGTGAACCCGATGGCTGCATCGCTATTGAGAGTCCCGATCGGCCCGGCAATGCCTGCCGTATCGGTAAAACCGCCATCAAACAATGGCAGCCCATCGATTCTGCGGTCGTCCACCACAACCGACGCGCTAACGGGATCAACTCGGCTCAGTGAAAATTCCTCGAGTGTCGGTTCAAGGCCGATCTCGCGTACTTCGTTGGCGAGCCATTCGCCCGATCTTCGGTCGACTGCTGTTCCTGTGCGATGGAAGCCCTGTTGTTCGTATGCACGGATGACCGTGCCAATGCGTTGCTGCACACTTCACTCCAGTTCGCGTGTCGGGACGTCGTGGAATGAGGCGGAGATCACTCCACCTTAATGTTCGCCGCGCGAATCACCTCGCCCCACTTCTCGGTCTCGTCACGGATGAGCTTGCCGAAATCGTCCGGCGACCCCGGGAGCACCGTACCGCCAAGGCTGGCGAACCACGCCTTGATCTTGGGATCGGCTAGCCCAGCGTTAATCTCGCCGTTGAGTTTCTGGATGATCGTTGGCGGCATGTCCCTCGGTGCGACGAGCCCGATCCACTGGCTGGCCTCAAAACCGGAAATGAATTCGTTCAGCGCCGGAACATCCGGCAAGACCTCCGCGCGTGAGGCCGTCGTCACCGCTAACGCGCGCAATCTGCCCGATTTGACGTGGCCGACCGACGTGGCCAGTTCGGTGAATGCCACCTGAATTTGCCCGCTAAGCAGATCGACCACCGCAGGCGCCGCCCCACGATAGGGGACATGAATGAGATCGGTGCCGGTCATCAGTTCAAAATATTCGCCAACGACATGCGCTGGTGAGCCGTTTCCACCCGAGCCCATTGCGATCTTTCTGGGATGAGCCTTCGCATAGGCGATGAATTCGGGAACGGTTTGCACCGGAAGCGAAGGAGTTAACTGCATGAGCTGGGGCACGCGCACAATGCTCCCGATCGGCGCGGTGTCACGGATAAAATTGAAGCTGAGCGATTGAAAAAGAGTGGCGTTGATCGCGGCATTGCTGCCGGCAATGAGGAGCGTGTAACCGTCGGGGGACGCCCGAATGACCACCTCGGTGCCGACATTGGTCGCCGCGCCGGGACGGTTCTCAATCACGAATGGTTGGCCGAGATGCTCCGATAACCATTGGCCAATCAGACGCGCGGTGACGTCGTTTGCGCCGCCGGCTGCAACGGGGACGACCACACGCACCGAGCGTGCCGGATAGGCCTGCGCCCAGGCTGTTTGCGCCGCAGCCGGCAGCGCGGTGGCGCATATGACCCTTTGCAAGAACGTGCGGCGGTGAAGTTTCATGCGTCTCTCCCCAGAGCGGGTGGCGCAAATGTAGCCCTCTCGGACTATTCAATACGAAAGGCAGCAGTCGCCCGCCAGTGGCATTCCTTGCCCGCCACTCCGTCGGGCCGCTTTAAGACGTGCGGCCTAGTCGATTCCGATATGACCCGAAGCTGAAATGTCCTCAAGCCGCGAAGAAGTCGGTGAAATGGTGGATCACCTTGTCCGGCACCTCCTCCTGGATGTAGTGGCCGCACTCGATCCCGTCGTGCGCGACGATGTTCGACGCGTAGCGTTTCCATACGTCGAGAAATTCTCTTGCGCGCTCAGGCGGCTGGCCGCGTGCACCCCAAAGCAGAAGCACCGGTATATCGATTTTCTTGTCCTTGTCGGCCGTGTCCATTTCGAAGTCGCAGGTTGCCGTCGCCCGATAATCGCGGCACGAGCCGCTGATGGTTTTCGGCGTGTAACAGCGGATGTACTCGTTGATAGCCGTGTCGGTCAGGAATCCGATGCCGGTGCCACCGCGGATCGTCATCCGGCTCTTGAGGAAGAACTCCGCCGGCACTGCGCCGATCAGGCGTTCGGGAAACGGCTCGGGCTGCGCCATGAAGCCCCAATGCCAGGTTTTGATAACCCAATTTTTCGTAATGTTGGTCCATACGTGGTAGTTGGGTATGACATCCATGAGGCAGGCCTTGATGATGCGATCGGGCTCGTCGAGGCATAGTCGGTGCGTGGCGCGGCCGCCGCGATCGTGACCGGCGACCATGAAGCGCCTGTATCCGAGTTGCTCCATGACCTCGACCAGATCGCGCGCCATCTCGCGGAAGCTGAAATTGATGTTGTTGGGGCCCGGTTCCGGCAGCGAACTGTCGCCGTAGCCGCGCAGATCGGGAAGAACGACGTGGTATTGCTTGGCGAGCTGCGCCGCGACCTTGTACCAGCAGGTGTGGTTCTGAGGATTGCCATGGACGAGCAGGAGCGGCGGCCCGGATCCGCCGTGGCGCAGCCTGATCACTGCCCCGCTAGTACGCATGTCGAGGTGCTTGAAGCCGGGAAAGTGCGCCGCCATCTCGGCCGAGCCCCAGCGCGCGGGGTCCCGTCGGTAATCGGCTTCGGTTGCCTCCGCCATGACGCCCGCGGCTTGCATTGGAGTTGGTGATTGCGCTCGCGCCATGGAATTCAACGCTCCTGATGCGATCGGAGTATTACGGCTAGGCGATAGATGACGCCATGCAAATCGGTCGTTTTTGGACCGAAGCAGACTTTTGCATTCTTTACGCTTCAGGAGCGCAACTGGTCGAGCGCTATCAGTGCTAAACCGCGGATTGGTCCAGTCCCCACTAGGCCGCAGCCGCGAACTCCGCCATCACTTTCTTTTCGAAATCCAGAACTTGCTGCGCGCTCTGCCGCGCTTTCACACGTTCGAAATGGACAAGGCAGTTTTTGAACTGTGAGACATCGAGCTTGAGGTCGAAGGCGCGCCGGAAGCACCAGAAAAAGTGCGCATCGGGCGCGGTGAAGTGATCAAAGAAGTATTCGCGTCCAGCCAGCATGCTGTCGGCGATAGCGTAAGCCTCAAACAACTGCTCTTGCGAGAGTTTGCGCACGCTATCTTCGCTGCCCGGCAGATCGCATACTTTTCCCGGACTGAAAATGCGACCGACCAGCGGGTGCATCCCCGACGCACACCACGCCATGATCGAAACCGCCTGCACTTCTTGCCACGGGTCTGACGGCATCAGTCTCGCGGCGGGAAAGTTACGTGCGATCCAGAGCTGGATGGCAACATTCTCCGTGAGCGGCCTTCCATCAACCGTCAGCAGCGGTACCTTGTGCTTCGGATTGAGCCGTAAGTAATCAGTCGAGTTCTGCTGCCCCTTGCGCAAGTTGGTCGGGCGCACTGTGAAATTGGCTTTTGCTTCGGTGAGCGTGACGTAAGGCACGAGCGAGCAGGCGACCGGCGCGTAGTACAGAACGATGTCCATTGGTTTCCTCGGGATTATCTGGGGGCAGCATTAGACGCAAAACAGGTACGGCTCGCAACAGGGCGAAGAACCCTCCAAACTGGACACACCCCCAGCGCAGGCGCGCCGTGCAGGTGGCAACGTCCACCACTTGGTCGCAAGCTCGGAGTGACACTACTGTTCGGCATTCCTGAAGGATACTGACGCCCCCATCACCACGAGCGCGGGCAGACTGTCGAGGACATGAAGCGCGCCGGCTGCCAACTACCCGAGCGTCGCGCGATCCAGAACTGCTTCCCACTCGTGAGGGTCGGACCCTTCCACCCTTTTCCCGGCATTCTTTACGCTTATGGAGCGCGCAACGTGGTCGAGCGCTATCAATGCTAAACCGCGGATTGGTTCAGGCACCTAGTGGATAAGATTTTTCCCCGCCCGACGCGATCACGTCGTCGAGCCAGGCAGCGAATGCATCAAGCATGTCTCCCAGAACCTGCGAATCTTTGCGACCTGTCCGCGCTGGGACATGAAAGGAGTGATCGGCGTCCTTGAAGAGCTTTAGCGTTGCACGTCTGCCAAGTTTCTTGCAAAGGGACTCAATTTGATCGAGTGATGCCAAGCTATCGCGGGTGCCTTGCAGGAATAGCATCGGGATTTGCACCTCAAACAGATGCGCGGCGCGATCCTGCGATGGGCGACCGGCTGGATGCAGCGGGAATCCAAGGAACGCCAGTCCACAAACCCCTTTCAGCGGAGCTATTGCCTGGGCCTGCGACGTCATTCGGCCGCCAAACGATTTGCCACCGGCTATGAGCGGATGTTCGGGAAATATAGCCAGCGCTGCATCCACAGCGGCCCGGACTGTTGCTTGCGCCAGTTGTGGTGGATCGGGCCGCTTAGCACCACGCTCCATGTAAGGAAACTGGTAGCGCAACGTGCCGATGCCGCGGCGGGCAAGCTCTGCGGCGACGGCACCCATGAAGGAATGATTCATTCCAGCGCCGGCACCATGCGCTAGTACGTAACACGCCCGTGCGTGGCGCGGGTTCTGCAATAAGCCGGAGACGCGGATGGTGTCGCTTACCGTGATG
>Ga0207821_1000278_pt1 | contig 9071 bp, 9 predicted proteins | sample LuqExpMetageno53_FD_187811 | JGI IMG/M metagenome (GOLD analysis project Ga0207821, IMG submission 187811) | Tropical forest soil microbial communities from Luquillo Experimental Forest, Puerto Rico - Sample 53 (SPAdes) | ecosystem: Environmental > Terrestrial > Soil > Tropical forest ... | reverse complement strand
CTCGGCGTGCGAGACAACGCGCGATTCTTGAACGTGCGGCACGGCCGAATTCACCATCATGGTTGCTGGATCCGAAAATTCACGCCATCGCCCTCCGGGCTGGCCGCGAGCTTGGCTGGCAACGCGTCGCGATGATTGCCTTGCTAGGCTTCATGGCAGCGCAATTGACGCGCAAACACCACGGGGATGGCCACGAAGGGGCGTCAAATAATCGGCGTCCAGATGGATAGGTTTTGTCACTTCAATTCTGTGCGCTGAGCACGACCAGTATATCCGCTTTGTGCCGATAGGCGACATCATTCGCAGAGTTGTACGCTGAAGTGCTTTAGGTGCCAGTTACAGACGGCTCGGTTCACCTTGGGAACGGCTTTGCTCGCAACTTACCTCTTGTTATTCTGGAGCAGCGATCCAAGCGTGGTTATTGCCTCGTCGATCAGCGATTCCTGATAGCGATAGTACATCTCGTCGCCCATCGGCGTCACAAGGGAGGTGGTGTAACGCCGGCAGCGGATGCGCAAGTGCAAGAGTTGCTGGAAGAGTGTCTCGGCTGCTGCGCGTTGCTTCTCTGTGTCGATCGGGCGATTGGCCGACACTTCGCGCATTTGCGTGTGTGTTACGCCGGCATCGACGAATTGCTTGAGGAGTGCCTCGAGCTTCTCGCGCGCCGCATCGATCCGCCACAGTCTAAAGCGGCTGTAGCCCCGCATACCATTAAAAAGGACCGTAATCGCCATCACCAGATAAACCCAATAGGCCGGCGACAGAATGTTGACAAGCCATGGAAAAAATAGATCGGCGAGGGCCGGCTGGCCGTTCTGGAAAAACTGGCTCGCCTCAGCGGTGAGTGGCACGTCGGTCGCCGAACTCGTCGCGCTCGGCGGATTACTGCGCACGAAGCCGGGCAACTCGGCGGCAAGTAGCACGAGGAGTGCGATGCGGTCGGCGCGTCGAGCGCACGGACCGGCGACCACTAACGTCGCAAGGCGGGCAACAGGCTTATCCACGGCGGGAGTGGGACGAACCAGGTCGTAACGCCCGGCGGCGATCGTGCCAAGGCTGAGCCACGAGTAGCGGGCGATGAGTCCTTTCAAATCATCGGGCGCGACAATATCCAAGCCCTGTTGACGCATGATCGTGTGCAGAAGCTCGGCGTCTTCCTCCATCACGAAAGCGGCGAGATCGAGCTTGCCTTGAGCCACGAGTTCGGCCTGTTCGGACAGTTCGTGATATGAAAAATGGACCTCCAGCTGACGCAGGTCCGCGTCATCGAACAGTTGGCGCATCAGATGTGCCGTTCCGGACTCTTTCGGGCCGATCCCGATCGATGCTCCACGCAAGTCGGCAAAGCTATGGAAAGTATTGCCCGACCTTGCGAGCAGCAGCAGAGATTCCGGATCCGGCAACCGGCCGAGAAGTTTAAGATTCGCAGCGGCGGGCACGGGCGTACCGTCCTGAATGAGGCCGAACATCTCCGCGCAGTGTCCCTCGCCGAGCCTCAGCCGGTTGACATTCTCGATTGATCCTTGGGTCGATACGACGGTAAGTGCGCCGTTGCCGCGCTTGGCCCGCTCGGCCAGGCGGCTTGCCAGCGCGTGATAATAGCCGCCAGGAGAACCGCTCAGAATCGAAGCGTGCAGATACCCATAGTCGCGCGCTATGCCGAAGGCCGCCGCCACTCCGGCGACCAGGGCCGCCAGGGCAATAAGGAGGGCGGCGCGAGCAAGTCCCTTGCCATACCACGTGCTGCGCGGACCTGGGTTTGGCGAATACGCTGCCGACTTCACATCCTAGCCCGCCTTTCTGATAAGCACCGGTCTGAAATATTCTCATCCAAAGCGGGTGTGGAAGTCGATCACTGTGCACCGTTCGGCAGCAGCTTCGAATAGACGACGTAATATTTGTAGATGTTGCCGACGTATTGAACCGTCTCTTGTCCAACGATTGCCCCAGCGCCAATTTCGACGTTACCAAACCAGACGTTCGGGTCGAAGCCAGCTTGCTGTGCCTTTATTCGAAAACGTTTCAAGTTTTCCGGCCCTGCGTTGTATGCCGCTAGAGTCATCAGTACTTTTTCCCGGTTTGCTACCGTTGGGTCATTTAGATATTTGTCCATGAGATAGCGTAGATATTTTGCGCCCGAGTGAATGTTGTCTTCGGCGCGTGTGACGATGTCGTTGATGCCAAGCTCTTCGCGTGCCGTACTCGGCTTCATTTGCATGATGCCGACAGCACCGCTTTTCATACGCAGTTCTTGGTTGAAGGATGACTCCTGATAGCCTTGGGCCGCAAGCATATAGGGGTCCACGCCATATCGTCCACCATAGGTTTTGAAATATTCGACAAGTTGCCGAAATTTAGCCACGTCATCCGGCGCGAGCGCGTTCCTGACGATCTTCCCATCGAAGAGATATTGGGAGATCAGATCTTCCGCAAACTTGCGGTGCGAGGTAATAAACTCTTCCAGTTCGCGTTGAAGCAACGGGCTGTTCTTACGCACAGCCCACGCGATCTCGCCGCCCTCGTTAACGGTTAGATCCTCTCGGATCGAGATGTTTTTGAGGATTTTGGTCCACAGTTTAGCGGTGTGTCTATCGACTACTGTCCACGGTATTAGTTTGGCGCTGACCATTTGCAGTAAGTCTTCGTCCTCAAGATTCTCATCGGCAGCAGCAAGCTTAATCGGGGTGTGGTTGTCCGACTTAAGACGGTTATTGAGCGCGAGAAGGTGCGTATGAAAGCTGCTTGAAGCTCGCACCATGACCTCCCGGCCCCCGAGATCTGAGATCCCCGTTATAGGCGGTGCCGACGGTCCGATGACCAATACCTCCTTAACGTCTTTTGCCCACGGCTTGGCAAAGTCGACAATCGCAGTACGTTCTTGCGTGATTGTAAGATTTGCAGCGGCGATATCGCCTTTGCCGTCTTTCAACTCCTGAAAAATCCGATCTCGCCTCGTAGGAATAAAGGCGACTTCGATATAGTAGGGACCCTTTGCATGTCGCTTGTTAATCCATTTTTCGAATTCTTGGCCGGTTTCGGCTGTTAGGCCCAGCGTGTCACCTTTGTTGAGGAAGAAATACGTTTTGCTCGGCACCACCAGAATGCGAATGAGACGCCGCTTCAGCATCCCATCGAAGTCGCCTGTCCATGCCTTAACGCCTGGCAGAGCGAGAAGCACCGTAGACGTTTCGGCATGGGTGACGGTTAGAGAACAAGCAAACAGCAAGGCACAAATCGAAATAACGTGACGCACAGCAACCACCCTAGATGCATGCCCCACCATGGCGTGGTAACAAACTCACGGATCGACAGAAGCTTGCGAGGCTCCCCTGATGCTGAACTCTCTGAGGACGTAAACGCGGATTGCAGACGACAGGTTGTTTGGTTGTGATCCTGATTAATTATCTCCACTAGAGCTGAGACCCCGTTTTTTTGCGCTTGGCAATTTCTCGGAAGCCATCCTAGAAATCGCTACGTTCGAAGACTCGAGTTATGCCGCCACCGCTTCATATGAGACGGTGGTCTCAAAGGCATAATCGCACGCCTCGCATTTCCAGAGATGCCGCACTGAGTTTTCGTTGAGGTATTCTGACCATTCTGGCAGGTAGAGTGCCTCGCCGCATTGGGCGCATTCGATCATTGGGCGTGAGCGGGCGGTGGTGGAAAATGACATAAGGGGGTTCCTCCGGCGGCGAAGCCGCACTTTCATGCGGGTTGATTTAACGATTTTCGGGTCAGCAACGATAACCAATCGCGTCTTTGCAAAATCTGCCGACGTTCCTCTTCAGCACTCAGCTTGAAGAGCTGACTACGCACTGTTTCGTCTGTCGACTTAGCCAGCAGTTTGCGAAAACGCCAAAGGTTTTCGCGCCGAACGAAGTTCTGCATGGGCACTCCCGGCTGCGATTTTCTTATTTGTTAGGTTTACGGGCCGACCGCCTCAGAGTGCCGGTTGCGACAAAATCGGGGGATGGGGTTCGCAATCGGCGTAAGGGCACCTGCCGAGGCGGCCAGCTTAGAGAAACGCTAGAACGCGCGTGGTCACTCACGCCATCCATACGTTGGGCAGCAGCGACCTATACTTAGGTGCAATATGAGGAGTGTAGTTCTGCAACAAGCCGTTACCGTTTGTGATGTTGCACTGCGTCTGTTTTCACAGTGCGGTCACGCTTTAAGCGCTCACTTTCGCCCAAAACAGCGCGCGTTAAAAAGGAGTCAGGGCGATGATCTACAAAGTCAGGACCAAGAAAAAGTACCCATTCAAACGAATGGGCCTCGGTGAGACGTTCAAACTCAACGACCTTGATGTTCGCGACGCGCAAAAGGCCGCCTACTACTACCGCAGCCTGTGTAAGCGCCCGATTAGGATTGTCATCACTAAACAGGATGACGGCTATTATTGTCGCCGCGTTGCTTGAATAGGGAGGAACCTCGGGCCTTGGCATCACGGCCGAGTTTTTTGATGCGCCAAGACTGCGAACGCGCTAATATTTCATGGGGCTGAAGGGGCTTTCACCAAGGAGTTCCCGGCGATGTGTGACTACAGCCTTCAAAACGTCAGGTCGCGACCAGCAAAAGTCGGCGACAAACTCACCACACGTGATTTCGGCACCGGCACATGTGGGTTCGCTGCGGCAGAAGATGCTACAGTGGCGGTGTGCATTCTTCCGGGCACCGAGCTTGCGTTTTCCGGAGCGGTGACGATTCGGGCAGCCGGACTCCCCTTTTGGAGGAGGCGAAGGATTAGTCACACCACGGCAATCTTCCGGCAAGTTAACACACACGCAGCACGGCTCCATCATGATGCGCTCGAATTTCCGGACGGACGCATCGTTCTTCTGACACAACTATCGCCTGGTCAGGAAGCAACGGTGCTTCAGTTGCCCGCGCAACCCAAGACTGCGGCTGAGGTAGAGGCCCAGATGCGCGTGGCCTACGTAGGCTGAAACCTCGGAGTAAATTCTTTCGGTGGGCCGCCTTGCAAAGCGGCCCACTCGTTTTCACGGGTCCCACAAAATGGTGCAACGGTAAAACGGTTATACGCGCTCACTCGTATTTTGCCGTCACTTGTCACCGTATCGCAGCACGTTATCATCCTTTGCCAGCGAAGTTGCTGCCGCTGATGTTCGGCGGCCCGTGATCGTTAGCCGATTGACTTTCGGGTGGCGTTCACGCTTTCGGTGTTCGGCATTGCGTTCGGGGTTTGGTACTGGACAATCGATGGGAACATAATTCGCGACGCTCGCTTTATCATCGATGCCGGTTGATGTGGATCAATGCATAGAGATTGACATGCAGCGTCCTTCCTAAAAAGACATCGATGCGTTTCTGCTTAACCACATGGATCGTGCTGATTGCTCTGGCGACGGCCGCATACGCTGTAACCTTGCCCGCGATTCCGATGCACGCCGGATGGATCACGTTCACAAAAATCGAGGAACATAACGGTTTCAAGTTATTTCGTCGGTACGGATATTTCCGTCATGCCAAAAACTCCGTTCCAAACCTCATTATCTTTAATTGCTCGAAAGACGTTAGAAAAGCAGCGTCATATCTGACCTTTATTTTGCCAGAAGACTTCCAACCTGCGTCCTTTCCTCGATCAACGTGGCTTCCAAAAATCGATGTACGTTTTCAAATAAACGACAAGTCGTCAGCGCTGATGCCAGGAGAATATCATAACGGCGAGTTTTATTTCGATCTCAACATTGACACCACCGATAACTTTGAAAAGATAATGTTGGCCGACAAGCTTGCCATGAGCTTCGGCAATAAAAATGATGTAATCCAGTACGAGTTCACAGAAAAGGTCGACCAGTTATTTTCTGCGTTCACCAAGAAATTTCGCAGAAAGTTCGGAGGTATGACTCATTACTCTCAGGCGGGCGCTGACAGCGTCGCCCAAGCTTGCCAAGCCTACCAGCAAAGTGGGTCCGACATAGTTGTTTCGGAGGAGACATCGACGCCCGGCGCAGTAGCAGCAACAAGGTCGCGGGCACGAGTAGATAACCAACCCACTCAAGGCATCTCAGTATCAATTCCAATGCAGAAAGAAAGCGGGACCTACGTGGTTCCCGTCCTCATAAACAATGCCATCACACTTGATTTTGTAGTTGATAGTGGAGCAGCTAACGTAAGTATCCCTGCCGACGTTGTCTCCACTTTGTTTCGAACAGGAACGATAAAAGAATCAGATTTTATTGGAACGCAGACGTATAAGCTCGGTGACGGTACAGAAGTGCCGTCAGTACGATTTCGCTTACGATCTTTAAGAATAGGCGAAATAAGTGTTGAGAATGTCGTTGCCGGCCTGGCGCCCGCACAAGGGAATTTATTTCTTGGCCAAAGCTTCCTTGGTCACTTTAAATCCTGGGCCATAGACAACAACAAGCACGAGCTAATGCTAAATGCTAACCTCGACTCACAATCGTATGAGAATTCAAATGATGAAATTGCAGACGCCAGTATAAGGCTCTTTGACAGACTTTGTATCGAGAGAGCATATGATAGGAGCGCGTTTTACTCAGTAATTGACAAACTAGTGCAGAGAAAACTTACCAGTGGAGAATATAAACCGTTTTTGTTTGGCCGAGTGCTATCGGCGGATTTTTATTCCGTTCCCATATCAGAAAAGGTTGGAGACGTCGTTATTGGCCGCATGTCTTACGAAGGCGGTGCCCATAATTGCGTTGTAAGCGCTAAAATCGATCAAAAACTCGCTGAATGGCGTTGGATGGACCTGTATTATAAAAAGTATGCGACTAAGGCGAAGCTCCAAGAGGATAAGGGGGCGCCGCTATATTTTGTTGAGCAGGGTGGTGGAAAGGCTGTGATGGTTCAAATTGGAAATTTACCCAATGGCTTTGTTCTGTACTATACATACTTTCAATAAAAATCGGACGATGTCAGCGAAGCCCGCTCAATGGCCCGGATGGATGGCATCGTTGAGATAGATGCAAGTGAGGACGGCGAATACGTACGCCTGTAGAAAGGCGACCAGTGTCTCTAGCGCATAAAGCGTGACTACCAGCACGAACGGCAACGCGCCGCCGATCCAACCAACGACACCAAAACTGGTACCGAGCAAGATGATAAAGCCCGCGAAAACCTGAAGCGTGATGTGTCCTGCCAGCATATTTGCGAACAGACGCACGCTATGCGAAAGCGGCCGCGAGATGAAGGACAATATCTCGATCCCCACGATGAGCGGCAGAATATAAATCGGCACGCCCTTGGGCACGAACAGATTGAAGAAATGGAAACCATGCCGCATCAAGCCGTAAATCACCACCATAAAAAACACTGTGAGGGCGAGGGCAGCGGTGATGATGATTTGGCTTGTAACGCTGAAGGTATGGGGGATCAGGCCAATCATGTTCAGTGTCAAAATGAACATGAATAATGTGAACACGAACGGGAAAAACCTCATCCCCTCGGGACCAGCGGTGCTACGAATCATTGTGGCGACAAATTCGTAGGATAACTCCGCCGCTGATTGCAGCCGTGAGGGGACCAAACTCCATCTGGCAGTAGCGCCGAGTAGGAAAACGGTCAGACCCACGACCGCGATTAGCATATAGGCGGCGGAGTTCGTGAACGCGATTTCGTACTTGCCGATCTTGGCGATCTCAAAAAAATCATGAATCTGAAATTGCTCAATAGGATTCATTGTTCAACCTACGTCATCACCAGCAATCTGCGCAGGACGATTGTCAAGACGCGCAGAAATGAAATGTCTACTATTATAGCCTTTGCGGCCATTCGAGGAATAGCACGCGCGAAAAGAATAGACCAAACAAAAATGACCCGCCGACCCCCTGCGGTCGCTATCCGATGTTTGCATCGCGGATCATGTTTTCCGACATTGATGGCAATTTGGGGCTTCATGCAACTAAGCCATTAAAATTCTACACCCGCACTGTCGACGCCTGATAACTTATTGTATCTATGAGCAAATGTCCGCCTATGACCGATTTCGTTGAAAAGGTCCCGAACTCAGGCAGGCAGTAAAACTGTCTGAATGACAGAGAAGTCTTCGATCAAATCAAATTGACACTGCAAACGTATTTAGAATCACCTACGTTGGGTTGAGCGCAAATAACGAGGTCCCCACGCCCTTCGCCGATCCCTGCCTGCTATTTGGTCGTGCCTAGCACCTGATCGATTGCCTGCATGACTGGCACTTTCCAATTCGCCTCGGCCTCACAATAATGATCTACCTTATTCACATTTTCTTGCATGTTTTGTAAGTCAATGACAGTGTTGTTACGTTTGGCATTATAGTAACCGCTCAACCAAGCGGCGATTAATTTAGGGGTGGCAATTTTAGAGTGAACGTATTGATCGCAACTAATCTTCGCGACGTCGATTGACGTCTGCGCTTGAGCAGATGAGACTGAACCAAAAACAAAAAAGAGCGCTGAGACAATGAGTCTGGTACGCATGAACCGTTCTCCCAAGTTAGATTTTAAACCGTCAAATTGAACTGTTTATTTTCTCACAAAATTGTCGTTTGGGGAATCAATAACGATCCGTTTTGCTGCGCTGCACGAGTCCGTTAATGGCCCTGGCTGTGAAAAAACGCAGAAAATTGAAAAGCTACGAGAATGATTTTTCTTAGCGCTATTGAAATCCGACTCACTTGCGAATTTTTGTTCATCTAACAGTGATTTAAACGAACTTTTGTTCTCCCGCGCTCGCGGGCCGGCGAGAGCAGCCTAAAACCCCGTCCGCATTGTGTTTTCCGCGGGCCAAAAACTGAATATTCGCGAAGTGGACCAAAACATCATCATCGACCAGAAGGCATTGACTAGAACTGTTCGACCCCGACGGCCACGGCATGGGGATGGATGCTTGTCTGCGTTCTTGGGTAGTCTACAATTTCGTTATATTGAACCGCTGATGATTATTACGGTCAGTGGATATTGCTGACCCTTGAAAGTAAGAGTGCCGGAGCCGCCGCCGACGCCCACGATCAGTCCGACCTTGGCGATATTAAAGCGGACCGCACCGTTCTCCGCATAAGACCGCGAGGGGAGCGCCTGTCAGTAGAACGGCCGCTGCAAAGATAG
>Ga0207821_1000270_pt1 | contig 9237 bp, 8 predicted proteins | sample LuqExpMetageno53_FD_187811 | JGI IMG/M metagenome (GOLD analysis project Ga0207821, IMG submission 187811) | Tropical forest soil microbial communities from Luquillo Experimental Forest, Puerto Rico - Sample 53 (SPAdes) | ecosystem: Environmental > Terrestrial > Soil > Tropical forest ... | reverse complement strand
ATGCTGGTGGAAGCCGAGATCGAGCCGATCCTGCAACTCACCTGCCGCGATCGTAATCGTATTGCCCTGCAGAGCGATCTGATCGCGGCGGCGGCGAGTGGCGTGCGCAATCTCTTGATGCTGCGCGGCGATGATCCTTCCGTCGGCGATCAGCCGGAGACCAAACCGGTATTTGATCTCGATGCGCGCCAGCTGCTCGACAGCGCGCGACGCCTGCGCGATGCCGGCGAGCTGCCGACCGGCCGCAAGGTCGCGGGCAAATGCGATTTCTTCCTCGGCGCGGCGGACAATCCGGTCGATCCGCTGCCCGGATGGCAGCCGCAGGGGTTGAAGGCCAAGATCGCCGCCGGCGCACAATTCGTGCAGACGCAGTTCTGCATGGATGCAAGCGTTGTGCGCCGCTACGTCGAGCGACTAGCCGCAAGCGGGCTTGCGCCGCTGCCGTACATGCTCATTGGCGTTGCGCCGCTGCGCTCGGCGAAGTCGACGCGCTGGATGCGCGAGAAATTGCACGGAACGATCATCCCTGACGCTCACATCGATCGGCTCGAAGCCGCGCAGGATGCGGCCGAAGAGGGGCGCAAGATTTGCCTCGAAGTGATCGCCGCGCTGGCGGAAATCCCGCAGGTCGCAGGCTGCCACATCATGGCTCCCGGTCATGATTCCGCTGTCCCGGACGTCATCGCCGCAGCGCGGCGGAACGTCGCCCGGCTGAAGGCTGTCTGAACCGGCCGGTTCCATAAAAACGTGCTAGGCTGTTCATCAAGAGGCGCTATAAGGCGCCCAAAAGAACTAGGGAGGATCGCATGCCAGCCTCGGGCCGCCCGATTTGCGCTGTCCTGCTTGGCGCCACGGTGGCGCTCGCTGTAACGGCTGCGGCTTCGGCGCAGGAGAAGGTCTGGCGTCACGGCATTCTCAACCCGAAATCCGATGCCGGCATTCTGGCGATGGTCGGGACCGGCGATTTCGGCAAGCGGCAGGGTCTCAAGATCGAACTCGTCAACTTCAAGGACGACCAGATCGGGCTGAAAGCACTCATCGCCGGCGAGGTCGACAGTTTCGAAGGTGGGCCGCAGGGAGTGTTCTCTGCCGCCAGCAAAGGCGGCGACGCGCGCATTCTTGGCTGCCACTGGACGGTCGTGCCGCATGGCATCTACGCCAAGGACACGCTCAAGAGTGTCGCGGAGCTGAAGGGTAAGCAGATCGCGATATCGGCGCCCAACTCGATGCCTGACATGCTTGCGCGCGAGGCGCTTGAGAAAAGCGGCGTCAATCCGTCTGAAGTGAAGCTCGCGGCGGTCGGCGGCGACCGCGAGCGCTATCAGGCGCTGATCGCCGGCGTGGTCGATGCCGCGGTCGTGTCAAACGAGTACGAGCCGGTTGCACCGAAGAACGTGCGTCTCTTACTTGCCGGGCGCGACGCATTGCCGAATTTCATCCGCATTTGCATTTTCTCCAGCGAGTCGAAGCTGAAAGCGCGCGGCGACGACGCCGTGAAATTCCTGGCCGCGGAGATGGACGCGTTGAAATACGCGCTCTCGCACAAGCAGGCCACGATCGACCTCGCGCACAAGCTGACGCATGAGAAAGCCGACGATCCGCGGGCGGCGTTCATTTTCGACGACGCTGTTGAACATCACGCGGTCGACCCGTCGCTGCCGCTGCCCAAAGATAAGCTGCAGTGGGTCGAGGAGCAGTTGGTCAAGGCTGGAAAAATCGCGAAATCAATTCCGGTCGATGAGGTGATCGCGCCGGAGCACCGTGAGAAGGCGCTGGAGCTGAGCGGGCATTCGTGACGCGCCATTTTTGCCGGCGCGCAGCCAGAATTTGGAGTTTGGCATGGGTGAGGTGAGTTTTCAGGACGTGTCCAAGCGTTTCACGCTGCGTGTGGACGAGGAGGTCCATCACGTGCAGGCGCTGGATCGCATCAGCTTCACGGTCAACGACGGCGAGATCGTCGCGCTGATCGGGCCGTCCGGCTGCGGCAAGACGACGGCGCTGCGCGTTGCGATGGGACTCGATTCGTCCACGGCGGGCCGGGTCACGGTCGATGGCCGCGAAATCAAAGGCTGCGGCTACGACCGCGGCATGGTGTTCCAGCATGCCGAATTGCTGCCCTGGCTGTCCGCTCTGCAGAACGTGATGTTCGGCCTGGAGATGAAGGGCGTGCGCGGCGCCGAGTTGCGCATGACGGCGGAGAGATATCTCGATCTCGTGGGCCTGAAGGATTCTCAGAACCGCCGGCCGCATCAACTTTCCGGCGGTATGAAGCAGCGTGTCGGCATTGCGCGCGCGCTCGCGATCGATCCGAAGGTGCTCTTGATGGACGAGCCGTTCGGCGCGCTCGACGCACAGACGCGCGAATCGCTGCAAGCCGAGCTGCTCGACATCCACGCGCGCACGAAGAAGACGGTTATCTTCGTCACGCACGATCTCGACGAAGCCGTACTGATTGCGGACCGCATCGTGGTGATGAAGCGCGGACGCGTGACTGAGATCATGAACGTTCCGCTCGGCCGGCCGCGACCCGATCTAGGCAAGGTCCGCGGAATGCCGGAATTCGCAGAGACGCGTTACAAGGTCTGGCGTGCGCTGCACGAAGACGGGACGGTGCACTGATGGCGCACGTGGTGGAAAGCAAAGGGAAGGCGGCGCCGGAGATTGCGTCTGCCGCACCCGAGCGGCGGCCACTGCCGCGCTGGGTGATCACGACCGCTTCGATCTGCGGCGCGCTGCTGCTCTGGGAATTCTTCGGCCGCGACGTTAATCCGGTGTTTGGCTCGTATCCGAGCGCCATCGCGGTTGCGTTCTGGCAACTTCTGCAAAGCGGGCAGCTCGGCTCCGCCCTGATCGAAAGTCTGCAGCCTTTCCTGCTGGGCTATTTCCTCGCCATCGTCATCGGCGTGCCGATCGGGCTCATCATCGGCCGCTTCCGCTGGGCCGAGGCGGCCTTCGGCATCTACGTCACGGCCGGCTACGCGATGCCGTTGGTCGCGCTGGTGCCGCTGCTGGTGTTGTGGCTGGGGCTGGGCTTCGCAGTCAAAGCGGCGATCGTCTTCCTGATGGCGCTGTTCCCGATCTGCATCAACACGTGGCTTGGCGTCACGGCCGTGCCGAAGACCCTGATCGAGGTCGGCAAGTCCTTCGTCGCGCCGCCGCTGGTGATCCTGCGCCGCATCGTGCTGCCCGCGACTTTGCCCTACATCATGGCCGGCATTCGGCTCGCGGTCGGCCGTGCGGTGGTGGCGATGGTGATCGCGGAATTCTTCACCACGATCTCAGGGCTTGGCGCGGTGATCATCAATTCGGCGAACAATTTCGATACGGCGACAATGTTCGTGCCGATCATCCTCCTGATGGTCATGGCGATCGGGCTGAACAGCCTGATCGGCTGGGTCGAGCGCAAGGTCGCGCCCTGGCAGGCTGAGATTTCGGGCAGGGATCGGGAGTAAAGCGGTCTGGCCACGCTTGTACCGAACCGGGGTCCCGGGTCCGCAGCGCACCACTTGTGTGCTGCGCTGCGCCCGGGACACGAGTCACACCAGCGCCCACACCGCCGCGATCAAATCGCGCATCTGGCTTTCCGTTATCCCGCGGGTGATGAACACGACGCGGCTGTCGCGCGCGTCGTCGGGCCAGGATTCCAATTCCACCGGCGGCTCTGTCAGATGCTGCACGACCTGCACGACGACCGGCCCGCGGCAGTCTTCGACATTGAGGAAGCCTTTCACGCGCAGGAGATCCGGCGCGCGCAGCGCGATCAGCACGTCGAGCGCGCGCGCAAAGACCGGCCACGGCATCGGCCGAGTTTCGGTCAACACGAAGCTGCCGATGCCGTCCGAGTGCTCGGCTTCGGCGACGAAGGCGTTGCGCCGCGTCGTGACCGGCTCAGTTAGCTTCCCCGGTGCGAGTGCGCCGTTTGACGCGACGTCGATCTCGGCGTTTGGATTGAGCGCTTTCAATTCCGCCGCAAGCGCGTCCGCCGCACCTGAGCCCGCGACGTCGGATTTGCTGATTACCAACCGGTCGGCGAGGATCGTCTGCTTGCGCGCTTCCGCGGCGCGCGACAGCGTATCGCGGCCGGTGACCGCGTCGACAACGGTGACAAGCACATCGAGGTGAAAGCGCTCGCCGAGCGCGCGGTCGGTCGCGAATGTCTGCAGGATCGGGCTCGGATCGGCGAGACCTGAGGTCTCGATCACGACGCGCTGGAACGCGAGAACGTCGCCGCGCTCGCGTTCGACCGCCAGCCTGCGCAACGTCTCCTGTAGATCGCTCCGCGTTACGCAGCAGAGGCAGCCATTGCCGAGCAGAACCGTTTCTTCGGCGCTTGCGCGCAGCAGCGCATCGTCGATCCCCGCCGCGCCGAATTCGTTGACGACCACGGCCGTGCCGAGGCCCTCTGGCGTTTCGAGAAAACGCTTGAGCAGCGTCGTCTTGCCCGCGCCGAGAAAGCCGGTGAGCACGGTCACCGGAATGCGGTGTCCACGCTCGCGTTTCTGACGGCGCCCGAACGGTCCGGCGTCGCGGGACGGGAAGAGAGAGGTCATGGGATGACCAATACCAAAGCCTTCATCGCCCGCGAAGGCGGGCGATCCAGCATTGAAAGCCAAGCATGATTACGTCGCGCAGGACTGGATGCCTCGCTTTCGCGGACATTACGCAGTCGACTAAAAATCCATCTCCAGCGTGAACAGCCCGCCGGAGAAACGGTCGACCGTGTATACGATACCGCGCTCGTCGACATAGACGTCGTTGAGTTGCGCAGCGCCGACCGGCGAGTTCGCCGGCGCCGGCGGCACGAAGGTCGCGATCTCCTTCGGCTGATACGGATTAGAGATATCGTAGGCGCGTAAGCCCCCGTTGAAGAACGTGCCGAGCACGATCTGGTCCGATTTGAACGCGGTCGGCACCGGCGTGTTTTCGTGGATGTTGTGCGCGCCGAAGCGTCCGCCGCGATCCTTGAACGCATCGACCGGCGGCAGCGGGCAGGTCGCGATCGGCACTAGGTTCTCTTCCGAGCGCGCGTCCAGAATCCAGATCAGCTTCGGCCAGTCGGCGGCGTTGTCCTCCGTCGACTCGTCCGTGACCAGCATCAGGTCGCGGTCGAACAGCGGCACAGCGGTGTGCATGAAGCCGGTGTACGGCGGCGAATTGGTCCAGTGCGTGACGACCTTCGGGTTCGACTTGTCCTTAATGTCCATGACGAACATGCCGCCGTCGATGTAGCAGAGGTAGACGCGGTCGCCGCGCTGCGGATAGCAGTTGGTGTTGTGCGCGCGATAGCCCTTGTCGAGCGGATGGCGCGGCGGCGGCTTGACGTTGTCGGTCGCCGAGGTGCCGGGCATCCACCAGCGGCCGACTTCGGTGGGCTTCGACGGATTGCGCACGTCGATGCAGCGATAGAACTGGTCGTCGTTCGGATGGCTCGGTTTGAAATCCGGCGCGCCCGAGGCCATGTGCACGAACTCACCGTCGCAGAACCAGAGCTGATGCACGCCGCGCGAATGCGGGCCCGAGCAGTCGTAGAACGCGATCGAGCGCGGCTTCTCCGGCACCGAGATGTCGAACAGTTCGAGACCGGCGGGCTTCTGGCCGACCTTCTTCGTCTGATACGCGACGGCCATGATGTCGCCGGACACGTCGAGCGAGTTCGAGCGCATGTGCATTTCCGGCAAGTCGGTCTGCACGACCACCTTCGGATTACGCGGATCGGAGACGTCGACGCCGGTAAGGTTCTTCGGCGCGCTCTCGTGCGCGATCCAGGCGATACGGCGGCCGTCCTTCGCGATCTGCACGCCGATGCCTTCGCCCATGCCGCCGAAGCCGGCGAGGTCGTTCTGGGCGAGCAGCTTGAAATTCCAGGTGACGGGCTCGGCGTTCTTCCCGAGCGGATTTGCGGCGGACATGCGGGGACCTCGGTTTTTAACCCTCCCCGGCGCAGCGTGGGGAGGGTCGGTTTGTAGCGCGCTAGCGATACAAACCGGGGTGGGGGTACTTCAATAGGTGTTGTGCTGATCTATGCAGAAATGCGCCCCCACCCCGGCACCTCCCCACGCTCGCTTCGCTTGCGGGGAGTCGGGAGGTAAGGGTCGCTGCGCTTACGTCATTGCCTTCTGCATCAGGCTCTTGTCGAAAGCCGTCGACCAGTCCGGCACCTTCTGCAGCTTCTTGGTGTCGACCAGAATCTGCGCCTGCTTGGTCATGTAGGCTTCCAGATCGGACGGCCAGCCGGGATGCACCTCCACGCGCGATAGCGCGTTGCTGAAGGTGTCCTTCGACATCTGATAGCCCTTGGAGGTGTAGAACGAGTAGATCGTATCGGCGACCTTGCCAGGGTTGCTCTTGAAATCTTTGGCGACGTCGAGCCACGCCTTGAGATAGTTGACCAGCACGTCGGAGTGCTGCTTCACGAATTCCGGCGTCGCGGCCATGAACACCGGCAGCTTGTCGAAGTCGTAGTAGTCCACAAGTGTGTTCGCCAGGCCTTCCGATTCCGCGATTGCGTTGTACGGCTCGACGTTCGCCATCGCGTCGACGGTCTTTGCGGCGAGCGCGGCGACCATGTCGTTCACATTCATGCGGACTTCTTGGTAGTCGCCCTTCTTCAGACCGGCCTTCGGCAGGATGTCGTCGACCAGGATGTTGCCGATCGACGAGCCCGTCTGGTTGGCGATCTTCTTGCCGCGCAGGTCCTCGACCTTGCTGATACCGAGGTCCTTGCGCGCCATCAGCCGCGCAGTCCTGCCGACGTCCTCGATCACTGCGATCGCGATCAGGTCGCCTTTCTCATGCCCGAGCGCGAATGAAGGTCCTGCATACGTGCCGAGATCGACCTGCTTCGCGACCTGCTGCTGCATCGTCAGGTTGCCTGACGGCACGGCGAATTCCTCGAATTTGAGACCGTGTCTGTCGGCGATGCCGGAGTGCAGCAGGTAATAGGTCGGCATGCCCCACATATTGGTCTGGTAGCCCTGCCGGATGGTAACGGCGTCCGCTGCGCCCGCGCCGCGCAGTCCGAGGCGCATGGCGACTGCGCCGGCGCCGGCCGTGAGCAGCGTCTGCCGCCGGTTCAGTCCTTTTTGCGTGCTCATGTCATCCTCCCTGGTTCAAATGTCCGTTGCTCTTGCTTGTCGGCTCGACTTCCTGGCCGAGTTCGCGCAGCAGGATCTTCTGCCATTCCAGGAATTCGGGGCTGAGCGGATCGCGCGGGCGCGGAAGTGGAATCTTTATTTCCGCCTTTACGGTGCCGGGATGCGGCGACATCACGATGACGCGGTCGGCGAGATAGACCGCTTCGGCGACGTTGTGCGTCACGTAGATCACCGTCTTCTTCGTCTCGCGCCACACGTCCGCCAAGAGCCGCTGCATCTCGTCGCGCGTCAAAGCGTCGAGCGCGGCAAAGGGCTCGTCCATCAGCAACACCGCCGGATTGTAGGCGAGTGCACGCGCGATCGCGACGCGTTGCTGCATGCCGCCGGAGAGGTGATGCGGATACGAATCGGCGAATTTTTCGAGCTTCACCAGACGCAACTGCTCGCGTGCGATTTTGGTGCGCTCCTCTTTCGCGACGCCTTTCATTTCCAGGCCAAAGGCGACGTTGCCGAGCGCGGTGCGCCACGGAAACAACTGCGCGAAATCCTGGAACACCACGCCGCGGTCCATGCCGTGGCCGTCGACTTTCTTGCCGGCGATTTTAATTTCGCCCGCAGTCGGGGTGAGGAAGCCCGCGATGATGTTGAGCAAGGTCGATTTGCCGCAGCCAGACGGGCCGACGAGGCAGAGGAATTCAGATTGCTCGATCGCAAAATGCGCCTCGTGCACGCCCTCGACACGGCCCGCGGGCGTGTCATAGGCGAGCGAGACGCCGGAAACTTCGATATGAGGCATTCTTCTCCTTCTCTTACCGCTTCGTCTCGGGCGCCCAGCGCGGCTTTCGTTTTTCGCGGAACGCGGCAAAACCTTCGGCCGCTTCCTCCGACTGCCGCTTGGCCGCATGCGCATCGACCAGTTCGCCGAATGCTTTTTCGTCGAGGTGGCTCCAGCCGGAACGCAAGGCCCACAGCTTGGTCTGCGCAATCGCATCGGGACCGTTCGTTAGCAATTCGTGCACGATGCGCTCGCCGCACGCTTCGAGTTCCACCAGCGGCACGACCTCGTGCACAAGGCCGATCCGGCGCGCCTCCTGCGCGTCGAAGCGCTCGCCGGTGAGCGCATAGCGGCGCACCTGGCGCAGGCTCATCGCGTCGTTCAGTTGCGGAATGATGATCGTCCCGGCGACGCCGATGCGCACTTCGGCGATGGAGAAGCTCGCACTGTCCGCCGCGATGACGATGTCGCAGGCGGAGACGATCCCCGTCCCGCCGCCGAAGCAGGCGCCCTGCACGAGCGCAACGGTCGGGACCGGAAGCCAGTTCAGTCGCTGCACCACTTCCGCGGTCATGCGCGAGGCGCGCGCATTCTCCTCGGGCGAACTCTTGCGCACGGAGTCGAGCCAATTGACGTCGGCGCCGGCCTGAAAATTGCGCCCGCTGCCGGTGATGACTACCGCGCGCAGATTCTTCTTCGCGAGCGTATCGTACATCGCGAGCAAGCCCGAGATCATCTCGCCGTTGTAGGCGTTGTAGACCTCGGGGCGATTGAGCGTCACGCGCGCGACGCCGCGCGCATCGACGTTCCAGATTAGGGGCCCGCTGTCCTGCGCCATACGATCAACCCCGCGCCATGCGCATCATGCCCCACCGGTAGACGGTGAAGCGTTCGAGCGAGCCGAACACCAGCCGCTCGAACACGAAGCCGATGCAGCCGATCACGACGATCGACGCCATCATCACGTCGGTCTGCAGGAATTCCTTGGAATCGAAGATCACCCAGCCGAGGCCCCAATCGGAGGCCGCGATCATCTCAGCGCCGACGACGGCAATCCACGAGCGCAGAAAGGCCTGTCGCATGCCGGTGATGATGAATGGCGATGCGCCGGGGATGATCACCTTCCAGAACAGACGCTTCTCATCCGCGCCCATGGCTCCGGCCGCGCGCAGCCACAGCGGATTGACCGCGCGCACGCCGGTCCAGGTGTTGAACATCATCGGGAACGTCGCTGCGTAAAAGACGATCAGCACCGTCGTGAGGTTGCCGATGCCGAACCACAGCATGAACAGCGGCACCAGCGCAAAGGAGGGGATCGGCATCAGCGCGCTGGTCAGCGGCAGCACGAAATATTCGATCGGCTTGAAC
>Ga0207821_1000263_pt1 | contig 9444 bp, 7 predicted proteins | sample LuqExpMetageno53_FD_187811 | JGI IMG/M metagenome (GOLD analysis project Ga0207821, IMG submission 187811) | Tropical forest soil microbial communities from Luquillo Experimental Forest, Puerto Rico - Sample 53 (SPAdes) | ecosystem: Environmental > Terrestrial > Soil > Tropical forest ... | reverse complement strand
GAGCCGACGATACCGTCAACTCGCCCGACCAAGTCCGTGACCGGCAACATGCCGACGCCACCTTCGCGCACTGGCACGCGGCTATCGGCCGAGTTGTCGCGGTTGTCTCCCATGACGAACAGGTGGTCCGGCGGTACGACCGTCTCGGCCATGTTATCGAGCATGTTGTGCGGCATGAGCTTGTACATCAGATGTCGCCGCTGACCTGGCAGCGTCTCGATGAAGCGCGCGGCCTGGCTGAGCGAGCCGTCTTCGCTTTCGAGGTCACCGGTGCCGTCTGGCTTTACCTCTACCGGCGTGCCGTTGATCGACACGACTCCGTCGCGCAGTGCGATACGATCGCCCGGCAGCCCGATGATGCGCTTGACCCAAACCTGCGAGCGGTCGCCCGGCCAGCGGAAGACGACAATATCGCCGCGCTGTGGCAGCGCGCCGAACAGACGCTGCGTGTTCGGCAGCACGATGAACGAGGGTAGGGAAGCGGTGCCGTAGCCGTAAGGGAATTTCGTCGCCAGCAATTCGTCGCCGATCAGAAGCGTCGGCTCCATTGAGCCGGACGGCACGTAGAACGGCTCGGCGATCGCGGTCTTCGCCGCCATCACTACCAGCACGATAACGATGATGTCGAAGATGCTCTTCGCCCATCCGGTGCCGGACGATTTTGCGCTTTGGGGCGTAGTGCTCATCAGGCAGTGCCGCCCACGGTAATCTTGTTCATGCGCAGCGACGGCTGGCCGACGCAGACCGGCACGCCTTGACCATTCTTGCCGCAGGTGCCGACGCCCGGGTCGAGCGCGAAGTCGTTGCCGATCATCGTGATGCGATGCAGGTCGCTCGGACCGTTGCCGATCAGCATGGCGCCCTTTACCGGCGCGGTGACTTTGCCGTCCTCGATCTTGTAAGCCTCGGTGCACTGGAACACGTATTTGCCAGAAGTGATGTCCACCTGGCCGCCGCCGAAATTCACCGCGTACAGCCCGCTCTTCACCGAGGCGATCATCTCTTGCGGATCGTGCGTGCCGGCGAGCATGTAGGTGTTGGTCATGCGCGGCATTGGCAGGTGCGCGTGGCTCTCGCGCCGGCCATTGCCGGTCGGCTTCATGTTCATTAGCCGCGCGTTCTGCCGGTCCTGCATGTAGCCGACCAGAATTCCGTCCTCGATAAGCACCGTGCGGTTGCTCTGCGTTCCCTCGTCGTCGATCGATAGCGAGCCGCGCCGCTGCTGCATGGTGCCGTCATCGACAACGGTGACGCCCTTGGCGGCGACGCGCTGGCCCATCAGACCGGCGAAAGCGGACGTCTTCTTGCGGTTGAAATCGCCCTCGAGGCCGTGTCCGACCGCTTCGTGCAGCATGACACCCGGCCATCCGTGCCCAAGCACCACGTCCATCTCCCCAGCGGGCGCGGCGACCGCGGTAAGATTGACCAGCGCCTGCCGCACCGCTTCGTCGACCGCGCCTTGCCAGGCACGCGTCTCGATGAAGCGCTGATAATTTTCGCGCCCGCCGAGTCCGTAGGATCCGGTTTCTTGCCGGTCGCCGTCGCCAGCGACCACCGAAACGTTGAGCCGCACCAGTGGGCGGATGTCGCGATATTTTTCTCCGTCGGCCCGCAGGATTTCCACCACCTGCCAGGTGGCGGCGATGCTGGCAGTGACCTGCCGCACGCGCGGATCCTTGGCACGCGCGTAAGCGTCGATCGTTTCCAGCAGCTTCACCTTGGCTTCGAAGCCAGGCTCACCCAGCGGATTGTCGTCACCGTAAAGCTTGCGGTTGGTGCGGCCCGGTGGCTCAGAATATTTGCCGCTGTGGCCGCCTTTTACCGCGCGCACCACTTCGGCAGCGCGGCTAAGGGCCGCTTCCGAAACATCGGAGGCATGCGCGTAGCCGACGGCCTCGTCCTTCACGGCGCGCAGCCCAAAGCCTTGTGCGGTGTCATAGGTCGCCTGCTTGAGGCGGTTGTTGTCGAACACCAGCACTTCCGACTGACAATATTCCAAGAACAATTCGCCGTCGTCGGCGCCTTCGAGCCCGCTCGCGATCAGTTGCCGCACTTTGCCGCCGTCGAGACCGGCGCGGTCAATCAGGGAGGAAATGTTTGCAGCCATCGGCGGGTTCCTGCTCGGCGTCTTCGGATCAGATAGGGCGTTTCGGGCGATTTGGCGAGGGCGCTATATCCGCCCTCTCGATGGGCGTAATATGAAAGCTTCGCGGCGGGGGGAATATGCAATGAAAGCAATGCTCTTAGTAGGTCATGGCGGAACGGAACTGATGCTCTATGGCGAGGCTCCGGACCCGAAGGCCGGTCCTGGCGAGGTGGTGGTCGATGTCCACGCCGCCAGCGTAAACGGCGCCGATCCCAAGGTTCGGCGTGGCGGCGGGCGCTATCAGCTCGACAAATTCCCCCACATTCTCGGCCGCGACTTCTCAGGCGTCGTGAGCGAGGTCGGCCCGGGTGTCACTGATTTCAGGATAGGGGACGCGGTGTTCGGCGTCACCGAACAAGGCTTTGAGGGCGCCTATGCGGAGAAGATCGCTGTCAAGGCGGCGATTGTCGCCAAGAAGCCGCCGACGCTCAGTCACGCCGAGGCGGCAGCGCTCGGTCTCGTCAGCCTCACCGCGCTGGTGGCAATCGAGGACACCGCGCATCTCAAAGCTGGCCAGACCATACTGATCCAGGGCGGCGCCGGCGGCGTTGCCGGTTTTGCCATCGCGCTCGCCAAGCACATCGGCGCGACCGTGATCACGACGGCGAGCGCCGGCAATCTTGATTATGTACGGAGCCTCGGCGCCGACAGGGCGATCGACTACAACAAGGAAGATTTCACAGCGATCGGCCCGGTCTGCGACGTGGTGTTCGACACCGTCGGCGGCAATGTGCGATCCGGCTGCTACAAGGTGCTCAAGCCCGGCGGCAAGCTTGTATGGGTCGCGCCGGCGCCGGAAGGCTTCGAAATTCCGCGCAAGGACGTGCAGACGCTGCGCCCGGACGTGAAGCGTGGCCGCGCGCATCTCGAGCGCATGCTGGAGCTTGTCGCGCGTGGTGCGGCTCGTCCGCCCACCATCACACGCTACAAGCTCGCCGGCGCGGGCGAGGCGCATCGCATCAGCGAAGGCCGCCACCTGCAAGGCAAGCTGGTGCTGGAGGTGCGCTGACTATTTTGCCTGTGGTTTCTTCAAGAACGAGGCGCAGAATGCGGCGTCGAATTCGCGGTAGTCGTTGGTGATCTCCTCACCCTTGCGGATATTGTGCCGCGCGATGGCGTAACCGCTGCGCAGGTAGGTATTGGCGTTTTCCGAATGGTTCATGTGGCGGTCGTTGTCGATGGTGAGCAGGATTTCGCCGTCAACGCGGTAGCCGTGATACCGGATGAATTCCCTCGCCGCTTTCGGCAGCCGCGCGAATTGCTTGGGCGTGTAGCAACGGTCGAAGCCCTCCGCGAAGCACCAGATCTTGGTGCCCTTGCGAATGAACTCATCGGCGAAGACGCCGAGTCCGTGAATTTTGCTTTTGCCGAGATAAGTCCTGACCAGCAGCATCGCTCAACCATTCGAAATCAGCGGGCCCGGATCGCAATCCGGGCCCGCTATGGATCGTAGCACTTTACGCCGGTTCAGTCGTCATATTCCATCGAAATGTCCTGCCCGGTGTAATCCGGCATCATCGCCGCCGCGACGAGGCTGATTACCGCGCAAGCGGCGATATAGATCGCGATCGCATAGCCCGAACGATAAGCGGCGAACAGCGCGGTCGCGATCAGCGGCGCCGGGCCGCCGGCGATGACGGAGGCAAGCTGATAGCCGAGCGAGGAACCGCTGTAGCGCAGCCGGGGCGTGAATGCCTCGGCGATCAGCGCCGCCTGCGGGCCGTATTGCATGTCGTGCGGGATCAGCGAGAGCACGATGGCGATAAATACTAGCGCCGGCACCGCCGTATCGATCAGGCCGAAGTAGATAAATCCGAACACGCCGACAGTCGCGGCGCCGATCAGATACATTTTCTTGCGGCCAATGAGATCGGAGATGTGACCCGACAGTGGGATGCTGATGAACGACAGGCAAGAGGCCACCAGCACCGAGGTCAGGATGAAGTCGCGCGACATGTGCAAGGTGCTGGTGGCATAGGCGAAGATAAATGCCGTGAAGATGTAGAACGGCGCTTGCTCCGCCATGCGTAAGCAGGCTGACAGGATAATCTCACGGGGTTGCCGCTTGATCACCTCGATAATTGGCGCCTTTTCGATCCGCTTCGTCTCGATCAGTTGCCGGAACACAGGCGTCTCGAGAATGCCGAGCCGAATCCAGAGGCCGACGCCGACCAAGATGATCGACAGAGCGAACGGGATGCGCCATCCCCAGGTGGCGAATTGATCGCCGGACAATCGGCTGAAAGCGAGGATCGCCAGGTTCGACAGGAACAGGCCACATGGCACACCAAACTGCGGCCATGAGGCGACCAGGCCGCGTTGCCCATGCGTGCGCGCCCATTCCATCGCCAGCAGTACCGAGCCGCCCCATTCGCCACCGACGCCGATGCCTTGCAGCATGCGCAGGATAGTTAGAATCACGGCGCCCCAGATGCCGATCGTGGCGTAGGTCGGCACAAAGGCGATGAGGAAAGTAGCGATGCCCATGCACAGGAGCGTGGCGATCAGGGTGCCCTTGCGGCCGATACGGTCACCGTAATGACCGAAGATCGCAGCGCCGATCGGACGCCCGACGAAGCCGATGAAGTAGGTGCCGAATGCCGCGAGTGTCGCAGTCAATGGGTCTTCATTGGGAAAATAGAGTTTACCGAAGATCAAGCCGGCGGCGGTGCCGTAGATGAAGAAGTCATACCACTCGATAGTGGTGCCGATGGTAGCGGCGACGACGGCTTTGCGGAGCTGCGCGCTGTGGTCGGAAGCGGACAGCGCATCGAATTTGGCTGCGATAGCCATGAGCAATCTCCTGTAGCGTTTCTTTCCCCGAATTGCGCTGGATATTTTCTTGGCCAGCGTCTCTGCCGGAAAGATAGTTCAGCTTGGCTCACTTCCAAGTTGCGCAGTTGACGCGAGCGAAAAACCAGGGAATTTATTGCGGTGCGAAAGCGCTCAGGGCAGCTTGTCGTAGCCCTCGCCGAAACCGGCGAGGCTCATCGGGAAACCGATGCCTTCTTCCGGAGTCTGGAAGATGATGAAGGTCGCGGTCTTGCCGGTGCGCAGCTTCTGGATGAGCGCGTCATCCATGACCACCTCGGCAATGCAGCCATTGGGCAGGCAGCGCACGAACCCGGCGCGGCCGATATCGGCCTGGTCGATCTTCAGTCCGAGTCCCGAGGGCAGTAGCACCCCCAGCGGAGCCACCACCCGCATAAGCCGGCTCTTCTGGTCGGCGGTCTTGAGCACGATCACTGTGAGACCGACATTGGCGCGGTCTTCCGCGGTCACGCTCTGGATCAAGGCGCATTGCTCAGTTTTGGCACCGGGCGGCGTGTCGCAGCGGATCTGCCAGTCCTTGTGCACCGACTTGACTGCGCCCTGTGCGGAGGCCCGTTCGGCAAGGGCGGCAAAAACCAGGGCCAGCGCTACCAGCGCGAGCCCCACTGCCTGTCTGCCATGCCCGAAAATGTCCATCATTCAATTCCTTGGCCCACCACCAATGGCTTAGGCGAATCGCCATCCCGCCGGCATTTTATTTCGCTCCCTTCGTTCATGCCGCGGCCGGTCCTGTCAAGCAAAAGGGTTTGCGGGCCATCCAGGCCGGGCGGACGTGGCGTAGTGCGGCGTGCGACTCTGTTGGGGGCAAGCCGTTTTCCGGCTTGAGATCCAGTTATAAGGCGCATTGCGGCAGGCCCCGAATTGTGGTTTGACGGACTGGGATTTCCCCGGTCCCACCGCATCGCAGTAGCGCCACGCCCGTGGCGAAATGCCATGCCTAGCGGGGTTAACCCGTGCATCTACTCGCGGTGGGGGCAACAAGGGCCTCGCAAGCCCCGCTTTCGTCAGGGAGCGCATTCGACAATGCAGATGTTTAGACGATTGGTTGCATTCATGGTCGCGAGCGTGACGATTCTTGCCGCCGGTACAGCGCTGGCTGGGATCGGCCACCCCGACCCGTGGCAGATCGGTCTGCAAGAGGCCGTCACCCCGGTGATGGAGGAGATCACCTGGTTCCATAATTTCCTGCTCTGGGTGATCGCGGCGATCGCGCTTTTCGTGTTGGCGCTCTTGATCATCGTGATGGTAAAGTTCAACGCCCGCAGCAATCCGGTGCCTTCGCGCACCACTCATAACACCACCATCGAGGTGATCTGGACCGTCGTACCGGTCCTCATCTTAGTGGCGATCGCGGTGCCGTCATTCCGCTTGCTGTTCTACCAACTCAACGTGCCGAAGGCCGATCTGACGGTGAAAGTCACCGGCAAGCAGTGGTTCTGGAGCTACAGCTATCCGGACAGCAAGTTCGAATTCGACTCGCTGATGGTGCAGTCCAAGGACCTCAAGCCCGACCAGCCCCGGCTACTCGCGGTCGACAACGAGATGGTGGTGCCAGTCAACAAGGTTGTGCGCGTGCAGACGATCGGTGCCGACGTCATTCATTCCTTCTCTGTGCCGTCGTTCGGCATCAAGATTGACGCCATTCCTGGCCGCCTGAACGAGACCTGGTTCAAAGCCGAACGCGAGGGCATGTACTACGGCCAGTGTTCGCAGCTTTGCGGCCGCGACCACGCTTTCATGCCCATCGCTGTGCGCGTCGTGAGCGAGAAGGAATATGCCGCCTGGCTCGATCTGGCGAAGAAGAAATACGCCGACGAGAACCGTGTACCGAGCAACGCCGTTGCCTCGGCTGGTTCAAACTGACGGTACGACAATAACAATAGAGTCGAGGGACAAGAGCGATGGCGAGCAATCAAGCGGCACACGGCGCACACGACGTCCATGATGCTCACGAGCATCATCTGACCGGCTGGCGGCGATTCCTCTATTCGACGAATCACAAGGACATCGGAACGATGTACGTGGTGTTTGCCATCTTTGCCGGCGTGATCGGTGCCGCGCTCTCGATCGCCATCCGGATGGAGTTGCAGAATCCGGGATTGCAGATCTTCTCGACGCCGCATGAATACAACGTGTTCGGGACTGCGCACGGCCTGATCATGATATTCTTTATGGTAATGCCGGCGATGATTGGCGGTTTCGGCAACTGGTTCGTGCCGATCATGATTGGGGCGCCGGATATGGCCTTCCCGCGCATGAACAACATTTCTTTCTGGCTGCTGCCGTCGTCCTTCGCGCTGCTAATCATGTCGATGTTCGTGGAAGGCGAGCCGGGCGCGCTCGGCGCCGGGACAGGCTGGACAATTTACGCGCCTTTGTCGACGAGCGGTCATCCTGGGCCGGCCATGGATTTCGTTATCCTGTCGATCCACCTCGCCGGTGCGTCGTCGATCCTCGGGGCGATCAATTTTATCACCACAATCTTCAACATGCGCGCACCCGGCATGACGATGCACAAGATGCCACTGTTCGTGTGGTCGATCCTAGTGACCGTGTTCCTGCTGCTGTTGGCGTTGCCGGTGCTCGCCGGCGGCATCACCATGCTGCTCACCGACCGCAATTTCGGCACGACGTTCTTCGCCCAGGAAGGCGGCGGTGATCCGCTGCTCTTCCAGCACCTATTCTGGTTCTTCGGTCATCCGGAGGTGTACATCCTGATCTTGCCAGGCTTCGGCATGGTCAGTCAGATCGTTGCCACCTTCAGCCGCAAGCCGGTGTTCGGCTATCTGGGCATGGCCTACGCGATGGTCGCCATCGGCGGTATCGGCTTTGTGGTCTGGGCACACCACATGTACACGGTCGGCCTGTCGACCGGCGCGCAGGCCTATTTCGTCGCCGCCACCATGGTGATCGCGGTGCCGACCGGAGTGAAGATCTTCTCCTGGATCGCCACGATGTGGGGTGGCTCGATCGAATTCCGCACGCCCATGCTGTGGGCGCTCGGCTTCATCTTCCTGTTTACTGTCGGCGGTGTCACCGGCGTGGTGCTGGCGAACGCCGGCGTCGACCGTGTGCTGCACGACACCTATTATGTGATCGCGCACTTCCACTACGTGCTGTCGCTCGGCGCGGTGTTCGCGATTTTCGGCGGCTGGTACTACTGGTTTCCGAAGATGACCGGTTACATGTACAACGAGACCATCGGGAAGATTCACTTTTGGATCACCTTCATCGGCGTGAACGTGATCTTCTTCCCGCAGCATTTCCTCGGTCTCGCCGGCATGCCGCGCCGCACGGTCGATTACCCGGACGCCTTCCACGGCTGGAACGAAGTCTCGTCCTACGGTTCCTATATCGCCGGCGTCGGCGTGCTGGTGTTCTTCTTCGGCTTGACTGAAGCCTTCCTGAAAAAGCGCGTTGCGGGCAACAATCCATGGGGCGTGGGCGCCACTACGCTGGAATGGACGTTGTCGTCGCCGCCGCCGTTCCACCAGTTCGAAATGCTGCCGCGCATAAAATAGAGCCGAGACGTAGCTAATGTCGCTCATCAGCGAAGTCGCGGACCTCCGCAGCCGCTTGGCCGCCGGCTCTCCTTTGGCCTTGGCTGAGCCGAGTCCGGCGACGGCCGGCGACTATGTCGCGCTCATGAAGCCACGCGTAATGTCGCTGGTGGTTTTCACGGCGCTCACCGGGCTCGCAGTCGCGCCCGGCCACTTGCATGCAGCGGTCGGCTTTACCGCATTGCTCTGCATCGCGGTCGGTGCCGGTGCCGCGGGCGCGCTGAACATGTGGTACGACGCCGATATCGATGCAATGATGACGCGCACCGCGCGGCGTCCGGTGCCGATGGGCCGCATCCAACCGGGCGAGGCGCTGGCTTTTGGCCTGACGCTCGCCGGTTTCGCGGTGGTCGTCCTCGGCCTCTTGGTGAACGCTTTGGCCGCTGCGCTGCTCGCCTTTACCATCTTCTTTTACATTGCGATCTACACCGTCGGGCTGAAGCGCTCGACGCCGCAGAACATCGTGATCGGCGGCGTCGCCGGCGCCTTCCCGCCGATGATAGGCTGGACGGCGGTCACCGGGTCGCTGTCGCTCGAGCCGGTGCTCCTGTTCCTGATCATCTTCATGTGGACTCCGCCGCACTTCTGGGCACTCGCGCTATACCGCACCGAGGATTACGCCCGCGCCGGCATCCCGATGCTGCCGGTCGTCGCCGGCGACCGCAGCACCCGCCGGCACATCATGCTCTATACGCTGATCCTGGTGCCGCTCGGCGTCGCGCCGTGGCTCGCGGGCTTTGCCGGTGTCCTCTACGGTGGCATTGCGCTCGTCACCGGCGCCATCATGCTGACACTAGCCTGGCAGGTGCTCAACGAACGCCACCCGGCCGAGCGCGCGAGCCGTAATCTCTTCGCCTTCTCGATTCTCTATTTGTTTTTGCTCTTCGCGACGCTCCTGGTTGAGCG
>Ga0207821_1000255_pt1 | contig 9663 bp, 9 predicted proteins | sample LuqExpMetageno53_FD_187811 | JGI IMG/M metagenome (GOLD analysis project Ga0207821, IMG submission 187811) | Tropical forest soil microbial communities from Luquillo Experimental Forest, Puerto Rico - Sample 53 (SPAdes) | ecosystem: Environmental > Terrestrial > Soil > Tropical forest ... | reverse complement strand
TCGTCCACCTGCGGCGGGTTGACGAACCAGGTCTCACGGCATCGCGCACAACGCACGTATCGGCCGCCCGGCCCGAGCGAGGCCAGCTCGATCATGTAGGACGTCGTGCAACTCGGACAGAAGATCAACATAGGCTGCGTCTCAATGCACAGGACTCTAGCGGCCGACCGTTAACGGATCGGAAACCACGCGCGGCAAATTGAGCGCCCGCGCGAAGTCGACGGCGGAATGAAGAAGCTGGCACCTAATCGCGCTCACGCAGACGTCGTCGAGCCTGAGCTTGGGCCCCATCTCTAACCACAGGTCCGTACTGCTATTTTTCTCCGCCTATTCGGCAAGGCGTAGAAAGGATCGGGCAAGCCCATCCAACTCGGACCGCAAAGCTTTGATCCTGCTCGTTTGCGGACCTCGCTTTCGGCTCAGCCGCGAGCTTTCGGTTGATCGGCGGAACGCATGTGCGGCGGTTGACGCTAGCTGGGTTATTCTTTTGACAACCTCAAAACCCTGCCGGCCTCATCCGCGCGGCGCAAAAGGAAACACGAAAGGCCGCGCGGCTCTTCTTCGCCGGACGGGGGTGTGCCGTCCGGGTTTTCGGAGGATTGGACGCAAGCCCGGCAAGGCGTCAAAAATCGGGATCGGAGCACCGTCCCGTTCGATTTCATGATCCTCTTCGATGCGGACAGCGCGCCTAACCGGCGCCCTCCACGCTGGTAGAGCCGGGACAATCCTGTAAACATTCATTAATTCGGGGACTCGACACGACGGGGCGCGTGTCGGTGTCGCTCAGTGGCCATCATGGAGAATTCAGGCTTGGTGCGCTTCGAAAATGTCGGCTTGCGCTACGGCCTGGGGCCGGAGGTTCTGCGCGACCTGACCTTCCGCATTGAGCCGCATTCCTTCCAGTTCCTCACAGGCCCGTCCGGCGCCGGCAAGACCACCCTTCTTCGCCTTTTGTTTCTGTCGCTCAGGCCGACCCGCGGCCTAATCACGCAATTCGGCCACGACGTCGCGACCCTGTCCAAGGACGCCATCGCAACCTTGCGTCGCCGGATCGGAATCGTGTTCCAGGATTTCCGGCTGCTCGACCACATGAGCACGTACGAGAACGTAGCTCTGCCGCTACGAGTCATGGGCCGACCGGAGGACAGCTACCGCGAGGAAGTGATCGAACTGTTGAGCTGGGTCGGACTGGGCGAACGGATGTGGGCGCTCCCACCCGTCCTTTCTGGCGGCGAGAAGCAGCGTGCCGCCATTGCCCGCGCGGTGATCGCACGGCCGCAGCTCCTGCTCGCGGACGAGCCGACCGGCAATGTCGACCCTGCGCTCGGTCAGCGCCTGCTCCGGCTTTTTGTCGAGCTGAACAAGTCCGGCACGTCCGTCGTCATCGCCACCCACGACATCGCCTTGATGGACCAATACGATGCGCGCCGACTCGTGCTGCACGACGGACGTCTGCACGTCTATGACTGAGGGCCCCGCATGATCGAGCTTGCGCGCGCCGAGACCGCGGGACCGCGGGTCGTCGCCGTTCCCGGGCCGCCGCCGCGCACCAACACGGCGCTGGTACCACGCAACTCGATTGCGGGACGGGCGTTGATCGCCATCGTCGCCATCATGACCTTCCTCGCCAGCCTGACCACTGGCGCCGTCATCTTTGTGTCGCATACCGCGAGCGAGTGGCAATCGGACGTCGCTCGCGAGGTGACGATCCAGATCATTCCCGCCGCCGGCCGCGATGCGGAGGCCGACGTCGCGCGCGCCGCCTCGATCGCCGACCATTTTCCGGGCATCGAGGCGGTTCAGGCTTACACCCGCGAGGAATCGACCAAACTGCTCGAACCGTGGCTCGGCACCGGGCTGAGCTTGACGGACCTGCCGGTGCCGCGGCTGATCGTGCTCAAGCTCTCGCGCGACGCTGCGCCAGACCTGACCCGCCTGCGCACCTTGCTCGCCGGCCAGGTGCCAGGCGCGGTGCTCGACGACCACCGTGGCTGGATCGATCGAATGCGCGCGATGTCCAGCACCGCCATCGGCATTGGTATCGCGATCCTGCTTCTGGTGATCGCCGCAACCGCACTCTCCGTCAGTTTCGCCACCCGCGGCGCGATGGCGACGAATAAGACCGTCATCGAGGTGCTGCACTTCGTTGGCGCCAAGAACGCCTTCATCGCGCGGAATTTCCAGCGGCATTTCCTGCTGCTCGGCCTGGAAGGCGGCGCGATCGGCGGCGGGGCGGCGATGCTGCTTTTCCTCCTTGCCGCGGGATTGAGCCGCTGGTTCTCCAGCAGTGCCGGCGGGCAGCAGACCTCGGCGCTGTTCGGCTCCTTTTCGCTCGGGCTTGATGGTTATGCCGCGGTGCTTTTTCAGGTGCTGCTGATCGCGGGGGTTACCGCTTGGACCTCGCGGCAGACGGTCACCCGCACGCTGGAAACGATCGACTGATGCTCGCCGGTTTCGCCCGCTGGATCGGCTACTTGACCATGACCCTTGGGCTGGTCGCGCTGTTGCTGCTCGCGGGCGGATTCTTCTGGTTCGCCATGCACGTGGACAGCCAAGAGACAACCGTCGAACAGAAGGCGGATGGAATCGTCGTGTTGACCGGCGGCGCGGGGCGGATTCCGGACGCGATCGAGTTGCTTGCAGCCGAACGTGGGAAGCGTCTGTTGATCACCGGCGTGCACCGCGCTACGCGCGCCAAGGAAATCGCAAGGCTAACGCCGCTTTATTCGAAATACTTCAGCTGCTGCATCGACCTCGACCGCTCCGCCTTGAACACTTTCGGCAATGCCCTTGAAACGAAACGGTGGGCGACGGAGCACAATTTCAATTCGCTCATCGTGGTCACTTCCAACTGGCATATGCCACGCGCGATGGTCGAGATGCGGCATCAACTGCCGCTCGCGACACTGATCCCCTACTCTGTGGTGTCCGAGCGCGCGAAAGCCGAGCCCTGGTGGTCCAACCCCGAGAGCCTGCGGCTGCTGATGGGCGAATACATAAAATATCTGCTCGCGCTGACGCGCATGAATATCGATTACGACAATACGTGAGGAGCGGAGATGCTGGTCGCTCGTTCGCTCCTGTTCAACCTGTGTTTCTATCTGAACACGTGCTTCTGGCTGATCGTCGCGCTGCCGACGTTTTTCATGCCGTATCACGCGATCATTTACATCGCGAAGACCTGGGGACGCGTAAACCTCGTCCTGCTGCGCGTGATCTGCGGGATTGATTACGAAATTCGCGGTCGCGAGAAAGTGCCGCCCGGAGCCCTGATCGCCGCGTCAAAGCACCAGTCGGCCTGGGAGACGTTCGCGCTGCTACACCTGTTTGCCAGCCCTACGTTTATCATGAAGCGGGAATTGCAGTGGATCCCGATTTTCGGCTGGCTCACGATCAAAGGGCGGATGGTCGCGGTGGACCGCAGCAAAGGTTCGCAGGCACTCGCCGATATGGCGGAGCGCGCCCGAATCGAACTCGCCCGCGGGCGTCAGTTGATCATTTTTCCCGAAGGCACACGCCGGCCGGTCGGAGCGGAGCCGCGCTACAAATACGGCGTCGCCTATCTTTATGCGGCCGAAGGCGTGCCCGTGCTGCCCATCGCGTTGAATTCCGGCCTGTTCTGGCCCCGCCGCAGCTTTCTGCGTCACCCCGGCACGGTTGTGGTTGAGATTTTGGATCCCATCGCGCCGGGACTCGAGAAGGAAGTCTTCTTCCATCGTCTACAAAACGAAATCGAGACGGCGACTGAAAAGCTGACCGGAGGGCCAAAGCGGGGCGAGTCGGGGGCCTAGCTGAAAGGTGCGTTGCCGGTCGGCTCCGCTATTGCGGCTCCATGCCGGATTCCTTCACTACCTCGCGCGCGGCCTCGCGATCAGCCTTGATCATTGCCGAAAACTCCTCGGGCGTACCGATCGCTTTCACGAGGCCGCGTGAGATCAAGTATTTCTCCTCGAAGCCGGGATCGCTCATCACCGCATTGATCTCCTTGTTGAGCTTCTCGATGATCGGCCGCGGCGTCCCGGTTGGCGCGAACAGGCCGTACCAGGTCTGCGATGGCGGACCCTTGTAACCGGTATCGGCGAGCGTCGGCGTCTCCGGCAATTGCGGGGTGCGGATGTTGTTGACGAGAGCGAGCGCGCTCATCTTGCCCGCCTTGATGTACGAGATCACGTTGCCGAGCCCGATCAACCCGATCGGTGTGGTGCCTGACAGAATTGCGTTGGTCGCCTCGCCGCCGCCTTTGAAGGGCACGCGCACCCAATCCGCGTCTTTGTCTTTGTGCAGCCTCTCCATGTACACCACCATGGGCAGCGAGGCGGTGAGGTAATTCAGCGTGCCTGGCTTTGCCTTGGACAACGCCATCAGCTCATCGACCGATTTCACCCTCAGGTCGGAATTCACCACGAGCACCTGAACCAGATGAAACAGGTTGATGATGGGTGTGAGACCCTTTTCCGTATCCCAGCCGGGGTGTTTGAATAGGAACTGGTTGTAGGCGATTGTGTCGGTGTTGATGATGCAGATCGTGTAGCCGTCCGGCGGCGCTTCGGAGCACACGCGCGCTGCGATGTTGCCCTGCGCACCGGGCCTGTTTTCGATGATCAGCCGCCGCCCAAGCCGCGAAGAGAGCTTGTCGTCCAGCACGCGCATGAAGATGTCGCTGATGCCGCCGGCGCTCGACGTGGTGAACACCCGGATCGGCTTAGTCGGATAATCGTCGGCGAACGCCGGCGCGGTGAACAGCGCGGCGAAGAAAAAGAGCGCGGACGGAATTGCGGCGAGCCGCATGGGCATGAACTCCTGGAGTTTCTTGGTTTTTGCGGGGGGAGTTGAGCATCGCCGCCGAAAAGCGGCAAGCCGGGCTGTGATCAGCCTGAGAGCTTCGCCTTCACCAGCGCGCTCGCTTTCGCCATGTCCATCTGCCCGGCGTATTTGCCGCGCAAAGCGCCGATGACCTTGCCCATGTCCTTCATTCCCGACGCTTCGGTCTCGGCCACCGCCGCATCGATCGCGCTCTTCATCTCGGCATCCGACATCTGCCGCGGCAGGTAGCCTGAGATGATCGCAATCTCGGCTTCTTCCTGGGCGACGAGGTCGTCGCGACCGCCCTTCTTGTACAGGTCGACCGATTCCTGCCGCTGCTTGATCATCTTCTGCAGAATCGCGAGTACCTCGGCCTCGCCCAGCGCCGGCTTGCCTGCGCCGCGCGCCTCGATGTCGGCGTTCTTCAGCGTCGAGTTAACCATGCGCAGTGTAGAGACCGCGCGCTCGTTCTTGGCCTTCATCGCCTCCTTGAGGGCGTCATTGATCTGGTCGCGCAGCACCGGTGCAATCCTTCTTCTTGAAATCACGGGCAAATCCGCAGAGGCCGTGCGGGGCGGCCCTTGCCTTCACATACATAATACGCAACTAAGAGCGCATGACCCAGACGCAAGCGAATCCGGCCGGGGCTTGGGCGGAACCCAAGGCCACGGCGCTTCTGGTGCTGGCCGACGGAACCGTGCTGGAGGGTTTCGGGCTCGGCGCGACCGGCCATGCGGTCGGCGAAGTCTGCTTCAACACCGCGATGACCGGCTATGAGGAGATCCTGACCGACCCATCCTATGCGGGGCAGATCATCACCTTCACCTTCCCGCACATCGGCAATATCGGCACCAACGAGGAGGACATCGAGAGCGTCAACATGGCCGCCCGGCCGGGCGCCTGCGGCGTTATCCTCCGTTCCTCGATCACCAGCCCGTCGAACTACCGCGCGACGCGCCATCTCAACGACTGGCTGAAGGCGCGCGGCATCGTGGGTTTAGCCGGCATCGACACGCGCGCGCTAACGGCGCTCATCCGCGAGAAAGGCATGCCGAATGCCGTGATCGCGCATGAGCCGTCCGGCAAGTTCGATCTTGATGCGCTGAAGAAAGACGCTCGTGAATGGCCTGGGCTCGTCGGCATGGATCTGGTGCCGATGGTGACGAGCGCTCAGCGCTTCAATTGGGACGAGACGCCGTGGGAATTCGGCAAGGGCTACGGCCGGCAGGAAAAGCCCGAATTCCATGTCGTCGCGATCGACTATGGGATCAAGCGCAACATCCTCCGTCTGCTCGCCGGCACCGGCTGCAAAGTGACTGTCGTTCCGTCGAAGACGTCAGCGGAAGACATCTTGGCGATGAAGCCGGACGGCGTGTTTCTATCGAACGGGCCCGGCGACCCAGCAGCGACCGGTGAATACGCTGTCCCGGTGATCAAGGAGATTGTCGAGACCGGGACGCCGACCTTCGGCATCTGCCTCGGGCATCAGATGCTGGGCTTGGCGCTCGGCGGCCGGACGCAGAAGATGCATCAAGGGCATCACGGCGCGAACCATCCCGTGAAGGATCTGACCACTGGCAAGGTCGAGATCACGTCGATGAATCATGGCTTCGCGGTCGACAAGGACTCGCTGCCGGCGAATGTCACGCAGACGCACGTCTCGCTTTTCGACGGCTCGAACTGCGGCATCGCGCTCGAGGACAAACCGGTGTTCTCGGTGCAGTATCACCCGGAAGCTTCTCCAGGTCCGCGTGACAGCCACTATTTGTTCACGCGGTTTGTCGACATAATGCGGCAGAAGAAGCGGGCGTGAACAGCACGCGCGTGCTTGAATAAAGTGAGTGATGCCAGGCAATCCCCTAACCTTCCGCTTTGATTTCGATGGAGAGGTGCCGAACAGCCCTCATCCCGCCCTCGTCTACAAGACCGCGCGCGATCTCAGTGCCAGCAAGGACCCGGAAGGGGCGATTGAAAGCCTATTCCGCCAGAACGGCTGGGGCCGCGACATGTGGCGCGACGGCGTCTATCCGTATGTGCACTATCACCCGAAGATCCATGAAGCGCTGGGCGTCGCACGCGGCAGCGCGATCCTGCGCATCGGCGGCGACCGCGGCGAGACGCTGACCGTGGGCGCGGGCGACGTGCTCGTCCTTCCCGCTGGCACCGGCCATCAGCGGCTCTCGGCGAGCGAGGACTTCTGCGTCATCGGCGCTTACCCGCCGGAAGGCGAATACAGTCTCTCCCGCGCGGGCGACCAGGACGCCTATGTGCGCGGTCTGCAGAGCGCGCCGGAGGTTCTTGTGCCCGAGAATGATCCCGTGCGCGGCGCCAGTGGACCGCTGTGCCAAATCTGGGCGCGCTGATGGACTGGGTCAGCTTCTACGACTTCAAGCATTCGGTCATCTATGTGAATGCGCGTCATCGTGACGTGCACTACCGCACGATTGCCGAGGACATTCGCGGCTATGTGCCATCGCGCAACGCGCGAGTGCTCGATTACGGCTGCGGCGAAGCGACCTCGGCCCATCTCGTCGCGGACGCGGCGACACATCTGACGTTGGTCGAGGCCGCTCCGAATGTGCGCGCCGCGCTCACCGCGCGCTACGCCGGCAATGGCAAGATCGACGTTCTCGGGCCGGATCAGGCACTGGCGCTGCCGGATGCGCAATTCGACCTAATCGTGCTGCATTCGGTCGCGCAGTATCTGAGCGCCACCGAACTCGAGCGGCTGCTCGCGAGCTTCCGCCGGTTGCTCAAACCGAACGGCCTATTCGTGCTCGGCGACATCGTCCGGCCGCAGTTTGCCGCACCCGCGGCCGCACTGTCATTGTTGCGCTTCGGCGCGAAGAACGGATTCTTTCTGGCCGCGCTCGGCGGATTGCTCCGCATTTTCGTCTCGGATTACCTGAAGCTGAAGGCAAAAGTCGGCCTGTCGCATTACACCGAGGCCGACATGCTGGCGAAGCTATCGGCCGCAGGTTTCCGCGCGGAGCGCGCCAAACGCAACATTGGGCACAACCAGCGGCGCATGACCTTTCTCGCGCGGCCGGCCTGAGCTTGGCGGTCGCGCGATACGGAACGGAAATGGTCCCCCGAAGCCGCAACTGCGGGGCTTCCCTGCCCGGCGATTCTGGTCTAAGCAGCCCTCGCGCGGGGCCAAATCCCCGCTCTCGGGCCAAGGACGCGCGATTAGCGCGCCCTTTTTTTGTGCCTGGAGTTTCCTGTCATTCTGGGACGCACCGAACGTGCGAACCCGGATCCAGACACAAGCGCCGCGCCGATTACTGGATTCTGCGTCCGCGAGCTTCCGCTCGCGTGCGAGAAATGATGTGTGGAAGGTTGTCAGTTGCCCAAACGCACCGACATCAAATCAATCCTGATCATCGGCGCCGGACCGATCGTCATCGGCCAGGCTTGCGAGTTCGACTATTCGGGCACGCAGGCGTGTAAGGCGCTGAAGGCAGAGGGCTACCGGGTCGTCCTGGTGAATTCCAATCCGGCGACGATCATGACGGACCCCGAATTGGCCGATGCGACCTATGTCGAGCCGATCACGCCGGAAATCGTTGCCAAGATCATCGAGAAGGAACGGCCGGACGCCCTGCTGCCCACCATGGGCGGGCAGACGGCACTCAACTGCGCACTGTCGCTGCGGCGGATGGGAGTGCTCGAGAAGTTCGGCGTGACGATGATTGGCGCGACCGCCGACGCGATCGACAAGGCCGAGGATCGCGCGCTGTTTCGTGAGGCGATGACCAAGATCGGTCTCGAGACGCCACGCTCAAAACTCGCCAACGCGTCCGAGCTCAAGAAACAGGATCGCGAGAAATATCAGGCCGAGCGCGCGCGGATCGGCGCAATCGCGGATGCAACCGAACGCCAGCGGCAGCTTGTTGAATTCGACCGCTCCTGGAATCGCAGCGAACCGGAACGGCGCGAGCGCTACCAAGACCAGGCGCTGATCGAGGCGCTACAGGCACTCGAGTATGTCGGCCTGCCCGCGATCATTCGCCCATCCTTCACGCTTGGCGGCACCGGCGGCGGCATCGCCTATACCAAAGCGGAGTTCCTAGAGATCGTCGAGCGCGGGCTCGACGCATCGCCCACCAACGAGGTGCTGATCGAAGAATCGGTGCTCGGCTGGAAAGAATTCGAGATGGAGGTCGTTCGTGACAAGAACGACAACTGCATCATCATCTGCTCCATCGAGAACGTCGATCCGATGGGCGTGCACACGGGCGATTCGATCACCATCGCGCCGGCGCTAACGCTTACCGACAAAGAATACCAGATCATGCGCGACGCCTCGATCGCCGTCCTGCGCGAGATCGGCGTGGAGACCGGCGGCTCGAACGTGCAATTCGCGGTCAACCCGGTCGACGGCCGTCTGGTCGTGATCGAGATGAACCCGCGAGTGTCGCGCTCCTCCGCACTCGCATCAAAGGCGACGGGATTCCCGATCGCCAAGGTCGCGGCCAAGCTCGCGGTCGGTTACACGCTCGACGAGATCGCGAACGACATCACTGGCGGTGCGACGCCTGCGTCGTTCGAGCCAACGATCGATTACGTCGTTACCAAGATTCCGCGATTTGCCTTCGAGAAATTCCCCAGCGCCTCGAACGTGCTCACCACGTCGATGAAGTCGGTCGGCGAGGCGATGGCGATCGGCCGCACGTTCCAGGAAAGCCTGCAGAAAGCCCTGCGCTCGCTGGAAACGGGCCTGACCGGTCTCGACGAGATCGCGATCGAAGGTTTCGATACGAGCAAAAGCATCGAGGACCCCGACAACAAGAATGCAGTCCGCGCCGCGCTCGGCACCCCGACCCCGGACCGGCTGTTGAAAGTTGCGCAGGCGATGCG
>Ga0207821_1000252_pt1 | contig 9761 bp, 9 predicted proteins | sample LuqExpMetageno53_FD_187811 | JGI IMG/M metagenome (GOLD analysis project Ga0207821, IMG submission 187811) | Tropical forest soil microbial communities from Luquillo Experimental Forest, Puerto Rico - Sample 53 (SPAdes) | ecosystem: Environmental > Terrestrial > Soil > Tropical forest ... | reverse complement strand
TTTCAGGACGCCCAACTCGGTCTCCTACGCCATCCTCGACCGCCGGTTACTCGACATCACCGATTACGATCGCGCCATCCGCTCGGAGGTTCCGCCGGCGCAGGCCAATACGCTCGACGAGCTAGCTAAGCAAATCGGCGTGGATGCCGACGGCCTCGCCACCACCATCGCTACCTACAACGCCGCCTGCTTAGGCAATCCCAACGCGTTCGACGCCACTCGTTGCGACGGGCTCGCCGCCGCGAAGACGCTGCAGCCATCGAAGTCGAACTGGGCGCGCGCGATCGAAAAACCACCTTTCATCGCCTACCCACTGGTCGGCGCGGTCGCCTACACCTTCGGCGGACTGTCGACCGACGCGCGCGCCCGCGTGCTGCGCGAGGGCGCGCCCGTCCCCGGCCTTTACGCTGCCGGCGAGATCACCGGCCATTTCTACGCGACCGCACCAAACGCCGTTTCGGTGCTGCGCGCCTTCGTATTCGGCCGCATCGCCGGCAGCGAGGCCGCTCGGGATTTGCTGCCGGCCTAGAGCGTTCGAAAAGGTTGCTGGTGGAACGAGGCAAAAATCACAGTAAGCCGGCGAACAAGTGTTCGGTAATCCGTCGTTCTGCAACTCTGGCCGTTCAATACCCTGCCTCGGAATTGGACATTGAAACGCAAGCTTTTCAACGGCTTTGCGGCTATGTTCCCTGCGCCAAAAACAAACGGAATTGTTTCGAAGAAAAGGGAAATCCGGCTGAAAAACAGGAAAGGGTTTTCCGCCTAAAGCAGCACCGCAGCCCGACCCGTTCGTCGGGGCAAATGTAACCAGCAGGCAAAGCTAAACGTTACTTAAATACCGCACCAACTGCGCGTCAGCCGCGAATATAACTCGGTCGCCTGTTCGATGCGCGATACAAAGCAGTATTCGTCGGTCTGGTGCGCGAGCGTCAGTTCGCCCGGGCCGACAATCGCGGTCGGCGGATTTCCCAGCGCGGGCGTGAGCACGGAGGCGTCGGTGAAATAAGGCGCGCCCCCGATCTCCTCCGGCAGGTCCCCGATTTCGCGTGCAGTGCGCATCACTTCACCGATCCAGGTGTCGCCAGGGTACGTCCACACGCTCTGCGCATCGAGTAACGTGCTTAAGGTGACGTCGGGCCCGAGATAGCCCGCCAACTGGTCGCGGATGGCAGAATGCGTCTGGCCCGGGATGGTGCGAATATCGATGCCGATCCTAGCACGGTCGGGCACGGAATTGATGTTGATGCCGCCATGAATTGTGCCGACATTGAGGGTCGGGCTGCCCAGCACAGCGTGGCGCGTCACATTGAAATCGAAACCTTGCAGAGCCGTGACCGCGCGCGCCGCCCTGTAGACGGCGTTCACGCCCATCTCCGGCATCGAGCCGTGCGCGGTGACACCCTTGGTTGCGGCCTCCAGCCACAGCGCGCCTTTGTGGCCGACCAGCGGCTTGTTGCCGGTCGGCTCCGCCACCACGAGCGCGCCGGCTTTGCCGAGTGGCACCCGCTCGCGCACCAGTGCTTCGGCACCAGAGCAGCCGGTCTCCTCACCCGCGGTAATGACCAGGATAACGCCGGGCGAGGCCACGAGCTTATCGGCTAGGCCGATGCAAGCGGTGACAAACGCTGCGACGCCGCTCTTCATGTCGGAGGAGCCCCGACCGTAAAGCTTACCGTTGGCGATCTCGGCGGCGTGTGGGTCGACCGACCACGGCTGCGCGCCGAGCGGCACAGTGTCGATGTGGCCGGTGAAGGCGAGCGGCAGTTTGCCCGCCCAGTCGCCGATGCGCGCTATGAGCTGCGCCCGTCCGTCGCCGAACGGAATCATGTCGACCTTGAAGCCCGCCGCTTCCAGCATCGTCGCGAGATGCTGCGCGCAAGCGCGCTCGGCTCCCGGCGGGTTGATGGTTTTGAAACGCACAAGTTCCTGCGTTAGGACAACGGCCGATGGCATGGTCTAACCGAAGTAGGCGGCGCGCACCTCATCCCGGGTGGCAAGTTCGTCCGGCGTGCCGCTGGTCGCCACCCGTCCCTTCGACAATACAAAACCGTAGTGGCTGATGGCGAGCGTCTGATGCACGTTCTGCTCAACCAATAGCACAGTGATGCCGCGCGCGTTGATCTGGCGGATAATGTTGAAGTTCTCCTTCACCAAGAGGGGCGACAGGCCGAGCGACGGCTCGTCGATCAACAAAAGCTTCGGTGCCCGCATCAGTCCCCGCCCGATCGACACCATCGCCTGTTCGCCGCCCGACAAAGTGCCGGCCAGTTGCTGGCGCCGCTCGGCGAGGCGCGGGAAGATCTCGAAGATCTCGCCCATGCGTGTGAGCATCACCTTGTCGGAACTTTCCCGATAGGCACCGACGCGCAGGTTCTCCTCGACCGTGAGCTTGGGGAACACACGGCGGCCTTCCGGGATGCAAGCGATCCCAGCTGCGATGATCTTGTGCGTCGGCAGCCGCGTGATTTCGACGCCTTCAAACGCAATACGTCCTGAGCGGGGCGGTGTCAGCCCCAGAATCGAGCGCACCAGCGTGGTCTTGCCCGAGCCGTTGGAGCCCAGCAGGCAGGTGATGCCGTCCGGCCGGACGGCCAACGAGACCCCTTGCAGCACGTCGGCCTTGTCGTAGGCTGTATAGACGCTTTCGATTTCCAGACTGGTGCGCATCAGGCGGTCCCCAAATAAGCTTCCTGCACCTGCGCGTTGGCCGCCACTTCGCGGTACGGACCTTCGGCGATCTTGCGACCGAAGTTGAGCACGATACAGCGGTCAGTAATGCGCTCGATCACGCTCATCTCGTGCTCGACGATAATGATGGTCAGCCCCTTGTTGCGCTCGCGCACCAACAGGATCTCGTCCATCAGCTCGGCGGTCTCCTCGTGTGTCATGCCGGCGGAGGGTTCGTCGAGCAGCAAGAGCTTCGGCGCGCTGATCAGGGCGCGACAGATCTCGATACGGCGGCGGTCGATCATCGGCAGGCCGGCAACCGGGTCGAACATGCGGTCGGCGAGCTGCGGCTCGAAAACATCGACGAGAGCGCGCGCCGCGGCATAGTTCTCCTCGAATTCGCGTTTGAAGTCGGCGCGGCGGATCAGGTTGAACCAGAGCCCTTGGCTCAGCCGTTTGTGGTTGCCGATCATGATGTTGTCGAAGATCGACAGCGGCAGCGACAGCCGCGAGCGCTGAAAGGTGCGCGAAATCCCAGCGCGGTAGACTTTACGCGGTGCCGCATTGGTAATGTCGCCTCCGTCGAACATCACGTTGCCGGCGTCGGCGTCATAGATCCCGGTGACTACGTTAAAGAACGTAGTTTTGCCCGAGCCGTTGGGTCCGATTAGGCCGATGATCTCGTTCGGCGCCGCTACCAGATCGAGCCCGTCGAGCGCGATCACGCCACCGAAGCGGCGCACCAGACTTCGTGCCTCGATCAGTGCGCTCATGCCCGCCATCCCGGGAAGTAGCGGCGCACGGGGCGCGGCAGCAGGCCCTCAGGCCGGAATAGCAGCACCCCGATCACCAGCAGGGCGTAAAGGAGGAAGCGGTATTCCTGGATGGTCTGCAGCTTCTCCGGCACCACCACTACGATGAACGCTCCGACCAATAGACCCCACGGATTGCCGATGCCGCCGAGCAGTAGGATCGAGACCAGGATGAGCGAGTCAGCGAAGGTGTAGTTGTTCGGCCCGACGAAACCGCCCACACTGGCAAACAGCGCGCCGGCGATACCGATTAGAAAATTGCCGATCAGAAAGGCAGTGATCTTCCAGCGCGCGATGTCGAGCCCGAAGCAGCCAGCCGCAGTCTCATCCAGCCGCAGCGCATCAAGATTGAGGCCGATCCAGGAGCGCTCCAGCCGCTGCACCAGCACAAAGCTCACGATCAAAAGCACGAGAGCGAGTGCGAAATAACTCAGATAGAACGACAAGGTGATGCTGCCGAGCTCAATATTATCATTGAACGACCAGCCAAACAGCGTCATGCCCTTGACCTGCATGCCCTGCGGGCCACCGAGCACGTCATTGACCTCGAGGAAAGTCTTGAACAGCAGGGCAAAAGCTATGGTCACGACCGCAGCGTAATGCCCGCGTGTGCGAAGCACCGGCAGCAGCAGGATCGAGCCGATCAGCGCGGCCAACAGGCCGCCAATCAAAAGCACAAGAAGATGCGGCACGCCGGTCGGGTTGAGTTCGGCCGAGGTATAGGCACCGATGCCGAAGAACGAGGCACCGGCAAAATTGAGCACGCCGGCATAGCCGAACTGGATGTTCAGCCCGAGTGTCGCCACCGTGTAGAGCAGCACGGTGATCACAAGCAGCAGCACAAAATGATTCTCGTGAAACCAGGCGGCGACCGTCAGCGCAGCAATAATCGCGCCGATACCCATGTAGTCCTCGTGTTCAGCGAATGACCGGCTTACGGCGTCGAGCAGACCCAAGACGCCGAGGCCTCCCGCAGCGAAAATGCCAACAATCAAAAGCGCGATAATCACATTCTGTTTCTCGGACCCGAGCAGCGCGATGACATAGCTCGTGGCGACGGCTAGTGCGATCGCCCCCGGCCACCACCCTGCTCGTTTCGGCGCCGGCTCAGACCCGTTCACTGATCTTCTCCCGGATCAACCCGGTCGGCCGCCAGGCCATGACCGCGATCACGGCTGCGAACGCGAACACGTCCTTGTAAGCGCTGGCAAACGGCAAAAGCACGGTGCCGACCGTCTGCAGGCCGGCGAAAAGGAAGCCGCCTAGGATCGCGCCATAGATGCTGCCGAGCCCGCCGATAATGGCGGCGGAAAAGCCGATCACACCAAGGTAAAGGCCGATCCCGAAATTGATCTCGTTGTAATAGAGCCCGTTCATCACCCCAGCGAAGGCAGCAAGTCCAGAGCCGATGGCAAAGGTGACGAGCACAATGGCGGTGAAATTGATCCCCATGGTGCGCGCGGTCTCCTCGTCCTGCGCGACGGCGCGGATGGCTAGGCCGAGCCGCGTACGGTTGAGAAGATATTGCAGGCCGACGATCACAAGGACCCCGGCGAGCAGCATCACCACATTGTCAAGCCGCAGGTTTAATGCGCCGATATCGACGGACGCGCGCGGCAGCAGCGCCGGGAACGGTTTCGGATTGGCGCCCTGCGGATAGAACAGCCGCACGGATTCGCGCAACACGGTGCCGAGCATCAGCGTAATCAACAGCGTGTTAAGCGGCGGCGCCGAGCGCAGCGGCATCACTAAATAGCGCGCGATCGCCATGCCGAGGAGAGCCATCGCTAGAGTCGCGAACGCCAGCATCACCAGCAGCGACAACCAGTCCGACTGCAGCTCGAGCGTCCTGAGGCCGATATAGGTCGCGAGCGCGGTGAAGGCCCCAACCGTGAGCACGTCGCCGTGCGAGAACTTGATGACGTCGAGCACGCCGAAGAACAGCGTGAAGCCGACCGCAACCAGCGCATACATCATGCCGAGCATCAGCCCGTTCATGACGTACTGGGCGAACAGACCTGCGTCCATGACTCAAGGCTTTCCGCCGTCATGCCCGGCTTTATCTGGGCACGAACGTCTTTTAATAGGGCGGCAAGAAATGGATGGCCGAGACAAGCCTGGCCCTGACCGCGGATTCTGCTCACTTCAGCTTGCGCTTGCCGTCGGCGTATTCGCTGTCCTCCCATTCGACGAACTTGCCGTCTTGCACCACGTATTTGGTGATCACGGGCACGGTGTTCTGGCCGTGGTCGTCGAAGGTGATCTTGCCGACAATCGAGTCGCGGTCCTTCACGTTGCCAAGCTCGGCGATCACCTTCTTGCGGTCGGGACCGACCTTCTCGATAGCGTCAAGTATCATCACCATCGCAGTATAGGCGAAGGCGCCATAAGCCTCCGGCGGATTGTCATATTTCTGCTCGTTGTATTTCCCCATGAAAAACTTGCCGCCGGGCAGCTTGTCGGTCGGCGCGCCCTCGCGGAACGCGAGCGTCCCCTCGGCCAGCGACCCGAGCCCCTGGATGTAAGCGTCGGACACGATGCCCGAAGTGCCGTCGAATACCGCCTTGATGCCGAGCTTGTCCATCTGCGAGCGAATTCGCACGCCGATCGGCGTCAGCCCGCCGAAGTAGATCACGTCCGGGTTGAGAGCTTTTATGTTCGTGAGTTCGGCGGTGAAGTCCTGCTGATCGGCAGTGACGCCGAAGGTGCCAACGATCTTGGCTTTGCCGATCTTGTCGAGCGCCTTGCTGAAATACTCGTTGTGGCCCTTGCCGTAGTCGGTGGTGTCATGGATCACAGCCACGCTCTTGTAGCCGAGCTTGCTGATCAGCTCGGCATTGGCGTCGTTCTGGTTGATCATCGTACCGTTGACGCGATGGATCTCGGCATATTTGTTGCGGTAGGTGATGTCGGGCAGTACCGCACCCCAGACGATCACCGGGAAACCGAATTTGTGGAAGGTGTCGACGGTGGCGATGGCGGCGGCCGAGCAATAATGCGTGGCGCCGGCTATAATGTCCTTATCGGCCGCCATTTTAGTCGCGACCTGCACCGCCACGTTCGGCTTGCATTCGTCGTCGAGCACAACCAGCTCGTATTCATATTTCGCGTTCGCGTCGGCGTTGCGCAGCCTCACAGCGAGATCGGCCGAGTTGCGGCCTCCAATACCGTTGGCAGATACCCCGCCGGTAAGCGGACCGATAAATCCGACCTTCACTTTCTCTTTGGCCTCAGCGCCGCCCGCTAATAGGACGATCAGCGCCACTAGGCCTGTTACTGTAAATTTCCCGGTTCTGCTCATAAGCTGCCCTCCCCCTAAAGTCGCGACAATGCTATTGCGAGCATGGTCGCGCGGAAAGGTGGTCGTGGCAACGCTGGATGTAATATCGGAAGGTACACACGCAGTGAGGCTTGTAATAGCGAATGGACCGCCCACATAGGCACCTTATGACCCAGCCTACCGATTTCTGGCTGGCTAGGGGCGCTATTCTCGTCATTGTCATGCTTCAAATCGGGATCGTGAATGATCTCGCCATCGGACCGCGTTGGCTCGCGCCCGGTCTAGAGCTTGCCCTCTTAATCCCATTGTCGCTCGCAACCGCCTGGACGTTGACACGTGCTCGTGGCGCATCGACCGATGCCCAATGGGCCAGTATCAACCGCCATCGTCGAACGGTGCGACGGCTGGCTTTTGTTTTGACGGCAATTTGCACATTGATGAATTTCGGTGCGCTCGCCCGCTTGATCGCTGCGATTTTGGCTGGTCACGCGGGTACCGGTAAGACGCTGCTCTTGGACGCGACAAATATATGGGCCACCAACGTGGTCATCTTCGCGCTCTGGTTCTGGTCGCTGGATCGCGGTGGCCCCGCCGCAAGAGGAATCATATCCGAGGCCCAAAGCGATTTCCTGTTTACCCAACAACAAACGGGCGTCGACCGCGAACAGTTCAAAGATTGGTCGCCGGGATTTATCGATTACCTGTTCCTTGCGTTTACAAACGCAACGGCCTTTTCGCCGACTGATACCTTCCCACTGACCACAAGAGCTAAACTACTGATGATGGGTGAAGCTGTTATTTCTCTTTGCACGATTGCGATCGTGGCATCACGAGCCGTAGGTATTCTGAGTTGAGTAACGCGATTGTCCAGTACTGATGCCAGCTTAGGTGCGATGCTGTTGTCAGTAAGTGCGAATTACCATGCTCGCCAAGGGAACCAATGCAATTACTTCCTATCCCAATCGTCGGAACTAACACGTCTGTCTGTTCTATGCATTTGCGTGGCACACTGTATGAGGTTGCGTTCCCAACAGAAATATATTCTTACTGGTCTAACTCAATGACTAACCATATCTCGATTAAAATCTTAACCAACGCCGCGCGTCCATGAGCAAAACGAACGTTCTCGTTATTCCTGTCACGCCCTTTCAACAGAACTGCACCCTTCTGTGGTGCGATGCCACGAAGCGCGCCGTGATCGTTGATCCTGGAGGCGACCTACCGATGGTCGAGAGCGCGGTAGCCCATGCTGCCGTCGCGGTTGACAAAATCTGGCTAACCCACGGCCACATCGATCACGTGGGCAGCGCTGCGGCCTTGAAGACGAAGCTCAAAATCTCAATCGAGGGGCCCCATAAGGATGATCTATTTCTATTGCAGAACGTCGTGGAAAGTGCCCACATGTTCGGTATCCCGAACGCCTCGAACGTGACGCCAGACCGGTGGTTGCACGACGGAGACAAGGTCGAGATCGGACAGCTAACATTTGATGTCCTGCATTGCCCGGGCCACTCGCCGGGAAGCGTGGTCTATTTTAACCCGGTGCAGCGACTAGCGATTGTCGGCGACGTGCTGTTTGCGGGTTCGATCGGCCGCACTGATCTTCCCGGAGGCAATCACCAGCAATTGTTGAAGTCTATAAGGGACAAGCTCCTACCACTTGGGGACGATGTCGCGATCATCAGCGGACATGGACCATCCACCACGATCGGACGGGAAAGAGCGACTAATCCGTTTCTTCAATAGGCAGTGCCGATGGCCGGACCGATTTTTTGTACCCGCGGTCTAGAGAGGTTCTTGGATCGCTGCGACTTAATCACTGCCTCGCGACAACGTGACCCTAATGCGCAAATGATAACAATCTGATCGCCGAACGGATGCGGCGTTAAGATCGCCTCCAATTCGTTGCTCGTTATTTAATAATAGCGCCTGATCTTGAGATGGTCCGTGTTCGTCATCCCAGAGCTGAGAGTCTCTTCGATGTTTATAAGGGTTTCGCTGAGCATGTTGGGTGACTGACCGGTATTGAGCTGTTTGTTCAGCTCAACAATGCCGATGTCGGCAGCTATAAGACGCCGCGCCAAAATCTTCGCCACGTGAAGCACCATGACCGGGTCTTTTGCCAACAGTCCGCCGTCAGCCACGTGAAATTGCGAGTCCTCCAAGGCCTGAACATCCGCTGTGTGCGGCTGACCTAATAACACGGAGAGTTCACCAATGACCGCGCCAGGCTCCTTCACTCTGGCAATCTCGATGAAGTCTTTTATAATCGCGACCTCGCCTCTTTTTAGGATCAGTAATCGACCGGTGTTAGACCCGGCTGTTAGGATGGTTTCACCGGCGCGGTAGGTCGCTAGCGGAAGCCCCGCGAACATTTTATCGAACGAGGCGTCATCTAGACTTGGGGCGTGCTCGTTTATTCTTATCAGTGTGTTCACCGGATACGCCTCAATAATCGCCGCAGAGATAATTTTCGGAACTAGGACGCCGATCCTGAGTACTTCCCGCCAGGGTGATTCGATAAGGCGAACAATATCTTGCGCATGTCTCTTTACCTATCGGCCGTTTCAATTGCGCTTGCGGACATCCTCCCACAGATTAATGCGCAGCCGCACTTTTATCTGTGACGTATTTCACTGGGAAATGATCCTGTTGTTGTGAAATACATCACAGGTATCGCGGCCGAGCACCGCTATTGTTACGTCCTCAGTTCTGATGAGTACCCGCTATGCGCGCAGACTCACTGCGTGATCGCAGATTGTTGGCGTTGACACCCACCGATTGGTTATTGTTGCTGGGTGGCGTAGTGCTCTGCGGTTTGGTTTTGACGCTGGCTTTCTGAATACGAAACTTCTAGATCGTGCACTCATATATCCACTCGCTTGATTCCGCTACTCCGCCTTATACACTTCAAAAGCGTACACGCTGCACGGACGCGAAGAGTCGTAAGCGGAAATGTCCACAGCAGGGTCTTCTTGTCGGTCTTACCAAAACGCCCGAGT
>Ga0207821_1000244_pt1 | contig 9898 bp, 10 predicted proteins | sample LuqExpMetageno53_FD_187811 | JGI IMG/M metagenome (GOLD analysis project Ga0207821, IMG submission 187811) | Tropical forest soil microbial communities from Luquillo Experimental Forest, Puerto Rico - Sample 53 (SPAdes) | ecosystem: Environmental > Terrestrial > Soil > Tropical forest ... | reverse complement strand
TCGACAGAAAGGCCGCGCGTCTGGTCACGTGCGGCCTTCCGTCAGTGCCACCTCGATCAGAGGAAAGGGAGGTCGGGGGCACCGCTACACCCTCAACCGAAAGCGATTACTGCGGATGTGACGGCGACCACAAAAGGGCCGATTGACAGAGCAGAAAGGCCCGCCGGCTGGAGGGAAAATAGGCATCTCACCCATCTCACGCCGAAGTCGCCGGCGTACATGAGGATCATCAACGGGACGTTCTGACTGGGCGGCAATGGCTCGGCGGCTGCGCCTCGCAACTCAACGTTCGATCTTAATATTGTTGTCGCGGATGAGTCGCCCCCAACGACCCATTTCGTCTCTGAAAAAGATTTCCGCTGCTTCGATGGAGCGCTGGTCCTTCGGAAATGCCGACACCCCCTCATGCGACCAAACCGCCAGCACCGTTGGATCCTCCAGCATGTTTGCGACTGCCCGATTGAGCTTCGCGAGTACCGGGCTCGGTGTGCCGGCTGGTGCGAATAGTGCCTGCCAATAATAAATTTCTAGCTTGGGTCCGAAGAGATTGATGAAGCTGGCAACATTCGGGAGGTCCGGCAGAGGCTCTTTCGAGGTCGCGCCATACACCTTGAGCTTGCCCGCCTTAATGTGCGGCAAGAGCTGTTGCGGAGTCCCGAAGAAAAGGTCGATGTGCTCTCCAAGTAGGTCCGTCAGAATTGGTGCCCCGCCGCGGTAGGGTATCAAATCAAATTTTGTGTGGGATTCCTGCTCCAGCATCACCGTCGCGAGGTGACCCGTAGTACCGTAGCCCGCAATTGCAGCTTTCAGGCTTTTCGCTTTGCTGGCGGTCATCAGCTCCGAAAGGCTATTCGGCTCAAGCGACTTCCTGCCGACCAGAAGTAGAGGATTTCGATTGATCAAAATAACTGGCGTTAGATCTTTAGCCGTGTCGAATGGTAGCTGCTCGTAAAGGCTCGGATTTGCTGAGATCTGGAGATTAGGCAGCAGTAACGTGTAACCGTTGGGTTCCGCCTTTGCGACTTTATTGGTGGCGATGATGGTGCCGCCTCCGGACACGTTCTCGACAACCACGTTCTCGTTGAATTGTTTGGAGAGCGAGTTTGCTACGACCCGTGCCGCCTCGTCCGTCGGGCCGCCGGCGGGATAGGGAACGACGATGGTGATTGGGCGGCTCGGATAGTCATCTGCGCGAACGGGAGCTGCAGTGGCGAAAAGACTAGTAATCACCGAGGCGACACACACCAGGACCCTGATCATGTTAGCCTCTCAGTCGCGATACAATGTTTTTCAAAAGCAGCTTATCACATCGCTTGTGCGGACGTTTTGATGGCGCGTCTACTGACGAAACTGCTCAAAGCGTGAATCCCCCGTCTACGAAGATGGTTTGCCCGGTCACAAAATCGGACGCGCTGCTGATCAGAAATATCGCGGTGCCGACGAGATCCCGAGGTTCGGCAAAACGGCCAAGTTTAATTCTGGAGAGTAGACCTTCTGCCCTTTTTGGATTGGCCGACATCCGTTGCTTCGTCACCTCACTCATTGTTGTGGTCGGCGCGAGCGCATTCACCCGAACGCCGGAACTTGCCCATTCGGTCGCCAGTGCGGCTGTCATTTGCGATATTGCGGCTTTGGCAGCGCAGTAGGGAGCTTTGCCGGGCTCCGTGGCTATCGCCCAAGTTGAGCTCAGGTTCAGAATTTTTCCATAGCCCCGATCCAGCATCAACGATCCAATCTGCTGCGAGCAGAAGAAGGTTCCCTTCACGTGAACGTCGAAGACTGCGTCCCATTCACTCTCGCTCACTTCCAGAGCCGGCTTTGTGAACGCCAAGCCCGCATTGTTGACGAGCGCTAGGCGGAAATTGGTTCCGTTCGCCAACTCCCGAACGACGTGCGTTAATCGCTGAATATCGGAAACGCGAGTGACGTCCGCTACGACGCTCTCCGCTATGCCGCCCGCCGAACGGATCCTGTCCCGGACCATTTCGAGCTTATCGCGCCGGCGGCTGGTGAGGACGACTGTTGCGCCGGCACGAGCGAAGTGCTCGGCAAATACGCATCCGATACCTTCGCTCGCGCCGGTGACAACAATCAGGCGATCATCGAGTCGAAAGGCATCCAGTGGATCAGGAGCTTTTGGCCGGCTGGTACTGACTTCAGATGAAGCGCTCATCGTTATTCTTCGATCTTAATGCCCGCGGTCTGGATGACTTTGCCCCAGCGGTCGTAATCGGATCGGATAAGAGCCCCGAATTCGCTGGGTGGCAGAGCCATGACGCTCAATTGCTGATCGGTAAACTGCTTGGCGAACGCAGGATCATTCATCAGCGAAAGTGCTTCATTGCTCAAGCGGTCTATGATGGGCTGAGGCGTGCCGGCCTTTGCGACGATGCCGACCCAAGGCGCCAGCGCAAAGCCCGGGACTGTTTCGGCAATGGTCGGTACATCCGGCAACTCCGGCATGCGTTTGGGCTCGGCAATTGCCAGCGCAACCAATTGTCCAGCCTTCACGTGGGGGAGCAAGGTCGAGACATTGTTGAACCCAAGTTGCGCTTCGCCTGCAATCATTGCCATTGCTGACGGTCCGGTGCCCTTATAGGGCACATGCGTCAGTTTCATGCCGGTCGCCAGCTCAAACATTTCCATGTCGAGGTGACTGAAGTTGCCGACTCCGGCCGAAGCATAGCTGAGCGAACCTGGCTTCGATTTCGCGAGCGCAATCAACTCTGCAACACTGTGCACTGGGAGCGACGGATGTACTGCCAACATCGAGGGCAGCCGGACCAGACCGGCGACAGGCACGAAGTCCTTCAGCGGCTCATATGCCATCGACTTATAGAGCCACGGATTGACCGTCATCGGCGTGTCGGAAGTCACAGCGAACGTATAGCCATCTGCCGCAGCTTGCTTGACGGCCTGCAAACCGATTTGCCCGTTTGCACCGCCTCGATTCTCGATAATGAAGCTCTTGCCAAGTCGCTCGGTTAATCCTTTAGCTATAAGGCGGCCGACAACGTCGGTGCCTCCGCCGGCGGGGAATGGAACAATGAGCCTAATGGTAGGGCGTTGAGGCCAGTCTTCTGCTCTCGGCGAGGGGATTGCAATTATCACCATGCCAAGGCCGGCCAGAATCCACGATACGGCATTTTTCATTTTTCCCTCCCAGCATTTTAAATCCAGATGCGTTCGACAGAAGCCGTACCGAGGCGATCTACCATCCATGCGGTTCGGTATCATAGAGGCCGAGCCGTTCAAGCACGGCCGTTATCTCTCTTTTCCTCTCTTGTGAAACAGGCCTATTCGGCAATCTCGGATTCCCTACCGGCCGGCCCATGATCTCCCACATCGCTTTTGTCGGCGCGGGATATTCGACTTTGGCGATCTGATATAGTTCGGAAAATTTGTACTGGAGGTCTAGAGCGACTGTCAAATTGCCACGTGTTGTCGCGTGAAACAACGAATTGACGAAGAGCGGAGCTATTCCACCGAAGATGGACATGCAAGCCGTCCCGCCCAACGTGAGCGACGGGATCATCCATTCAGTGCCCACGAAAAGCCCGAAGTCGGGTCGTGTCGCCCGTGCCGCTCGTCCAAGCTCCAAGTACTTTTCCCAGTTATGGCTCGCCTCCTTCAGCCCGATGAAATTTGGAAAGCGATCGAGCAGCTTGACCAAAGTGGTGGAATCGATGCCGATCCCGTCCATTATCGATGGTGAGCTGTAAGCGATGAACGGCAGATCAGTCGCCGATAAGATCGCGGAAAAATGTGCGTACAGCGCGTCTTGCGAGGGCTTCCAGTAATACGGCGCGATTGCCATCACGCAATCCGCCCCGACTCGCTTGGCATGTCGCGCCAGATCGATCGCCTGGTCAGTTCCCGGCGTGCTAACATGCACGATGACGGGCACTCGCCCGCTCACTACCTCTACAGCGGCTTCGGCCAAACGCTTGCGTTCGTCGAGAGTGAGATTCAGCGACTCGGCTAAATGAAGATTAATACAGATCGAAGATGCATCATGGCGCAGGAGAAATTCGATAACCCGGCCGTATGTTCGCAGGTCAATCTCGTTCTCGTTGGTGAACGGGGTGACAGGAACATGGATTACGCCGCGAAGTGTCGCGGCAGAGGGTCCAGAAGACATGGCCAGCGACTTTATTGACGTGTCCGATCGTACTGAGTTGAAGTAGATCGATTCTGTTCTATGAAATCAAATCGAATCAGCATTCGCCAGATCAAGATCGACGTTGCGACGCAAAAACCTCTCGCATGCTTTTGGCCGCTCCCCGGAGGGAAAACATGAAACCGGTAATCGGAATTGTTGGCCTCGGGATAATGGGAGGTGCCATGGCTGAGGCACTACTTTCAGCGAGCTACAAAGTCATAGGTTTCGATGTGGCGAAAGCGCCTCGCTCTCGGTTGCAAAAAACGGGTGGGCGAGTCCTTCCTTCATGCGCGGAAGTGGCACGTTCTGCAGATGTGCTGCTGTGTTCGCTCCCATCGGTTGGCGCACTGGATCAAGTGGTGGAGGAGATCGCCAATGCTGGTTTGAGTAAGGACCGTCCTCGAATCCTCATAGAAACCAGCACCTTGCCCATTGAGGACAAAGAGCGAGCCCTGAATCGTCTGAAGGGATGTTCAATCGAAGTTTTGGACTGTCCAATCAGCGGGACGGCGCAACGGCTGAAAGAGCGGGCTTGGACGATTTTCGTCAGTGGGAATGCCAAGGCATGCCGCAAAATCGCACCGGTCCTCACTGTCTTGACTGACAAAGCTCCCTATGTCGGAGCGTTCGGCAACGGCAGCAGAATGAAGTTCGTGGCTAACCATTTGGTGGCGATCTACAACGTGGCCGTCGCGGAATCGATGACCTTCGGGCGCAAACTGGGGTTGGATGCCGCGCAAGTCTGGGAGTTATTTGCTGCCAGTCCGGTAGTCGGTAACGGCGTTTATAAGCTGCGAGGCCGGATGATGATCGAAAGAATCTACCAACCTGCTACGATGAAAATTCGGACGTGGCAAAAAGATATGCAAGTGATTGGCGATAGCGCTCGGTCCGCAGATTGCCCGCTGCCCTTGTTCTCAGCGTGCGTGCCAATCTACACTTCTGCAATGGCGCTGGGCCTTGCCGATGCCGATACTGCTTCCGTTTGCAGCGTGCTTGAGGAAATGACCGGGGGGTTCCGGTAAAATAGTTCGATTGCACTACCCGCTCTCATTGACACTCCCGAAACGCAACCATAGCGTTGCTGCCGCCTCCATTCCCACACGAAAGGGCTGTTTCGCTCTGCGAAGGGGGCGGCGCTAGCTGGTGCAGTTGCTGGGGGCGTTATTTGAAAATTGGAATCTTGCTCGGAGACGACATCGGCAAAGAGGTAGTGCCGGAGGCCGTCAAAGTGATGAAATCCGCTGCTCGGAGCTGCGGCCTTGAGATCCAGTGGCAGGAACTCCCTGTCGGTAAAGAAGGGCACGAGAGACACGGCAATACCCTACCGTCCGTCACGGAAAAGGCGCTGCGTCAATTGGACGGTTGGATTCTCGGTCCCATCGGTCATGCGGCTTATCCGCGGAACGACCCCACTTGGGTTATGCCGCCGATCCGCAAGAAATACGAATTGTTTGCCGCTTTGCGGCCAGCTCGCTCGCATCCCACCCTGAAATCGATTCACAAAGATGTCGACATCGTCTTCGTGCGCGAGCTTACAGAAGGGATGCTGTATTCCGAAACCGTGATTGCCGGGTCCGCCGAGTTTCGGCCGAACGACGACATTACGGTCGCGATGCGCGTGATTACGCGCAAGGGTTCAAGCCGGGTCGCCCGTGAGGCCTTCGAGCTCGCTCGCACCCGCCCTAAAAAGAAAGTAACGGCCGCGCACAAGGAGCCGGTGTATCGGCTCGCTTGCGGTATGTTCGCGGAGGAATGCCGCAAAGTCGCGCGCGATTACCCGGACATCACGTTCGAAGAGGCGATGATCGATACGATTTCAATGAAGCTCGTGATGGCTCCGCAACAGTATGACGTTGTGGTTACCACGAACCAATTCGGCGACATCTTAAGCGATATAGGTGCAGGGCTTGTCGGAGGATTAGGGCTCGCACCTGGGCTTTGCGTTGGCGAGCGCCAAGCGATGGCGCAAGCGACACATGGATCTGCGCCGGACATCGCTGGTCGAAATATCGCAAACCCTTACGCGATGATCATGTCAGGGCAGATGCTTCTCGCCTGGTTGGGGCGCAAGCATATTGAGCCGAAGGCAGTTCTCGCAGCCGAGCGGATCCGAACGGCGGTTGATCAGGTCATTGAACGGGGCAATTGTCTCACGCCGGATCTCGGCGGTCGATCAAGCACGTCTGACTTCGGCCACGCTGTAGCCGAAGCTGTATCAGGTTAGTGGCCAGAGCATCAGCGCGATAGGACGAAAGCTAAAAAGCGGCAGCGGCTATGTACAATTTACAGCTAACCCAAGAGCAACTTCAATTCCGGGACGTGGTCAGGGATTTCGTCGCGCAGGATGTGAGACCGAGTGCGCTCAAGTCGGACCGTCTGGAATCATTCGATCGACCACTGTTGATCGATGCTCTCGACAAAGCCTCGCAAATCGGACTGCGCACGATGGCTGTCTCCGAAGAAAACGGGGGCGCAGCCGCAGACAGTCTGACGCGCTGCATCGTGCTTGAAGAGCTTGCAGCCGGAGATCCCGATATCTCCGCCGTGCTGTCGCTTACCTCCAATCTGGGCCACCTGTTGTTCGATCGTCTGCTAAACCCGGCACAACGGGACCGCTTCCTTCCCGAATTTTTGTCTGACGACCACTATCACCTGAGCTGCGGTTGCGAGGAGGAAGGAAACGATACTCGTCTCGGAATACTTTACCACGGCTCGTCGCTGGCAGCACGCGTCGCTAGCGCTGCCGAGCAGGGGCTAAACAAGCAATGGGTTGTGAACGGAGCCAAGCAAAACGTCCTAAATGCTCCGCTGGCTCGTTTGTTTATCGTGTCGGTCGCTGTGCCTGGTCGGCAGCAGCCCGTATTCATGCTAATTCCCCGGGATACGCCAGGAGTTTCAATTAATCCAGAAACAAAATTTCGGCTGAGGCGCCATGGTGTCGGAGGACAGGTAACGTTTACAAATTGCCACGTTCCTGGCGACCACCTGATCGATCCCAGCCAAGCCGATTTGGCCGCCTTGCTGGCCTCGGTTGAGCCCGGAAGCGTCTTTGACCAGGCAATCGACCTGGGAATCGGCCGAGCAGCCTACGAAGCCGCTGTCGAATACGCTCAGATTCGGGTGCAAGGTGGAAAACGAATCATCGAGCATCAGGCAATTGGGACGAAGCTTGCGGAAATCGCCATCGCAGTAGATCTTGCCCGCGCTGCTGTTTGGCGTGCAGCTCACGCGGGCGATCATCCCGAAGCGACCGCCGACGGGAGCTTGCCTAATCTGCCTCTGGATTTGATCTCACGCTGCTTCGTAGGCCCCGCAGTCTATCGCGCTACAAAGGATGCCGCTGAAGTTTTCGGGGCTATGGGCGTGATGCGAGACATGCCGCTGCACAAGTACATCAGCGACTCACTGGTCCTCATGCATTCAGGCAATGGTGTCTCCGACACCAAACTGAGGATTGCGGAACTGCTGGCTGGTTACAAGCGATCCTAGTGTTATCCGCCGGCTAGCTGGGCTTATCGGACGAGGGTAAGAGATGGATTTCAGACTCACCGAAGAACAGCTCGCATGGCAAATGAAGGCACGCAAATTTGCGCTAGAGGAGATTCGGCCTGTCTCTTTGGAAAGAGACCGCGTGGCGGATCCGCAGCAGACATTCGACTGGGAATTGTTCAAGAAAGGTTCAAGGCTCGGATTTAGAACTACAGCAGTGCCGAAAGACTGGGGCGGTCATGGACTCGACTTCGTCACACAGGCCCTGATTATGGCCGAGTTGGCGAAGGGGGACAGCGCGATCTCAAAGGCTTTTAGCCAATGTTGGAAGTGGAGCCATCTGATCGCTGCAGTATGCACGGACGAACAAAAAACTCGTTTTCTGCGGCCATTCCTTGCAGACGACACGTTCGTTCTAGGTAAAGGGATCACAGAACCGAGCGGCGGGTCTGATAATCGCTTGCCACCAGACAATGATCCGAGCGCCGGCGTTAAGCTGCGTGGCGTCAGAGATGGCGACTTTTGGATCCTCAATGGGGAAAAGGCCTTTATAGCCAATGGCAACATTGCAAAGTTATTTTTCTTGGACGTGCGGACGAATCCACACGCGCCACTGCGGGAAGGAGTGACGCTGTTTCTCGTTCCGCGCGATACTCCCGGTTTTCGGCCGGGAAAAGTATTCAACAAGAGCGGGTGGCGTTTTTATCAAAATGCGGAAATGATCTTCGAAAATGCCCGTGTACCGCACGCCAACGTCATAGGCGAAGTGAATGGTGCGTACAAGAAAAGTTCTGGCGATACGTCCGGTGGGGATATCTTTGGCGATCTCGAACTTGCCGCCAATGCGCTTGGACTATGCGAGGCGGCATGTGAGCAGGGCATTGGAGTCGCTCGAACAGCGAAGCAAGCGGGCAAACCGTTGAAGGAGCAACAAATCGTTCAGCTCAAGATCGGTCGCATGTACATGCTGACGGAAGCGCTCCGATCCTTTGTGCTCCGCGTTGCCTGCGAGCACGATCAAAAGATTCATACCGCTAATGCCGGGCTCGTGATGAACTTCTCGACCGAAATCATACAGGAGGTTTCAGAACTCAACATGGAAATCTGCGGATTGGCAGGCTCGATGGATTCGGCCGCGGAAAAGCTTGTCCGGGACTCCTTCATATGGAGTCATCTCGCTGGCGACGCGGTTCAGCGGATGAAAGTGGCGCGACGTATTATTCGTTAGGGTTGTGCACGATCAACTGAAACAATGGCGCACGCACACCAATGGTCGAATCTGGCCTCGAGCCGAACTAAGCCGTTGATCACGTCGGTCGGCATTGGGGTTCTCCCGTTCCCAAATGAAAACCGCCGGCGCAATGTTTTCGTCCTGCGGCCCGCGGTCGCTATCGCGATAATCATGCTGGATTCGTAAATTATAAATGTTATATGTCGGCTACTGGGGGGTCTCTAATGGGGGTCACGAGCGTCATTTTTTGTCCTCGTTACGCGCCGAAGTTTCAGCAGCCCGCCATTTTCGTCAGCCGATGCAGCAGCGCGTTGAGCTTCTGCCAGCCTTTCGGATCGTCGTGACGAAGAGCGGCCCAGGGCCTGGCCCGCAAGCTGACAAGCTGTCTCGGTTCGTTCTGCCGCTGCGAGTTCTTTCAAACTCCGAAGCAGAAGGTCGATCAAAGGCAAGGCATCGTTCGTTCGCTGATCTGTGTCGCTCATGGGCAAGTTCAGTTTACGGTCGAAAATCCCAATTGTAATTGTGCTTCTTCCGACATCATGTCGGGAGTCCATGGCGGGTCGTAGGTCATCGTGACTTCGACGGCATCGATGCCGGGCACGTTTGACGCCGCTTCCTGCGCGCCGTCCTTGAGATAATCGGCGGCCGGACAACCGCGCGTGGTCGTGCTCATCAAGACGCGTGCGACGCCGCCTTCGACCGTCACGTCGTAGATCAGTCCGAGATCCACGAGGTTGAAGCCGATCTCAGGATCGATCACCACGCGCAGCGCGTCCTTAACCCGGTCGCGGATATCGTCGGCTGCTTCGGCGGTCATTGTATCGATTCCGGTTGACCGATTCTGACGAGCACCTTGTAGGTCTTGCCGTCGGGTTCAAATCCGCCGCGCCAGCGGTGCCCGCGCTTCGCAAGCTCCGGAAAAAGGAAGATCGGTTCGCGGCAGAGCAGGGCGGACAGCACCTCGCCTGCAGCCATTTCCTCGACGGCGGCAAGAATCCGCACCATCGGCTCGG
>Ga0207821_1000240_pt1 | contig 10016 bp, 8 predicted proteins | sample LuqExpMetageno53_FD_187811 | JGI IMG/M metagenome (GOLD analysis project Ga0207821, IMG submission 187811) | Tropical forest soil microbial communities from Luquillo Experimental Forest, Puerto Rico - Sample 53 (SPAdes) | ecosystem: Environmental > Terrestrial > Soil > Tropical forest ... | reverse complement strand
TGATGGCCGCGGCGCTCGGTCCAGCGCTCGACAATACCATCGTCGCCATCTCGATCCCGCTTATTCCCTATACCGCCCGCGTCATACGCTCCAACACGTTGAGCCTGCGCGAGCAGCCCTTCGTCGAGGCAGCGCGCGCCGTGGGCATGAGCGAGTTCCGTATCGCGATGCGCCACGTGCTGCCCAATACGCTGGCGCCACTGATCGTTATCGTTACCGCGCAGCTCGGCGCTGCGATCCTGACTGAGGCATCGCTGTCGTTCCTCGGCCTCGGGGTACCGGAGCCGCATCCGTCCTGGGGCCGCATGTTGTCGGATTCGGCGGCCGAATACGTACGCACCGCGCCCTGGCTGGTGATCTTCCCTGGCGCCGCCATCAGCTTGGCGGTGTTCGGCACTAACCTGTTCGGCGACGCGCTGCGCGACATCCTCGATCCGCGGCTGCGCAACTGACGGCCTGGCCATGACCGTCACCACGAGCGAACGCGACACCGGTCGGCCGGCGGCAAGCGATATTTCGAACGAACCGCCTTTGCTCGAAGTCGATGGCTTGCGCACATATTTCGATTTGCGCCATGGCGTCGTTAAAGCAGTGGACGGCGTGAGCTTCACGCTCGGCGCGCACGAGACGCTGGCGATCGTCGGCGAGTCCGGCTGCGGCAAGAGCATCACAGCGTTGTCGCTGATGCGGCTGGTACCCGACCCGCCCGGGCGTATCGCCGGCGGCTCGGTCAAGCTTGCCGGCCTCGATCTGCTTGCGCTCGACGAGGAAGCGATGCGCGACGTGCGCGGCAAGGACATCGCTATGATTTTCCAGGAGCCAATGACCTCGCTCAATCCAGTGCTCACCATCGGCAGTCAGATCGCGGAAGTGCTCCTCCTGCATGAATCGCTGACGCGCCAACAGGCCTGGCAGAAGGCGATCGACATGCTGCGGCTAGCGCGTATCCCCGAGCCAAAGCAGCGCGCGGCGGAATATCCGCATCAGTTGTCCGGCGGCATGCGCCAGCGCGCCATGATCGCCATGGCGCTCGCCTGCAATCCGAAGGTGCTGATCGCCGACGAACCGACCACCGCGCTCGACGTAACCATCCAGGCGCAGATCCTCGACGTCATCCTCGACCTGCAGCGCAAGCTCGGCACTGCCATCATCCTCATCACTCATGATCTTGGCGTGGTGGCAGAAACCGCGCAGCGCGTGATCGTGATGTATGCCGGGCGCAAGGTGGAGGAGGCGCCCGTCGAAGAGCTGTTCGCGCGGCCGCAGCATCCCTATACGCGCGGGCTGATGGCGTCGATCCCACGGCTCGCTCTGATGCGCGGCGAGATGGAGGACACCGGCGAACGGTTGCAGGAAATCCCCGGCATGGTGCCGGCCTTGAGCGACCTGCCGAAGGGTTGCGTGTTCGCGCCGCGCTGCGCCTATGCGCAGGACCGTTGCCGGCAAGCTTATCCGGCCTACGAGGAAAAACGCCCGCGCCACTGGGCGGCGTGCTGGCGCTCCGAGGAACTGTTTGGGGGCAGCGATGGCTGAGGCCCCCTTGCTCGAGGTCTGCAACCTGAAGAAGCATTTCCCGATCCGCAAGGGGCTGCTGCAGCGCATCGCCGGCACAGTGTTCGCAGTCGACGGCGTTAGCTTCTCGGTCAGTGCCGGCGAGACGCTTGGCCTGGTCGGCGAGTCGGGCTGCGGTAAATCGACCGTCGGCCGCACCATTCTCCGGCTAATCGAGCCGACCGCCGGCAGCATCAAGGTGGACGGTCGCGATATAACCTATCTGAGCAAGAGGGAACTGCGGCCTTATCGCCGGCAGATGCAGATCATCTTCCAGGATCCGTTCTCCTCGCTCGATCCGCGCATGTCGGCGGGCGACATCGTCGCCGAGCCGATGCGCGTGCACGGCACAGCTGCCGGCGGCGGCGTGAAGGTGCGTGTCGCCGAATTGTTCGAGCGCGTGGGTCTGCGTAAGGCGCAGATGAACAATTATCCGCATCAGTTCTCCGGCGGCCAACGCCAACGCATCGGAATCGCGCGCGCGTTGGCCTTGCAGCCGAAGCTGATCATCGGTGACGAGCCGGTGTCGGCGCTTGACGTTTCGATCCAGGCGCAGGTGCTCAACCTGATGATGGACCTGCAGCGCGAGCTCAAGCTCGCCTACCTCTTCATTTCGCATAATCTGGCGGTCGTCGAGCACATCAGCCATCGCATCGCGGTCATGTATCTCGGCCGCATCGTCGAATTCACCGACAAGCGCACGCTGTTCACGCGCCCGCAGCATCCCTACACCGAGTCCTTGCTTCTGGCGGTGCCGGTGCCCGATCCCAGGATCAAGCGGCAGAAGCGGGTGCTTCAGGGCGACGTGCCGAGTCCGATCAAGCCGCCCTCGGGCTGCCACTTCCACACCCGTTGCCCTTATGCGGTCGAGCGCTGCCGGACGGAAACGCCGGTCTTACGCGAGGTCAAGCCTGGGCAACTGGTCGCCTGTCATTTACGGTAGCCGCATGCGCGCCGGCGTTTCCAAGATCAATCCCAATCCGTTCACCACGCGGCCCGAGATCGAGGGCACCTTCGGCGTGGTGGCCTCGACGCATTGGATCGCGACCGCGGTCGGCATGGCGACGCTGGAGAAGGGCGGCAACGCCTTCGATGCCGCGGTCGCCACAGCCTTCACGCTTCAGGTCGTCGAACCGCATCTGAACGGCCCCGGCGGCGACGTGCCGATCCTTGTTTACGACGTGAAGCGCGGCAAGCCTGAGGTGATCTGCGGGCAGGGGCCGGCTCCGGCTGCGGCCACCATCGCGCATTATCGCGGCCTTGGCCTCGACATTGTGCCGGGCACCGGCCTGCTAGCTGCGTGCGTGCCGGGCATGTTCGACTCCTGGATGCTGCTCTTACGTGACTACGGCACAATGAAGCTCGCCGACGTGCTCACCCCGGCGATATTCTACGCGCGCGAGGGCCATCCATTAGTCGAGCGTGCCAGCGCCACCATAGCCACGGTCGAAGATCTGTTCCGCGATCATTGGCCGACGTCGGCAGCGGTCTACCTGCCGGGCGGCAACGCGCCGAAGCCTGGCGTGCTGTTCGCCAACCAGACTCTCGCCGATACCTACACCCGCGTCCTACGCGAGGCCGAGAGCGTCGGCGGCGACCGCGTCGCACAGATCGAGAGCGCACGCAAAACCTGGTCACAGGGCTTTATCGCCGAGGCGATCGACAAATTCTGCCGTACGCAGGAGGTGATGGACGTCTCCGGCGAGCGCCACCGCGGTGTTTTGACCGGCGCCGACATGGCCCGCTGGCAGGCGCATGTCGAGGCGCCGCTCACTTATGACTATGGCCGCTACACCGTCTACAAGGCCGGCGTCTGGAGCCAGGGCCCGGTGCTGCTGCAGCAACTGGCGCTGCTTAAGGGTTACCATTTCGACGCGCTCGATCCAACCGGCCCGGACTTCATCCATCTTCAGGTCGAAGCCGCCAAGCTCGCCTTCGCCGATCGCGAGAAATTTTACGGCGATCCCGACTTCGTGAAAGTGCCCGCCGATCTATTGCTCTCCGACAAATACAATGACGAGCGTCGCACGCTGATCACCAACAAGGCTTCGCTCGAGCTGCGCCCCGGCGTCATTCCCGGCTTCGGCGGCGAGGTGCAGATGCGCCGCGAGGATGGACCGCGCGAGGCAGTCGGCAGGCTCGGCGCAGGCGAGCCAACGGTCGGCCGCGTCGGCGAGGTGGTCGGCGACACAGTGCATTTCGATATCATCGACCAGCCCGGCAATATGGTCTCATCCACGCCGTCCGGCGGCTGGCTGCAATCCTCGCCGGTGATCCCCGAGCTCGGCTTCTGTCTTGGCACGCGCGCGCAGATGTTCTGGCTCGACGAAAGCCATCCGGCCGCCTTGGTGCCGGGCAAACGCCCGCGCACGACGCTGTCGCCGACAATGGCGCTGCGCGACGGCGAGCCCTATCTCGCCTGGGGCTCGCCCGGCGGCGACCAGCAGGATCAGTGGACGACGCAATTCTTCCTGCGACACGTGCACGCCAAGATGAATCTGCAGGAAGCGATCGACGCGCCGGCCTGGCACTCCGAGCACTTCCCGATTTCGTTCTGGCCACGCACCGCGCGCCTGGGCGTGTTGGTGGTCGAATCGCGCGTGCCGGAGAAGACGATCAAGGAATTGCGTGCGCGCGGACACGTGGTCGAAGTGGGGCCGGCCTGGTCGGAAGGCCGGTTGACGGCGGCTTCGCGCGTGGGCAAGCGCCGCCGTGCCGCGGCCAATCCGCGTGGCATGCAGGGCTACGCCGCCGGCCGCTAGCGCGGTATTTTCTCTTCCGCCTCGCGCGCGGCCTCTTCCATGGTCATGAATACAGCGCCTTCGTTGCCGAGTCGGTCGACCAGGCCTTCCAACGCCAGCATGCGGTAGCCGCGGCCGATTACGTAAGGATGCATGGTGTAGGTGAGCACGCCCCAGTCGACCGCCTTGCGCATGTAGAGAAATTCGTCGAGCCAGCTTTCCATCACCGCGCGCGCTGGCTGCAGGCCGGGCAAGACGGCAGAGGTTGTGCGCATGAATTCGAAATGCGGGAAGTCATCAAGCGACCAGCTGATCGGCATCTCGATTAGCGCGGTCGGATCGCCGAAGCGGAACGGCTCACCCAGCTTGGCGATGTCGCCGCGCCGCGCACGATAGGGCATATAGTCCGAGCCCATCAGGCTCGAGTCGTACTTGAAGCCGTGCTGCAGCAAGAGGTCGATGGTGTGCTCGCTCAGGTCCCATGACGGCGAGCGATAGCCGCGCGCCTTACGGCCGGTCAGCCGCGCGATCGCGTCATTGGCGCGCACCAGGTCGGCTTCTTCCTCGTCGCGGCTCTGGTTCGCCGGGGGAATGTGCGCCCAGCTATGATGCGCGACCTCGTGGCCGCCGTCGACGACCGCTTCGCAATCGCGCGGCCAGCTCTCGATTGTAAAGCCGGGGATAAACCAAGTTGCCTTGATACGGCGCGACTTGAGGAAATCGAGAATGCGTCGCGACGCCATGGCGCCGAATTCGCCGCGCGACAGCGGGGTTGGCGTGGTCATGCCGCGTGCAATGAAGCCGGATTGAGTGTCGAAGTCGAAGGTGAGGCAGACGATGTGGCGGGACACGCGAACACCTGTTTTGCCGGTATGATAAAAAGGGAAGCATGGGGGTCAAGGAAGTCGGCATCATCGTCAGGCATCCGCGATGTGCAGCTCGCGGAAGCCTGCCTGCGCAGCGCTGCCGAACAGAAATGGATAAGCCTCGATGACATCACCGGTTAGAACTGCTTTCGTCACCGGCGCCTCGACCGGGGTCGGTTACGGCATCGCCTGCGGGCTGGCGCAAGCCGGTTACGACATCGCAGTGTCGAGCCGCGACGTTACGCGGCTCGACGCGCTGCTGCGCGATCCGGCGGTGAAGGGCCGCAAGGTGGTGCCGGTAAAACTCGATCTGCGCATCGAGGCGGACATTGCACAATCCTTCGCCGTGGTGATCGAGGCCTTCGGCGACGTCGATGTACTGGTCAACAACGCCGCCCGTGCGCTGGTAAAGCCTGCGCTCGAAATCACTTGGGACGAGTGGGACGACGTGCTCAACACCAATTTGCGCGGCGCCTATTTCATGTCGCGCACCTATGCGGCGCGTTGTATAGCGCGCAGGCGCCCCGGCTGTGTCGTCAATGTCGCCTCGACGCACGGACTGACCGGGCTTGCCGGCCGCACCGCCTATGGTACCTCCAAGGGCGGCCTTATTCAGATGTCGCGCATGCTGGCGATCGAATGGATCGACCGCAATATTCGCGTCAATGCGGTCGCACCCGGCACGGTACTGACGCCCTCTCGCGAGAAGATGTACACCCCCGAGCAACGCGAATGGATGCGGTCGCGCATTCCGACCGGCCGCTTCATCACGCCGGAGGAAGTCGCGGCCACGGTCGTGTTCCTGGCCGGCCCCGGTGCCTCCTCCATTACCGGCCAGACCCTGGCCGTAGATGGCGGACTCACCGCGAGCTAGCGCCGCATTCCGCCTATGCCGCCGCGGCAGTTGCGCCGGGGACCACCGCGGCGCTAGCGTTGCGCCGCGCCAACGGAGCGCCGTGCTTCCAGGAGAAATCGCCTTGAAACTTGGCATTCTTTCGGGCGATGACATCGGGCACGAAGTCGTCCCCGAATGCGTCAAGGTGATGAAGGCTGCGGCGGCACGCGCCGACCTCACCCTCGAATGGCAGCAACTGCCGATCGGCAAGCACGGCCACGAGGCGGAAGGCAACACGTTGCCGCCGAGCACCGAAAAGGCGCTATGGAAGCTCGATGGCTGGATCATGGGACCGATCGGGCACGCCGCCTACCCACGCAACGATCCCACCTGGGTGATGCCGCCGGTGCGCAAGAAATACGAATTGTTCGCCGCCATCCGCCCGTCGCGCGGCTATCCGAGCGTGAAGACGATCCACAAGGATGTCGACATCATCTTCGTGCGCGAGCTGTCGGAGGGCATGCTCTATTCTGAAACTGTCATTGCCGGCGCGCCGGAATTCCGCCCAAACGACGACATCACTATCGCCATGCGCGTGATCACACGCAAGGGTTCGAACCGCGTCGCGCGCGAAGCGTTCGAGATCGCGCGCACGCGCAAGCGCAAGAAGGTCACCGCCGCGCACAAGGAACCGGTCTATCGCCTGGCTTGCGGCATGTTCGCCGAGGAATGCCGAAAGGTCGCGCGCGAATTCCCCGACGTGCAGTTCGAAGAGGCGATGATCGACACCATCTCCATGAAGCTGGTGATGGCGCCGCAGCAATATGACGTGGTCGTCACTACCAACCAGTTTGGCGACATCCTCACCGATATCGGCGCCGGCCTGGTCGGCGGGCTCGGCCTCGCACCCGGCCTCTGCGTCGGCGAGAAGCAGGCGATGGCTCAGGCCACGCACGGCTCGGCGCCAGACATCGCCGGCCGCAACATCGCCAATCCCTACGCCATGATCACGTCGGGACAGATGCTGCTGGCCTGGCTCGGCCGCAAGCATAAGGAGCCTAAAGCCATCGCCGCTGCCGAGTATATGCAGGCGGCGATCGACACAGTCGTCACCGAAGCGAAAACTCTCACCCCTGATCTGGGCGGCAAAGCCAGCACCCAGCAAATGGGGGACGCTATCGCGGCAGCCGTCGTGCAATAGTACGAAGCGGAAACGCACATAGGAAACGCCCATGTATAACCTGCATCTCAGCCCCGAGCAGTTGGAAATCCGCGACACGGTGCGCGATTTCGTCACGCGCGAGATCAAGCCTGCGGCGCTCAAGGCCGACCGGCTTGATGTCGCCGACCGCAGCTTGCTAATGGCGCAAATTGATGCGGCCTCGCAGCTGGGGCTGCGCACGCTGGAGCTGTCGGAGGAACGGGGCGGCGCTGGTGCCGACGCGCTGACTTCCTGCATTGTCGCCGAGGAATTGGCCGCCGGTGATGCCGACATCGCCGCAGTGTTGTCGGAAACGTCGCGGCTTTCGCATTTGCTCTTCGACCTGGCGCTCAACGACGCGCAGCGCGAGCAATTCCTGCCCAAGCTGACGGGCGACGACCGCTATCATCTCGCGTTTGCGGCGCGGGAGCCGGAAACCGATACCCGCCTGGGCGTGAATTATCATCGCCCGGCGGCTGAACCGACGTTGCGCACCACCGCCGTCAAGAGCGGCAGTGACTTTGTCATCAATGGCGTGAAGGATTGCGTCGCTAATGCGCCGCTCGCCGGTCTGTTCGCGGTGCTCACCAATATCCCGGGCCGCAACGAGCCGGGCGCGCTGCTGGTGCCGGCGAAAACGCCGGGCGTGAGTGTCATGGTGCATGAGGATGCTTGGCAGCACGGCTCCTGTGGCGCCGTAACTTTCAAGGACTGCAAGGTGTCGGCCGGCAATCTGCTCGGCGATGATGCAGCGGCGCTGCTGAGCGGTAAGGATACGCCGGGCCGTGGCAGCCCGCTGTTCCAGGCACTCAATCTCGGCATTGGCCGCGCGGCTTATGAGACTGCGCTCGACTACGCACATATCCGCATTCAGGGCGGCCGGCCGCTGATCCAGCACCAGGCCATCGCCACCAAGCTTGCCGACATCGCCATCAATCTCGAAGTTGCGCGCGCCGCCGTCTGGCAGGCGGCCTGGGCGTCGGACCATCCGGCCGCCTATGCCGATCGTAGCGTCGCAGACCTGCCGCTGCAGACCATTGCGCAGGTATTCACGTCCGAGGCGGTGATGAAAGCGGCCAAGGATTCGGCGGAGATCTTCGGTGCCATGGGCGTCATGCGCGACATGCCGTTGCAGAAATACATCCACGATGCCCGCGTCTGCCAGCACACGGGCGACGGCAACAGTGAGGCGCGGCTACGCATCGCCGAGGTGATCGCCGGTTATCGGCGCGTCAACGAAACGGCGATGGCGCTAGCCGGTGAATGACCGCAACGAAATTCAGGTGAGGATACTCCCATGGACTTCAATCTAAGCGACGAACAGCGCGCCTGGCAGAGGACAGCGCGCAAATTTGCGGATGAAGAGATCCGGCCGATCTCGCTGCAGCGCGACGCCATTCCAACCGCGCGCGAGACCTGGGATTGGGAAATCATCAAGAAGGGCTCCAAACTCGGGTTCCGCACCATGGCGGTGCCGAAGGAATGGGGCGGCGAGGGCACCGATTTCGTAACGCAAGCGCTGGTGATGGCCGAGCTCGCCAAGGCTGACAGCGCGATCGCCAAGGCGTTCAGCCAGAACTGGAAGTGGAGCCATCTGATCAGCCGGGTCTGCACCGAGGAGCAGAAGAAACGCTTCCTGCCGGGCTTCGTCGCCGACGACACCTGGGTGCTTGGCAAGGGCATTACCGAGCCGAGCGCCGGCTCCGACAACCGCATGCCGATCGACGATCCCAAGAGTGGCATCAAGCTGCGCGCCGAGCGCGAGGGCGACGAATGGATCCTCAACGGCGAGAAGGCCTTCATCGCCAACGCGCCGATCGGCAAGCTGTTCTTCGTCGACGCGCGCACCGACGCGACAGTGCCGCCCAAGCAGGGTACAACGCTGTTTCTGGTGCCGCGCGACACCCCCGGCTTCCGTATCGGCAAGGTGTTCAACAAGAGCGGCTGGCGGTTCTATCAGAACGGCGAGATGATTTTCGAGAATGCGCGCGTGCCGCACGCCAATGTGGTCGGCGAAGTCGGCGGCGCGATCAAGAAGGCCGGCGGCCGCGGCGGCGATACTACCGGCGGCGATCTGTTCGGCGATCTCGAGCTTGCCGCCAACGCGCTCGGCATCTGCGACGATGCTTGCGAGACGGCGCTGCGTTACGCCAAGAACACCAAGCAGGGCGGCCAGCCGCTGTTCGCGCAGCAGAACGTGCAATTGCAGATTGGCAAGATGTTCATGCTGACCGAGGCGCTGCGCTCATTTGTGCTGCGCGTGGCCTGGGAGCACGACATGAAGATTCATTCCGCCAATGCCGGTCTGGCGATGAATTACTCGACCGATGTCGTGAACGAGGTGACCGAGCTCTACATGGAAGTGCGCGGCGCCCAAGGCTGCCACATGGACCACCATACCGACAAGCTGGTGCGCGACGCCTTCATCTGGAATCACTTGGCCGGCGACAGCCTATCGCGCATGAAGATCGCGCGGCGGCTGGTGGCCTAGCCAACTTTCACCGGCGCGCCGGTTTCCAGCGACTTGATCACCGCCTCGAAGGCGCCGATTACGTCCAGCATCTGCTCGGGCTTGATCGGGAAGGGCGCCTTGCCTTCGATCGCGTCGGCGAAGGCGTCGAGCAGGACGCGCAACGAGTCAACGTGCTCGAAGGTTTTCTCCTCGGTCTTGCCGGCGATCTTGCTGACGATCAGGGTGTCCTCGCCGCGCGCTTCAGCCGTGCCGTCGGTGCCAAACACGTGGATGCGCCAATACATAGGCGCCGCGCGCACGGTCGCCATAACGCCGGTGGCGCCGCTCGAAAATTCAGTCAGCACGGCTA
>Ga0207821_1000238_pt1 | contig 10027 bp, 8 predicted proteins | sample LuqExpMetageno53_FD_187811 | JGI IMG/M metagenome (GOLD analysis project Ga0207821, IMG submission 187811) | Tropical forest soil microbial communities from Luquillo Experimental Forest, Puerto Rico - Sample 53 (SPAdes) | ecosystem: Environmental > Terrestrial > Soil > Tropical forest ... | reverse complement strand
AGCAAAAGAAAGCTCGGCTTGGCTAGACGCGAACGTCGTGGATGCACGCTGAGAAGTACCAGGAGTGGTGCGAGACTGCTCATATCTCTATTAGTGTTATTGATCGGGCGTCCTTCATCGGGGCGCCCGAGTTGTCTTTCAAGAAGCGAACAAGTTTACGCTTCGCTAGGTTCCGCGTTGTGAAGCCCCGATGTTTGCGCGACGGTTATACGGACCACACGTTTCAGATTGCTTTATCGATTGATTCACTTTGATCTAAATCCGCGCATCGCCGCTATTGGCAACCAGAGTCGCCAATCGCGAAGCTGCAATAACAGTTCCGCGCCGCGCATGATCGCAGACCAAGGGCGCGCGGAAAGGCTACGCAGCTTGAGTGATTTTCGTGAAAGAAAGGTGGTCAGCGCGCCGTGCATATAACTGCAGCGGCAAACGCAGGGCTTTCAAATATCAAAAGAAGGTTCACAAGCCAACAAACCACGAAACACAGCAACACGCTTGTTTCCGCGAACTGTTCTTCTTTTTCCGATTCCAACTTCCTCGCTATGGCGCATTCAAGATTTGTCGGCACTGTGCCCCCAAAGAATCGCGGCTCAGAAGGCGGATAGCATGGGCTAAGTTAACCGAGTGTGACCTAACCGCACATTGCGAGCGGGTCGAATTAATCGCCCAATTGAAGTGCACGTGGCGCAGTAGTTCGGTACCGCAGCTGCGCGTCGAGTAGTTGGCCACTAAAAGCAATCTTTGGCAGCATTCGACAGGCCGCGCCCAGCAGCTCGAATTAGATAAGGGCCAAGAGCCTAGGCGTTTAGGTGGGCTCGATCACCCTAATTGGCGATTGCGGCGCAGAGGCTGCGCACCGCGACGTTCATTCAAGATTGGGTCTGCTTGGTTGGCGCAGGAAGAAGCGGGCTATCGCCGCATAAGTCCCGTTCAGCGTTCAAAGCCCCGGGGCAATGTCCCCACCAACGCTGAGTATTTCTTCGACCTTTTTAAGCGTTTTGCGTAGGACGCTAGGTGACTGACCGGCTTCAATCTGCTTCGTTAGTTCAACAAGACCTTTGTCGGCTGCTAAAAGACGCTGCGCCAAAATCGTTGCGACGTGCAGCAAGATCATCGGGTCTTTCCTCAGCAGCGCTGCGTCGGCGACATGAAACTGCGAGTCCTTTAAGGCCCGAACGTCCGCTGTATGACCTAACAACGCAGAGATTTCGCCGAGGACAGCGCCATGCTCCTCCACTCTAGCAATCTCAATGGAGTCTCTGAGAATTGCGACCTCGCCCGTTTTCAGGATCAGTAGGCGATCCGTTTTCGACTCGGCGCTTATGACGCTTTCTCCAGCGCGGTAACTCGCTAGCGGAAGCAGCGCGACGGTCTTTTCATCTAGGCCCATGACACCCCCTTTGCGTCGCCCCGCAAGCTACTAACTAGCAGTCATAGCGAGCAACATGCAATACAAATGAACGAGGCCGCCAACTGGAGGCGGCCTCGTTGCTCTTACTCTCACAGCATGTGCGTGGAACGTCCGGAGTCGGGCAAACTACGCATAGCGACGCTATTAAACCTCCCTTTTACAGCGGTGCCGATGTTCTGCACGGCCAAGATGATCGCGATCGAAATTCCAGCAGCGATGAGACCATACTCGATGGCGGTCGCCCCGGAGTTATCTTTTAGGAAACGCAGGACAACCTTTATTCATTTTCGCAACGCAACGTAATCGGAATGTGCAAATTGCGCGACGGTCATTCAAACGCGCAAACTCATCTCAACAAAGTGGCGCGCCAGCTCAACGAACGACCACGCAAGACCTTGGGATTCGCAACCCCAGCAGAGAGACTTAACGCCTGTGTTGCATCGACCGGTTGAGCCGGCAGCCATAGCGGACATTTATGTGTGCGCAGGATGCCGGCAGTCGCTAAGGGCCGGCAATTAGCACCCTGTTATTCTGGTCTTCTCGACTGACAGTCCGAACAATGGACGAAGCCGCGTGCCAAGAATACTGCCGCCAAAGGCGGCTACGAGCCAAAGCCATCCGTGTAGGCTCGCTGACGAAATCCCACTAAAGTACGCGCCGATATTGCATCCGTAAGCCAGCCGCGCCCCATAACCAAGCAGTAATCCACCGATTATGGCGGCGACAAGCGACCGTATTGACACTGACCAGCTTGGCGAAAATTTTCCAGCAAGTCCCGCGGCAATCAACGCACCAAGAATGATGCCGAAGTCCATTACAGAGGTAATGTCAGCGAAGATACTTTGCTGCAACGCCTGCGCGCGGGCCGGAGACTGCCAGTAGCCCCACGATGCCACATCAACGCCAGTTGTCGCGACGAGTTTTGAACCCCACAACGCGAACGCAGAGGTGACACCCCACGGTCTCCCGGCGAGATAGAGCGTTGCGAAATTTCCGATGGCAAGAGCGACAGCGCCAGCCAAGAGGGGCCACGGTCCCTGCAGCAAACGCTGCCAGCGGCTGTGTCGCGCACCGACGCCACCGCCAAGTTGCCCGTGCCGCCGCTTTTCAATCCAAACAGTTAGAGCGGCAATGGCAGCAAACAGGCCCAAACTAATCGCCAGCGCCGGAGCCCAGCCAAAAATATCTATGAGTGAGACGGTGCCGATATTTGGCTGCGCCGACCACCAAGGCAAGTGAAGGGCGCCGAGAGCCGATCCGGCGATGAAAGCTGCCAGTGTTACCAACATGCGTGTGTTGCCGCCGCCGACAGTGTAAAGGGTGCCGGAAGCACAGCCGCCACCAAGTTGCATTCCAACGCCAAATAGAAATGCGCCCACCAGCACGGACAGCCCGACTGCGCCATATTCCCCGTGTACCGGTTGGCCAAACAGCGTTCCATGCGCCAAAGTTGGAAAGAATAAGATTGCCGCCACCGCGAGCATCAACATCTGCGCTCGAAGCCCCGCACCGCGACCGTCCGCGATGAACACGCGCCATGCAGATGTAAAGCCAAACAGTGCGTGATAGAGGACGAGGCCGAGAGCACCGCCGAGTACAAACAAAGCAGCTTGCCGCCACGAGTACGTTGTCGCCAGCGCAAGTGCGCCGCCTGAGAGCAATACGAAAGCGATAGCTACGACTTGGCGATTACTCGGTGCCTTATCAGAGCTTCGCTCCCAGTGCGCTGCTAACAAGCTTGCATCAACGGACAGATCGGTCATGGCGGATCCCTAAATATTATGGGCTGCCTTCGCCAAATAGAATTATGTTCTACTAACTGCAATACGTTAAGCAGAAAAAGCAATATCATCCTCTCTAAGCTGCAATCCTTGGAGCGCACGTTTTACCCGGCAACAGGAGCGTAGCAGGCAGTTTCGATGCACCCACTGCCTCTCACTCGGCAGCGACCACCGCGTCCTTTTGACCGGTGTGGCTGCGGATCGCGTCGTTGCGCCGTCGGCGCGCCAGCGCATCCTCGCCGCCACGGGTCACGTGGAAAAGGTCGAGCGAATCGGCCTCGTTATCGCGCAGCGGCGCGATCGCCAGGTCGCTGTAGGACCAGCGGTCCGGCGCACTCTCCACCTCTTTTTTTATATGCCTGAGCAGGCGATAGACTGACCAATGGCCGCGCAGCTTGCGCAGCGTGCCGAACCAGTAACGCGGATAGAACACGAACGGGCTTTCCAGCGGCAAGCTCGGGCGGCGATCGCACCGGCGCTTCATGCGCAGCATGCCTCCTTCCAGCGGATGCACGTTCTCGAACGGGATCATGGTGTTGAACCACAACAGCGACGACCGCATCGAATTGAGTAGACCGAGCTTGTTGGCGCCGACGCGGCGTAGGATCGTGCGCAGGTGTTCGGGCGTGTAATAGGCCTTCCACGCCGCGTGATAGGCCTCTTCCCATTCGGCATCCGACATTTTCGGATGATGCGAGACCCGATGGGTAAGGTCGTATTTGTTGAGGTCGGCATCCATCCAGATGCCCTTCTGCCAGAGCACCTTGTGGTCCTCCGAGCCCGGCAAGGGTGTGAGAAAGAAGAATTCGAGCACGTCAACCGGGAGTTCGCGCTTGATAACCTCGATATCGCGCAGGATCGATTCCTTGGTGTCGCCAGGGAAGCCTAGGATGTAGCCCGCGAATGTCATCGCGCCATATGCGCGCCACTTCTGCAACATCTCGCGATAATCGGTGATCTTGTTCTGTCGCTTCTTGGCGCCAATTAAGTTATCCGGATTGATGTTCTCCATGCCGATGAAGACGCGACGCGCGCCGCCTTTGGTCGCCTTCTCGATGAAATTCGGAATCTTGTGGCAGAGCGTGTCGACCTGGATGACGAAGCCGATGTCCATGCCTTCATCGACTTTCATCTTGATCATTCGGTCGCACAGCTCTTCCCAGTGGCTGTTGCGCGCAAAATTGTCGTCGGTGATAAAGAACCGATTGATACCCTGCGCATAGTTCTCGCGCACTGCACGCTCGAAATCGTCGGCGTTGCGAACGCGGCTCTTACGTCCCTGCACGTTGATAATGGTGCAGAACGAGCACTGGTAAGGACAGCCGCGTCCGAGATCGAGGCTCGAAATATTACCTGAAGTGCGCTTTACGATCTTCTTAGGCAGCATCGGCGCGGGCTGGCCTTCGAGCGACGGCAGATCGCTCATGTGGTTGTAGATCGGCTTCAGCTTGCCGTTGTAAGCATCGCGCAGCACCGCATCGAGCCGGCCGTCTTCGGCTTCGCCGGCGAAAAACGAGATGCCCATAGCCTGCGCCGCCCGCATTTCCATTGGCATCTCCGGCAGCATCGCCATGCATCCGGAGATATGGAAGCCGCCGATGCAAACCGGTAAGCCGGCCTGCAGGAACGGGCGCGCCAGATCGACGGCGCGTGGAAACTGGTTGGATTGTACGCCGACGAATCCAATCAATGCCTTGCCGCCGGCGCGGCGGACCATGCGGATGATGCGATCCGGTCGCACCCGACGGTTGGTTTCGTCATAGGTGTGCAGATGCAACACCACGTTGGGACCAAGCGCCGCGCGGCGCTGGGCGTCCTCTGCAAGCCCGTTCAGGCAGGCCAGCGTATTGGACGGGATCGCGGACCGCCACCATTGGATCGGATAGCCGTCGTCGTCGTAGTGCGACGGCTTGATCATCACGAAATGGAATTGGTTCGCGGCGCGGGTCACGGTGACGTTGGACATGGCCCCCTCTGATGTGGGTCTGATAATACCGTGTTGCCCGCAAACTGCACGCATTTGTTATGGCGACCGCCTTGGTCATTAGCAAGCGAAGGTAGCATGGTGGGTCATTAAATCCCCTCAGTGGCAATTTGTATCGCTGGTTTGCCCCAGCCGATCGGTGACGCCATCGAGCCACTCAGCAAGCGCATCCACAACGTTTCCAAGGACCTGCGCATCTTTCCGGCCTGTCCGCACCGGTACATGAAAGGAATGATCGGCATCCGCAAACAGCTTCAACGTTGCAAGGGTGCCGAGCTTTTTGCAAAGCGGCTCAAGTTGATCGAGCGACGCCAATGCATCGCGGGTGCCTTGCAAGAACAGCATCGGGATTTGTACGTCAAACAGATGTTCTGCCCGATCCTGCGATGGACGGCCGGCCGGATGAAGCGGAAATCCGAGGAACGCGAGTCCCCACACGCCTTGCAGCGAAGCTTTCGCCTGCGTTTGTGACGTCATCCGGCCGCCGAACGATTTGCCGCCGGCAATAAGCGGAAGTTCCGGTAGCAAACTCAGCGCCGCCGCCACGGCGGCGCGGACCGTTGCTTGCGCCACTTGAGGCGGATCTGGTCGCCTGGCGCCACGCTCCATGTAGGGAAACTGGTAGCGTAAAGTGGCGACGCCGCGCAGTGCGAGTTTCCGCGCCACATCTACCATGAAAGGATGATCCATTCCCGCTCCGGCGCCATGCGCCATCACGTAGCAAGCCCGTGCCCGGGGTGGCGTCTGCAGCAAGCCGGAAACGCGAACGGCGTCGTTAACTGTAATGCTGATAGGTTTGTCAACGACAGAAGACATGAGTTTTCTCACTTAAGGATGGGCCGCAGGTCCTCAAGCTTGTCGAAGAGGTGCCAGATGTAGTCGCGGGCGCCTTTCTCTCGGTGCGGATGCAGGTCGGCTATTCTTGGATCGTTGCAGTAACTGTCGAAGGCAGCCTTCGACGCCCATTCGACGAGGATCATCACCGTGCGCGGCTTGATATCTCCGGCTGCCGCCTCGCGGAACTTGCCAAGCGCCACGACGCGCCCGCCGTGCGCCTGCACTTCCTTGGCCGAGCGGCGCGAATAAGCAAGGTACTCGTCGCGATCTGCTACATTGAAGAGGTTGAGGGCATATACTGGAGCGGACATCGGAGCCTCCAGGCGTTTCTGGGCATCTGAGTGCCGTTTCTATCATTGCCGTGGGGCAAATGTTGTAGCGGGCGGGCTATAAGATTAGCGGACATGGGTTGACTGTTAATGGCCATGCTTCTGAAGTCACACTCGCCCTTCCAGAGGCGTATTGTGAACGGCTACGATACGTGTCACGGGCCTTGGGAGTTGAATGAAGCGACGCGCACCTTGCTTGACAGAAGTGTGAGGAACTACGTTAGCTGGTGCGCCTTATAGTTTGGAGCCGCCAAGAAGCTCGATCAAGATCCAAAAGCGCCCGCTACAATGTGCAGAGCTACTGCGCTACGCGCCTCTCACTAGCGCTCCCAAGTGCAGCTTTCTATTTTCAGATAAACAAGAGCCCCGGACATTGCCGGGGCTTAGTTTGTGTCTCCAAAAAAAGCTACGCACTCAAAACCGCAGCCCTCGGCCTGCGTACGAGACGGCCTTCTTGCATTCTTTGAACAGCGCGCGCGCCGACGCACGGTATTCTTCGCTCTTTGCGTATTTCTTATAAATCCATCGGCTGTTGTTCCACCGACGCAAAACTGTGCCCCACAATAGGCGACCTGTGATTGATCGTCTTGGAATGATGACCGTCCAGAGATGCCAGGCCTCCACATAGGAAGGTCGTGGCTTCGGGACTTGCATTTGAATAACCTCTTGCCTGCTTGCCATAGTGCGGAGCATTGTGGATCACTGGCGCTGGCTCGCACGATAAATGTCATTCACTCTCATTCAATTGGATTTCAAATTAATCGTAAGGAAACTCTTAATCGCTGCGGGAAATCACCTCTGGCAAATTGCTGGCGAGCCAATTGAGGAGCCGCTCCGTTATATCGGCTGGAAGGTGCTCGATGAGGAAGCGCCAATCGATGGTCGCTGAGCAAGGTCCCGCGATATTGTCCCAGGGGACAATGTCGACCGAGTTGGCCGGGCTTCCGAAAACCTGAATATGATACCTGCGGGCCTGTTAGTCCCCCCAGGGTACAAGACGAAGCGGCTTTAGATGACCGCCAGTAATTCGCGCGACTCTCGTTATGGCGACCTGCAGCTGGGTCGCCGCCATTAGAAAATCAATACTTCAGCAATCGCTCAGTTAAAAATTAAGTTAAATCTCCAATGGCACGTGACGATCAAAGCCGAGAGCTTTTTCCAGCAGCAACGCCGTACCGAGCAGTTCGGCATCGCCATGTGGTCGCCCAACGAGCTGAAGTCCGACGGGTAATCCGTCCTGAGTCAGGCCGCAGGGCAATGAAATGGCAGGACACCCAACCAAGGTAATGACGAAGGTCAGGAACATCCAGTCGATGTAAGTTGTCAATTTTTCGCCCGCGATCTCGACAGGGAATCGTTGCTCAACCAAGAACGGAGTGACCGCGACAGTGGGACATATAAGCAGATCATGGGAATCAAAAAATCGAGCAACGCGATGAAACAGCGTGTGCCGCTGGTGCTGCGCCCGAATGATCGCGTCTGCAGTGAGGCTTTGGCCTTTCTCGATATTCCATACGATATCAGGATTGATGCGTTCACGTTCTCGAGGCAGCAAATCACCGCGCACATCAGCAAAAAGAAGGGCGCGCAACACCTGAAAGCAGTCTATCGCGCCGGAGAAATCTGGTGCCTCGTCATCCACCACGCAGCCCATTTCTGTGAAGCGTTGGGCACCTGCTACACAAATCCTCCGGACTTCCGGATCGATGCTGCGCAGGCCGAAGTTAGAACTAAACCCAATGCGCCGAGGCGGCCGCGCGTGCCTGAGCGCCCGCTGGAAGCCGCCCTCCGGGATTGGGCGCGATAGCGGGTCATGTTGCGTCAATAAAGCCATCGCATCCAACATCAGCGCCAGATCGGGCACGTTGCGCGCCATTGGGCCGTCCACCCACAGGCTGTCGAAGGCAGGCAATCCATCGCCTCGCGGCACTACACCTGGACTGGGGCGCAGGCCAACAATGCCGCAGAAGCTTGCGGGAATACGTAGCGATCCGCCTAAGCATGAGCCGTTCGCAAGCCAAACTTCACCCGCCGCGAGCGCAGCAGCAGCGCCACCGGAAGAGCCTCCGGCAGTACGGGCGGGATTCCATGGATTGCGCGTGACACCCCAGACAGGGTTGAAGGTGTGGCTTCCGGCGAATTCCGGCACGTTCGACTTGGCGAGTGGAATCGCCCCGTTGGCACGGAGCGTTGCGATCGTGCGGTCATCTAATGGTGCACGGTAGTTGGCAAAGATAGGCGAGCCGTAGGTGGTCAACTGCCCAGCTACGTCATTGTAATCCTTGACGGCTATCGGCAGTCCGGCAAGCCAGCCAGGGTCGTCGCGACTCTCACTCCTAAAGCGCTTTGCATGCTCACGCGCCTCGTCGAGGAAGCGGATCGGCAGGGCATTGACCTTCGGTTCTACGGCGTCGATCCGCGATGCTGCGGCATCCACAAGTTCTAGCGGGAAGAGCTCACGCTTCCGTAGTTTCGTTACGACCTCGGTCGCGGTGAGGCGCCACAAATCATTCATCAGAGGTATCGCGGCAAGCGTTCCTGACCGGCTCACACTGATGGGTGACAGTAAAATAAAATATTAGCTTAGAGTTGGCTCGGGCACCAGAACTGAAGTCCGCTGCAGCCACCAATGGCACCGTGTTACCAACGTGCAGCTCGTCACCAGGTCATCTTGTCATCTTATAACCTGGACTGGTGCGAAGATGTAAAGTCCAAAGTTGGCACGATGACCGGTTGCGTGCGAAACGTTGCGTGTACATCGTGCATCCATTTCGCATGTCGGTAGTCCAATTGTTGGTCCAACTAAAGGACGTCGTAAACGTGGCTAATGAAGCGCTACGGCCGCACTTTATAGACGACATCGTGCTCGCGCACATGCCCGTCTACCTTTAGGCCAAAATCGTCGTTTGGGCCCACTTCCGTCGCTGGGGCGTGATCGACTTCGAGGGACTCGACACGTTGGCTGAAATCAGTGGTGTGCCCGCGGATGTGGATCATGTCACCAACGCGCAGCGTACCCGACTCGAGCCGCAAGATCGCGACGGACAGGTGGCCGTAATAATGGGTCACGACACCGATACGTTCCTCTAGCAGAGCAGGTTGCGCCGGCTGTGCGGATCGACTAGCCAGTGCCGTTTTGGCCCCGGCCTTCGCGGTCGGTCTTTCTTTCTTGGGTGATGCACGCCGGACCTGCGCCTTCTTCGGCGGCTTTTTTTGGACCGTCTTAGTCTTCGGGGGTTTCTTGCGCTTTGTCTTGGCCTTGCCTTTGGCTTTCTTTCTTGTCGCCATTTACAGCCTCCCTAGCATGCCGCCGACGAAAAGATTACTAGCTTTAGTCACGCCGTGGTTCTTGCTCGAAACTCCACGGCAACGCAAGGGATATGCCGGTTGGTAAATACTCCTGACCCATTGATCCCTATCATTGTATCCATGACAGCCACCGTTACGCGAAAATACTTTCGACTATCCGTAGGGAGTCGAAAGATCGAACTCGTGCTGTTGTTTATAGGTCTGCTGCTCACATCGCGTTTACAGGCGAGATTGGAAGTTGGACCTTTAACGCAGATCGCTCGGTCACATTAGATAACGCCGCACATATCGCCTCTTGCGGCATGGATCCGCTGCCCTAACCCCCACCGGTCACGCAGCCTATGCCAAAAGGACAGGCTGTTTCCGGCAATTACTA
>Ga0207821_1000227_pt1 | contig 10214 bp, 9 predicted proteins | sample LuqExpMetageno53_FD_187811 | JGI IMG/M metagenome (GOLD analysis project Ga0207821, IMG submission 187811) | Tropical forest soil microbial communities from Luquillo Experimental Forest, Puerto Rico - Sample 53 (SPAdes) | ecosystem: Environmental > Terrestrial > Soil > Tropical forest ... | reverse complement strand
GAGGTAAAAAGTCATGCGTGGCGGCATCCTGGTAACGGCTGCACTTGCGTTGGTGGCGCAAGCCGCACTCACTCAAAAATCCATGGCGCAAGAGACATTCGTCGTCGCGCCGAAGACCGTGGGTGACGAAAAGGCCGTATTTGCCACGGTCGAAAGCGCCAATATCGTTCCGGCGCGGGCTCGTATCGGCGGCACGGTCGCGGAACTTGCCGTGCAGATCGGCGACGCGGTCAAGCAAGGTCAAGTTCTCGCGACGATCGCCGACGAAAAGCTTTTGCTGCAGATGAAATCGCTGGACGCCCAGATCGCCGGCCTAGAGGCCCAATTCGCCCAGACGCAGACCGATCTCACGCGCGACGAAGAGTTGTTTTCCAGAGGCACGGTTCCGAAGACAACGCTTGACCAAGCGCGCACGGCGTTCAATGTCGCCTCCAACGCGCTGAAATCGCGTACCGCCGAACGCTCGGTAACGCAGCAGCAAATTGACGAGGGTCACGTTCTCGCGCCCACCGCCGGACGCGTACTGACCGTTCCGGTGACCGTCGGCACGGTGGTGCTGTCGGGCGAAACTATCGCCAGCATTGCCGAACAACATTTCTTGTTGCGGCTTCGTGTGCCAGAGCGGCATGCCCGTTTTCTCAAGGCTGGCGATTCGGTGCGCGTCGACAGCGGGGGGCTGGGCGCCGGCAGTGCGAAATTCGGCAGCATCAAGCTGGTCTATCCACAAATCCAGGACGGTCGGGTCGTTGCCGACGCAACCTTGGCCGGTGTCGGCGATTACTTCGTCGGCGAGCGCATTTTGGTGTGGGTTTCATCGGGCGAGCGCGAAAGCATCATCGTGCCGAGCGCTTTTATCATCACGCGCTTTGGTATCGATTATGCGCGCGTGCGCAAGAACGGCGAGATGATCGATGTGCCGGTGCAGCGTGGACGCGAATTGCCGCGCCCTGACATGCCAGATGCGCTGGAAATCCTCTCCGGGCTTAACAGCGGCGACATCCTGGTGCGCCCGTGAAGCTTGGAATGTCGGGTCGACTCACTCAAGCGACGATCCGCTCGCCACTCACGCCGCTTTTCCTCTTGGCGGCGCTCGCCGTCGGGCTGGTTGCCCTCCTCACGATCCCGCGTGAAGAAGAGCCGCAGATCAGCGTGCCGATGGTCGATATCCGGGTCAATGCCGACGGGCTAAAGGCGCCGGACGCGGTCGAACTGGTGACCAAGCCACTCGAGGCCATCATAAAAGGCATAGACGGTGTCGAGCACGTCTATAGCCAGACCGCCGATGATCGCGTCATGGTCACGGCGCGCTTTCTGGTCGGCACCAAGGCCGATGATGCGATCTTGAGGGTACACGAGAAAATTCGAGCCAATTTCGATCGCATCCCGGTTGGGATTCCCGAACCACTGATTGTCGGTCGCGGCATCAACGACGTTGCCGTCGTGGTGCTCACGCTCTCGCCTAAGCCGGACGCTGCCGCGCGCTGGACAGATAAGGACCTTTATCAGCTTGCTGAAGAGTTGCGAGCCGAACTCGTAAAGACTGACAACGTTGGTCTCAATTACATTACCGGAGGCAATCCGCAGCAAATCCGCGTCGAGCCCGAACCGGAGAAGCTCGCGCTATTTGACGTCACATTGCAACAACTGGTCGCCAAGGTTCGCGACGCTAATCGCTCATTTCAGGCAGGATCGGTGCGCGACAACGACATTATGCGCAACGTTGCCGCCGGACAGACGCTCGCCGGCATTCCTGATATCGGACTATTGCTTGTCACCACCCGCGACAATCGCCCGGTTTACGTCCGCGATGTGGCCTCGGTCGTGATCGGGCCGAGTCCACTAGAGCACCGCGTGTGGATGGATACGCCAGAGAAGAGCGGCCAATGGGACCGCGTACCGGCCGTCAGTGTCGCCTTTGCTAAGCGTGCCGGCGCCAATGCTGTGGTGGTGGCGGAGCAGTTGCTGGCGCGACTGCACAGCGTGGAAGGACGGCTGATCCCGCCCGACGTGAACGTAACGGTGACCCGCGACTATGGCGAGACCGCCAATGACAAGGCGAACGAGCTGCTGTTCCATCTCGGCCTTGCCACGGTGTCGATCGTGGTGCTGATCGCCTTCGCCATCGGTTGGCGTGAGGCTGTGGTCACCTTGGTCGTCATTCCGACCACCGTTCTGCTCACACTGTTTGCCTCCAAGCTGATGGGTTACACCATCAACCGTGTCAGCCTGTTCGCGCTCATCTTCGCCATCGGCATCCTGGTCGACGATGCCATTGTGGTGATCGAGAACATCGCTCGGCACTGGGCGATGGCGGATGGCCGCCCGCGCCTGCAGGCCGCGGTCGAAGCGGTCGCGGAGGTCGGCAATCCGACCATCGTGGCGACCTTGACCGTGGTGGCGGCACTCTTGCCGATGCTGTTCGTGTCCGGGCTGATGGGTCCCTATATGGCGCCGATTCCGGCCAATGCGTCGGCGGCGATGCTATTTTCATTTTTTGTCGCCATAGTAATAGCCCCCTGGCTGATGCTGCGCCTGCATCCACAAGGACGGGTGCTAGGTGAACATGAAGCCGCGCGTGGCGAAGCTTTTCTCGGGCGGCTCTATCGGCGCTTCGCCACGCCGATCGTGCGCTCGCGCCGCTCAGCCTGGATCTTCCTGGGTGGGGTTGGAACTGCGACAGTGCTGGTGTGTCTCCTGTTCGTCACGCGCAGCGTTACCGTCAAGCTGCTGCCGTTCGACAACAAATCGGAAATGTCTGTGGTGGTAGATCTGCCGGAAGGCGCGACGCTCGAAGATACCGAGCGCACGCTGTTTGCGATCGCCGGCGTGGCACGGCAACTGCCGGAGATCCGCTCGATTGAGACCTATGCCGGCACGCCGGCGCCGTTCAACTTCAACGGCCTGGTGCGGCATTATTACATCCGCGAGTTGCCTGAACTCGGTGAGTTACACCTCAATCTCGCGCCACGCGATGAGCGTGAGCGCCCAAGTCATGCCATCGCGCTCGATCTGCGCGCCCGCTTGAAGAGGGTGACGTTACCGGCCGGCACGGTCGCCCGTGTGGTCGAAGTGCCGCCGGGGCCGCCGGTGCTGGCGACGCTGCTGGCCGAGGTCTATGGGCCGTCGTCGACCGACCGACGCGCGGCGGCACATGAGCTGAAAAAAATCTTCGCCTCGGTTCCCTACGTTGTCGACATCGACGATTCGATCGGCGAGCCGCGCCCGCGCCTGCGCATCTCGATCGACCAGGACCGTTTGGAATTCTTCGGCGTCGAGCAGCGCGACGTCTACGACACCATCGCAGCACTGTTCGGCGGAACCACGGTCGGCTACTCGCACCGCGGTGAGGGCCGCAATCCGATCGAGATCACGGTGCGGTTGCCAAAGCGGGATCTATCGTGGAGCGAATTGCTTGCCTCGACGCCGGTGCCGGCCAACAGCGTGCCCGGCAACAAGACGGTGGTCGAGCTGGGCGATGTGGTACGGGTGAGCAAGGAATTAGGCTCGCCGACCATCTTCCGCCGCGATGGGCGTTTCACCGACATGATCATGGCGGAACTGGCCGGCGCCTACGAGGCGCCAATCTACGGCATTTTCGACGTCAACAACCGGGTGGAGGCGCAAGATTGGGGCACGCTCGGCAAGCCGACCATTCGCTTTCACGGCCAGCCGGACGACGAAAGCAAGCCGACGATTCTCTGGGATGGCGAATGGGAGATTACTTATGTCACGTTCCGCGACATGGGCGCGGCCTTCATGGTAGCGATCGTCGGCATCTATATCCTGGTGGTGGCGCAGTTCGGCAGCTTCAAACTGCCGCTGGTCGTGCTCACGCCGATCCCGCTCACGCTGATCGGCATCGTTATCGGGCACTGGTTGTTCGGGGCACCATTTACTGCCACTTCGATGATCGGATTCATCGCACTCGCCGGCATCATCGTGCGCAACTCGATCCTGCTGGTCGATTTCATCCGCCACGGCGCAAGTAAAGGCAAAACCTTGAGAGCGGTACTACTGGAAGCCGGCGCGGTCCGATTCAAGCCGATCCTGCTCACCGCGCTCGCCGCGATGATCGGCGCGGCGACGATCCTGCTTGATCCGATTTTCCAGGGGCTGGCAATCTCGCTCTTGTTCGGTCTCGCCTCATCGACCTTGCTCACCGTCTTGGTGATCCCGGCGATTTATGTCGTATTGCGCGACGCCGACAGAGTCGCGCGCTAAAAGCGTCTCACCAATGGTCTAAAGACGATTATCGTGCGCTAAAAGCGCATTCAAAGGCGAAGATCTTATCCTCGATCTCGGAGTTTCACTTTTTCCTGGCGCATTCATGATGCTTCCTGGCGGATTCACGATGCCTTCTTTTAAAGGCCGGCGACAGTCATCGTCCTGTGGTTTTCGCCCGGGATTTGATCCGATACCCCAAAACGGGCATTGGGCCGCTGGGGATGAACCGGCGTCACGAGTGAGGCCGGGTTAGTCAATCGCCTCGATCAGCTGCGATGAATATTATCGATTGGCAGCTTGATACTGGCGCGCAATCCGCCGCCTGAAAGGTTTGCGAGCGTGAGTTCGCCGCCCTGCGCCTGCACAATGGATTGCGCGATCGCCAGCCCCAATCCTGTGCCGCCGGTGTCACGACTGCGTGAATCCTCGATGCGATAGAACGGCTGAAATACCTTTGGCAGCTCCGATTCGGGAATGCCAGGTCCCTCGTCGTCGATGGTGATCTCGATCGCCTTGCCCTCGGTGGTGATCGCGACCTGCGCGCGCTTGCCGTATTTCACCGCGTTGTCGAGCAGATTAGTGAGCGCGCGTTTGAGCGCACCGGGCTGGCAGTCGTAGGACAGCGGCGTGGCCGGGGTCATGTTTACCGGCAACCCTGCATCGGTCATATCGTCCACTACGCTCGCGAGCAGTGCGGCAATATCAACGCGGCGACGCGGCTCGGCCCGTACCTCCTCGCGCGCAAAAGCCAATGTCGTGGCGATCATCTCGTCCATCTCGCCGATGGTGGTAAGCATCTTGTCGCGTTCCGCTGGGTCGGCGACCTCCTCAGAGCGCAGCCTTAACAGCGTCAACGGCGTGCGCAGATCGTGCGACAACGCGGCCAGCATCTGCGTGCGGCTCTCGATCAGCCGGCGCAGCCGCTCCTGCATGCGGTTGAAAGCGCGCGCTGCCTTCTGCATCTCGATGCTGCCGACCTCCGCAACCGGCGGCGCCGTCACGTCCAGGCCAAGGCGGTCGGCAGCAGCGGAAAGCAATCCGAGTGGGGCGGTGACACGGCGCACGGCCCAGACAGAGACGGCGAGCACGATCAGTCCCATCAACGCCATGGAGATCACAAATTGCCAAGAGACCGACGGCCCTCCCTGCGGCAGCGTCGTGGCAAAGGACAGCCATTGCCCGTCGCTGAGCTGCACCGCCACCTGCAGAGCGCGCCATGGTCCGAACCCACCGAAGTTCGGTCCCATCACGTCGCGCATCATTGCGCCCATTCGGGGCATGCCGCCCATTGGCCCGCCGAACGGGCGATGGTCGAAGGGGGGACCGAAGAATGGGCCCGGCGGCCGATCAGCTTGCAACACCACGGCGCGCACCTGACGCTCGCCCTGACCGGGAAGTTGCTGGCGCACATAATCCTCGACCGCCCTGGCAGCGCCTTCGGCATCGCTTAGCGGCAGGTCGGGCGGCTGCGACGATAACGCGACGCCGAAGGTCGGGTCGCTGAGCGCTTGGACGATGCGCGGTCGCCAGTCGGCGGGCGCTTCGTCGACCAGACGCGACAGATTGGCGACGCGCTGCGCGGCGGCGAAGCCACCGATCGCGCGCACCGCCCGCTCGCGCGCTCCGGCATAAATCCAAGCGCCGACCGCGTGCGAAATCAGCAGGCCGACCAGCAGGATCAAGATAGTCTGGCCGAACAGGCTCTTGGGCAAAAAGCGGCTCATTCCCGCCTCACCGCGGGAGTAAAGATGTAACCGCCGCCCCACACCGTCTTGATGATGGTCGGCTCGGCGGGATCGCGCTCGACCTTCTTACGCAAGCGGCTCACCTGCGTGTCCATGCTGCGGTCGAAGCTGCTCGCCGCGCGATGCCGGGCCAGATCAAGAAGCTGGTCGCGGCTCAAAGTGCGCTGCGGGTGTTCGACCAGCGCCAGCAGTAAATCGAACTCGCCTGTGCTCAGCGGCACGGCGATGCCGTCTTCGGCGAGCAATTCACGCTTGTCGACGTCGAAGGTCCAGTGCTCGAAGCGGTAGCGCTTGGGCTTGTCCTGCCGCACGGCGGGTTCGCGCGTGCGATTGCGGCGCAACACAGCGCGGATACGCGCGATGAGCTCACGGCTGCCGAATGGTTTTGGCAGGTAGTCGTCGGCGCCCATTTCCAGTCCGATCACGCGGTCGACCTCGTCGCCTTTGGCGGTCAGCATGATGATGGGAATGTCGGATTCGGCGCGTAGCGAACGGCACAACGACAACCCGTCTTCACCAGGCAGCATCAAATCGAGCAGGACGAGATCAATGTTGGCGTCCGCCATCACCTTGCGCATGGTCTTGCCGTCACCGGCGGTGCTGACGCGGAAGCCTTCCTTGGCAAGCGCGCGCGACACCAGATCGCGCATCTCGCGGTGGTCATCGACGATCAGGATGTGCGGTCCGCGGTTCATACGCCGAATTTAATTCGCGCCGGGCTATTAGAGGCAAATTATTTGTAACGATTTCTGCCAGATAGCCGCGCTGACACAATTGGTCACAAATTAGCGCTCCGCCGACAAACTTGAGTGACACGCCGCGCGCCTAATGCATCGCAATAAGGGAGACCTTTTTTTAGAAGCAAGAGGAGCGAGCTATGAAACGAAAGATGTTGATAGGCCTCGGCGTTGCGGCTGCGCTGGCGGCCGGCGTCGGCGTGTACAGCTATAGCGTGTCCGCCGAGGGCGGACCCGGCTACGGCCCCGGATGGGGCATGATGGGTGGTCTCGGCCTCGGCGGGGGCGGGCCTTGCCCTGCCTTTGGCGCGGACGAGGGGCAAGGATTCGGCCCCGGTTACCACATGCGCGGTTGGCGCGGCGGCTACGGTCCAGGCTGGATGATGGGTCGCGGTTACGGCCTTGGCTACGACCGACGGGCCGAGAATCTCAACCTCAGCACCGACGATGTTAAGAACCGCATCGAGCGCTGGCTTACCTGGCGTGGCAACCCGCGGCTCAAAGTCGGAGAAGTCAAGGAGAAAGACGCCGATGCAATCACTGCCGACATCGTCACGAAGGACAATTCGCTTGTGCAGCGCTTGGTCATCAATCGGCACAACGGCTATTTCCGACCATCGGAGGACTAAACAATGTGGAACGGACCTTATGGAATGATGGGCGGTTGGGATGGGTGGGGCTGGTTCTGGCCTTTCCATTTCATCATACCGCTGCTGTTTCTGGCACTTTTCATAACGGTCGTGGTGCTGGTCGTGCGGTACGCGGGAGGTTGGAGCGAGCACCTGTCGCGGTCGGAGCGCCGCTCAGCCGGCCTTGAAGCGCTTGACGAACGCTACGCCCGCGGCGAGATCAACCGCGACGAATACCTGCAAAAGCGGCGGGACATCCTCGGATGAAAACAAAAGGGCGCCGGCGTCGGCACTCTCGGGTCGCCTACGCTCTTGGTCTGAAACCTTCCATGGAGGGATGATAGGCGGCTCACTTTAAATAAAGGGAGAATGTTCATGCCATCAGATCGAAAGATTTCACGCCGCACATGGCTCACGAAAGTGGCACTTTTTATGGCTGCCACCGGGATATCGCCGAAACTGGCGTCCGCAAGTCCCACCGAAGAAAAAGCGAGTAAATCGAGCGTTCACTACCGGGATTATCCGAACCACATGCAGATGTGCGGCATGTGCAAATTCTTCGAGGGAGGCGGAATGATGGGAGGTGGAAAGATGGGAGGCGGAATGACGGGAGATGGAATGATGGGAGATGGAATGATGGGGGGCGGGATGATGGGAGGCGGAATGATGGGGCACGGGATGATGGCCGGAGAGTGTGAGATCGTGAAAGGCCGAATTAGCCATATGGGCTGGTGCGATCTGTACGCTCCGAGAGGTTCATAATCGACAGCGCCACCGTGGCAGTAGACGGCATTGACGACATGTTCGTATCGACCGAAACTTCGGCAATGGCTGTCCGCGTAATTTTAGCCGCCCTAGTTTCCATCTCACTGACTATGGTGCCTGCCGTTGGCGGCGTGGACCTGACCAAGTCCACGACAATGGCGGTAACCGATCAAGCGGACATGCCTTGCTGCAATTCGTCAGATGACTGCAAGACCCCTGCGGCCTGTACACTCAAATGCTTCAATTTCATAGGTGCCATTGCCGCACCGATGGTTCCGTTGCCCTGCGTACTTGAAAAGACGCAGATATCGTTTGTGCCTGACGCTCTGCGTGAACATCTAAATAGCCCACCAACTCGTCCCCCTCCGGTCTAACCGAACCTTTCCACCGCAGGTAACGCATGGACTATGCCCATGCGGTACGAGTTCACACTTGTTACCGGAGGTCAGTCATGACCGGCACTAAGGTCACCGCGCTTGCGGCGATGTTACTGTTTACATCCATGTCACCCTTGTTTGCGGGTGAGGGCAACGCAGCCCGAGGTCAGCGTGTGTTTGGCGCCTGCGCAGCCTGCCATTCCTTGCAACCCAATCAGAATATGACCGGTCCGAGCCTTGCGAACCTTTGGGACCGAAAAGCAGGAAGTCTGCCAAGCTTCGACCGTTATTCCTCTGCTCTGAAATCCTCAAACATCGTATGGAACGACAAGACACTCGATGAATGGCTCGAAAACCCGCAGCATCTTGTCCCCGGTAATGAAATGACTTTTCCCGGCATTAAGGAGCCTCAACAACGCGCCGATCTATTAGCGTTCTTAAGAGAGGCAACCCGCCCCGGTTCAAATTTTGCGCAACAGGGCGGACCAATGAGGGGCATGGGAGGAATGATGGGCGGCGGGCAAGTTCCTAATCTGAAGAAACTTGAGCCAGAAGATCGTGTACAGGCAATCACCCACTGCAAAGACACTTATAGCGTCAGAACAGCCGATGGCCAGACGCACAAGTTTTGGGAACGGAACCTTCGCTTAAAGACAGATGGAAGTAGCGATGGCCCCGAAAAGAACGCACCGGCCCTCGTCGGGGCTGGCATGGCTGGCGACCGCGTGGACGTAATCTTCGCGGACCCGAGCGAAATCAGTCCCTTCATCGCTACAAAATGCGAATGATCTAAAGGAAACCAGCAATGCGACTTACGATTATTGGCATCGCTATCGCATGTCTTACAAGTGCAATGGCGATGGCAACCGACTACAAAGCTGGCTCGATAGAAATCATAAACCCATGGTCGCGGGCAACGCCAAAAGGCGCTTCAACAGCCATCGGTTACATGACCGTCAAGAACACGGGCACGATACCGGATCGCCTAACCGGTGGATCGGTCGATGCTGCCAATCAGTTTGAACTACACTTAACGGTCATGGAAAACGGCATCTCGAAAATGCGCGAGCTACACGACATCGAAATTAAGCCCGGGCAGACAATCGAGTTTAAGCCGGGAGGCTCGCACGCGATGTTCGTCAATCTAAAGCGCCCTTTAAATAAAGGGGATCGCGTAACTGGCACGCTGGTATTTGAGCGAGCAGGCAAGGTTCAAATCGAATACACCGTCGAAGATGTCGGCGCGCAACGCAGCTCGGATCAAATGGAGAATATGCAGCACTAAGCGTGTAAAAAGGTTGCAAGTTATCGCGCATCGTTTGCGGTTACCTTGCCGCGCAAGGGTAAAAAGGTGGCAGCGTGACCCAGTCTTTCGGCTTGCAAAGCAGCACCCAACAGACGCACACGGCGGTTTTTTTGTCACCTTGCCGCGGGCTCGGCTTCCGCTTGCACAGCTATCGTGGCGAGCGCGTAGTGTCCCATAGTCGTCAAAAATCTCGCGCCAGCTTCGCGCGTACAGTAAGGTTGTTGCCGATCAACGCAAGACCGGTAAGCCCCGCTCCGAGGATCTGGGCCGTGGTAGGGGCCAGCCCCTCAAGGGCGGAGATCGCGAACGAGATGAGCGGCATGACATTGATGAACAGCATGCCGTTAAGTGGGGTGAGAATCTTGTTGCCGACGTTCCAACTCAACACCGCGACGAAACCAGCGCAGAAGGCCATGTACGCGAGATGCGGA
>Ga0207821_1000224_pt1 | contig 10302 bp, 9 predicted proteins | sample LuqExpMetageno53_FD_187811 | JGI IMG/M metagenome (GOLD analysis project Ga0207821, IMG submission 187811) | Tropical forest soil microbial communities from Luquillo Experimental Forest, Puerto Rico - Sample 53 (SPAdes) | ecosystem: Environmental > Terrestrial > Soil > Tropical forest ... | reverse complement strand
TCTTTCGACATAATGTTTTTCCTTAGGTTGGCGGCGTGGAGCCAACGACCACAGAGTACCGTCATTGTGGAATGTGGCAATACGTTGCGGTACCGGCACGAACCCTAAACACCTCGAAATTTTTGGCCGAGCGGCTACTTGGTTCTAGTAGCGACGCCCTTACATTTTCGAAATGAAGAAGGGGGCGAGAATAGCGAGGAAAACATGAAGCGCGATAAATGGCTATTAGCGTTGGGGATGGCAGTCGCTGTCGGCCTTGGCGCGTCCACGTTGCATGCGGCTTCGATCATCGACGAGTGGGCGAGCGTGAAGACGCCGCAGGCGCCCACGCTCAAGCCGGTAACGGTTGACAGCAAGACCTATGCCCTCCTCGTGATCGACATGGTCAAGGAAACCTGCAATGAAAAGGAGCGGCCACGCTGTGTCGACACCATCGTGCCCCTGGTGAAGCTTCTTGGCGAAGCGCGGGCCAAGGGCGTGACAGTCATATACTCGCTCGGTCCCCGGGGAAAAGACATCGTGGAAGGGCTTGCACCGAAGAGCGGCGAACCGGTCGTGAAATCTGGTGCCGACAAGTTCATCAACACCGACCTCGAGAAGATACTCAAGGATAAGGGCATCACGAGCCTGATCGTCGTGGGCACCCTGGCCAATGGCGGTGTGTTTTATACCGCCAGCGAGGCTGCGCTCCGAGGATTCAACGTCGCGGTCCCTGTCGATGGTATGTCGTCGCCCAACTTGAATTCGCTTTACACGGAACAATATACGGCATGGCATCTAGCCAACGCGCCAGCCTTCGGTGGCAGGATGACCTTGACTAAGATTGACATGATCAAGTTCTGAAAGCAGACGCTAAGAAACAGTGCCCCCACTAGCGGGACACGACTGCGATCGATAAACAGGACATGAACGGCAATGTCACACCGGATTCAGGACTCATACGATCTAATCCGATGGGCGATAACAAGGAGAAGACGACGATGCGCAAACTTGGATTTATGCTAGTCACCGCCGCTGCACTGATCACGGGCAGTTCAGCAAATTCCGTAGCGGCGCCAGTCGCTCCCGACAGTGGGATCCGCAGCGCGCTTGCGGACGTTAACCTCGTGGAGAAGGCCCAATATGTTTGGGGCGGGCGACGTTATTGCTGGTATCAGGGCGGGTGGTCGGGGCCCGGCTGGTATTGGTGCGGGTACGCTTGGCGTCGTGGTTTCGGGTGGGGCGGGCCTGTTGGCTGGAACGGCTGGGCATATCGCGCTGCGCCAGGGCCATACGGGGCATATCGCGGGTACTATCGTCGCTGGTAGGCGTCCGGTGAAAAGCAGACATTCAAAAAGCTCCCGTGCATTTGACCGCACGGGAGCTTCGTGTCGCGACTGCGATATCGAAATTGAGGGCTGCTATGCGATGGGCGGAAACCAACCGGCTGGTGGCTGCGTTTGTAGCTTGCATGGTTGGCCGCTTCACGCGCGACGCCCAAATTGGCTAACCGTTGAAGCGGCCTTCACAGTGTTAGCGCAGAGGTGTTGAGATGATTATTCCGCATCTTGCAGTGCCGATCGCGGTTTACGTCACCGTCGCTGACGGCTTACCCAATTGGGATGTGACGGCGAGTTGTCGTGGCGCAGCCTCAGCAGGTTACGTCGCGCAATCAGAGGAGCGACTCAAGAGCTGCCTTGCGAGCGAGCAAAACACGCGCGACAAGCTCGCTCGTGAGTGGTCTTCATTTACCGCCACAGACCGGATCAAATGTGTCGAGTCGATAAAGTGGTTTGAGCCAACTTACACTGAGCTTGCCGCGTGTCTTGATATGGCTAGGGATGTGAAAACCGGCGGAAGCGACAATTCAGCTAGCCCCATGCGGCGCTAGTCAAGAAATTGCAAGGCGGTGCACGCCACCCGCGCCCGGAAGCCGCTCGAAGAGGAGGCGCCGATGCGGGATTTGGCGCGCGAAAGGTTGCGGCATCCGTTCAAGTCTGTGCGCCCATGAAGTATGCGTTTGGCTGGATTTTTGAGCAGCGGCACCGGGGTTCACATGACCCGTGCCGAACTACGCCGCGCGTTTTCACTTGCGGAATAAAATTGGTTATGTGGCGGACTGGCGACTAAAACAAAAATTTAGTGCGAGAGGTTGTGCCGCCGTCGCGCCTGCATCCGACGGAATTGAGAAATGGCTGCTCGAACACTGTAACCCAAGAGAAAACCGACGATTAGATAACCAAAGGGAAGTTCCATGAGCATGGAGATTCGTCGCTATTGAATTTGAAGCGATTGGCAGGAGGCTGGCAAACAAACGCGATTGCACCGAGTTGGTTCCTTAAGGACGAGACCCGCGCAGAATGGTGTGGCTGTGCTGCAACAATTCGAGGAAATTCCGATTAACGTCCTAAGTCGTGATTGCGATCACAACCTTATTGTTAAAATATCGGCCCCGACCCACCGGGGGCTGGGGGGCTGATGGTGGTGGAGATCGGGGCCGCGCTCTTGGGGACTAGAGCGGCCCCGATTCTATTTCGGTCTCGATCTCAGCAACATTAAATTTTGATCACTATTCCGCTACATCGCGGCAGATCGTTCCGGTCTTCAACGCTCGGCGGCGCCAAATTTCTCTTTTTTCATTCATTGGAATGCCGTTGCCCCTAATGAATCGCCTCGATCAGCCTCGCGTCGTTTTCATTGCCGGACGAATTCACCCGTCGGGACACTGGCCACATCCGCAATATATTGTCGGACGTGGGCCTCAGCAGTTGGATCGCCGCCGCCGCACTTAAAATGACCGGCATGCGGTTATGAATTGGCCGCGTCAGCGCGTTCGCATCGGGGGTCCAGAGATAATCGAGCCTATCGGAACAGGATTGGCACTGTGAAATCGAATGTTGGCCCCGGCAGATTTGCAGGAGGCGGCGGGAACGGCGCCGCCCGATGAACCGTGGCGATGGTTGCCTGATCGAGGGAGGCAAAGCCTGAGCTGTTGATGACACGAGTGGCAACAACCTTGCCCTCTCGGTCGATCGTGAACGCGACCGTCGCGACACCGGTTTCGTGGTGCGCCTGAGCCGCGGCGGGATAGTTCTTGTGACGTTCAAGCTGAATGGCGATCTTCCGGTGCCAGGAGGAGAGCTGCGCCGCAGAAGGCCGCGGTAGCGGTGGAGCGGTTGTCAGCGGCGCAGGAGGCAACATCTCTTCTTTCGGCCGTTCAGGTTCCTTTGGCATCTCCCTGGGTAACGTCACGTCGGCGTTCGGAAGGGAGGGTGGCGGTTCAATTCTCTCATCAAGCTTTTGATCTGGTTCTTTCGGTTGTGGTTCTGGGACAGGTGCAGCCTGCTGCTGCTCAGGCCCCGGTGCCAAATCGCGTTTTATGTCCGCTGCCGGACCCGTGAAAGGTGCGAGATCGACTACAATAGCCTCGGTGCCTTCGTCGCCGGCAAGTACGTCGTGCCAGGTCATCAACCACAGGCCGGCGCTGGCGTGCAATGCGAGGATAACTGCCGCACTGGCCACCCACAACCGGAGATCAGTTCGCTCAAGCGCAACGTCGATCATTGGGTCTTCTCAAGCCCTACGAGGGCGATCTTCAGGAATCCCGCGGCGCGCAAGAGATTCATGACCTCCATCAGATCGCCATAGGAGACAACCTTGTCCGCACGCAGGAAGATGCGCGTGTCCTTATTACCTTCGGTGGCTTGCGTGAGCGCAGCACCGAGTTGATCGCGTGGGAAGGTATCGTCGCCAAGCGACAGAGAAAGATCTGGCTTGACCGTAAGGAAGAGTGGCTTCTCGGGCCTTGGCTGCTGTTGCGCAGTCGACGCCGGCAGATCAACGGAAATATCAACCGTTGCCAATGGCGCCGCCACCATGAAAATGATGAGTAGGACCAGCATCACGTCGATGAATGGTGTGACGTTGATCTCGTGAACCTCTTCGAGTTCGTCTTTACCGTGATCGAGGCGAACGCTCATGGCATCACTCCGCGGCAGCCGTTAGCGGCTTGCGCAGCACACCGCGGTCAAGATCGCGACTGACCAGGCGCAAAACCTCAGCAGACGTGTCGCCAAGTTGTGCGCGATATCCGGCAATCGAGCGCGCGAACATGTTGTAGATGACGACGGCGGGGATGGCGGCAGCAAGACCGAAGGCGGTCGCCAACAGGGCTTCCGCAATGCCAGGGGCCACGATTGCCAGATTGGTGGTGTGCGACTTCGAAATGCCGATGAAGCTATTCATGATACCCCATACGGTGCCGAACAGGCCGACAAATGGTGCAGTCGCACCAATCGTGGCGAGCACGCCGGTACCGCGGCTGATTCTGCGACCGAACGCCGCCTCGAGGCGCTCAAGCCGGGACGCAATGCGCTCTTTCAGCCCATCGTTGTCCATAGCGCCGGCCGACAGGCGGATTTCCGCAATCGCCTCCGCACAAAAGGTGCTGGTATATTTTTCGGTTACATCGACATTGGAGATGGATCCCGCAGCGCCGATCGCGCGCAAGCCGGCACGCGCTTTGCGCTTCGCCTGCACGATTTCGATGCTCTTGGCGAGCCAAATCGTCCACGTTAGGAGTGATGCGATAGCTAGAACCACGACGACGGCTTTCACCACCGCGTCGGCGTTCATAAACATGCCCCACGGGCTGAGGTCGCGCGGGAGTGCCGCGGCCCCGATGGCGGGCGCAACCGCTGAGTCCTGGGCGAAGGCGGCGTGAAAAGATAACAACCAGGGAATCATTGCGAGAGACTGACGGACATACCGCGTACAGCGCCGTCGCGTGTCAAGAGTTTGGGATCGACGATGCCAGTATCCGTATTGCATTTTTCAGGTACCCTCTTAGCGACACCAGCGAGATAGCTCGCCATTAAAGTTTCTTGGACAACCCAACGAAAAAGCCGCGACGCATTCCGTATTGCGGTGCGAATACGCCGATCCCGGTGCCGCTTCTGATCTGGTAGACCGCGTCGAAGATATTGACGACATCAAGGCGTGCGGTGAATTTGCCGAGATCGGGCACCGTGAACTCACGTGAAACCCCGACATTGGCCGTGGCATAGGGTGGGACGTGGTCAGTATTGGCAAATCCGCTGCGCAAACCACTGCCATAAACCATGCTGGCAGTGAACCGCGTGCCTTGCCACAGATACGAAGCGCCTGCCGAGGCAGTCCATGTCTGCGCATGGTCGGTATAGATGTAATTGTTTGCTATATAGGCAAGCTCGTCATTGCCAAATAAATATTGGTTCGATACCACGTTCTTTGCCATCTGGCGGGCCCAAGCCAGATTTCCGTAGCCGCTGAAGTTGCCGTCCTTATAGGTCGCGGTTAGCTCGACGCCGGCGTTGTAGGCACTTTCGTAATTGAAGCCACTGAGGATAAGGGCCTGGCCGAATTGGCCGTCATCCAGAAGGTCCTGCGCTATCTTGTAATAGGCGTCGATGCCGACCTGTAGGTTGGGGGTGATCTTTTGTACGACGCCGGCATCGAAGTAGTGGGAACGTTCTGGCAGGACCGGATTCTGCAGGAAGTTTTCCGGCTGAGCCGTTGTGTTGGCGGTAGCGGCGATGTTGGTGGGAGCGGCGATCGCCTGCGGCGGTGGCGTGAAGTAGCGCGCGTAGCCGGCATGAAATGTCGTTCCGTCGAAGGGCTTGTACACCAAATTGAAGCGAGGGCTGAACTGGTTGGCATTGACGTATTGCCACATCTGGTCAAAACGCAGACCAAAGTTCACGGTCAGTTGGTTGGTGATCCGCCACTCGTCCTGGAGGTAGATCCCGGCGATCCAACCGAACTTCGAATTATTGTCGGTGATCGGAAACGGTGCGTCGATGGGATTCCCCTCTGAGTCGAGCGGCTCCACCGTCGCGATATTGCTGACCAACGTGCTTTCGCCGGTGACGGTGAAACCCGCCCGCAAAGTATTTGCATCGTTGAGCGGAAAGGCGCCATCGCCCTGAAGCCCGTTAGCGAATCCGCGGCGATAAACGTCAGAGGCGATTCCGTTGAATAGAATGTCGCCGACGGGATCGGGAATAAAATGAAGCGAGCTATAACGACTGAAGGCCGCAAGCTGAACATCGAATCCGTTGACCGATTTCTGCAGCGCCACCACGCCAAAGGTGTTCTGTTCATTTTGATTCTCATTGAGGTTCGACGAGGAAAAATCGCTCACGCCATAGGCGCTGGTAATGCCGCAGCAGAACGACTGGCCAGGATTATTGGGGATCTGGAAGTGGCTCGTGGAATTACCGAAGATCGTGCTCACGCGGGTCTGCGCATCGAGCACGGTCGAGGTGTAGCTAAAAAAATTGCCCTGCAAGGTGCGGTCGTGGATCGCACTGTAGCTGCCGGTCGGATTTTCGATGCCGAGATTGCTGGTGAAGCCGCGGCCGGTGAAGAAATATTCCGTAGTGCCAATACGACCGCCGTATTCAACACTTGGTGTCAGAGTATCGAAGCTGCCGCCGTAGACGCCGACGCTCCCACCTTGTTCGAGCGATTTCCCGCTCTTCGTCTGAATGTCGATGACGCCAGCGGTACGCAGCCCGAACTGTGCCGGGAGGGCGCCGGTGATCAGCGCAAGACTGCCGACAAAGCTCGTATCGAGAACACGTCCGAATCCAGAAATCCCGTCAGGGAGAATGATGCCGTTTATTCGGTACTGTACGTTGGCATGTTCGTTGCGCACGTGAATCTCACCGCTAGCGGCTGAATCCTGCGAGATGCCCGGCGCCTGCAGCAGCACCTTGTCGATTGGTCCATCGGTGCCCTGTGGTAGCGTTTCGATGAAGGCGCGATTCATGTCGAAAGTGCTGGTCCCGACGCGCGGCGACAAATTTTCCCGTACGACATCGAGCTGTGTGTTCTGCGTGGCGATCACAGCATTGGCATCAGGTTGCACTGGTGTGACTGCCGGGCGTGGGGCGGGCTTCGGCCTCGCCGGAGGCGGGCGTTGAGGCGCTTCCACAACAATTTGTGGCAGCGCCGTCTGAGCCCAGGCTTCGCTGACGAGCAACGGGATGAGACTCGAACTGGCTAACAGCACCCCGCGCATAATTTGCAGCGGCATCTATGAAAGATTCTCCACGCTTCATGCGACATCGAAATGCGACGCGCCCCCGTCTGGGGCAGGCGGCATTGCGGATAAACCATCGATGTCAGGCGTGGGGTGGAGCGCGGGCTTGGTAATGAGACTCGAGATCGAAATTGACTTGAGCCGTTTGAATGTCGGCGGGCCATTCCCACCCGTAGGCCACGGGGAGCACAAGTGGGGCAACGATCGGCAATAACGAAGTCGATGTGAGACTCAGCGTCGCGCAAATGGCGCACACATCGTGTCGGTCACCCCGATCTTGCGGCGGCGGTGGTCCGTCATCGTTTGCCGGATTGTGTGCAATCGATGTGGGGTTCGCAGGAGCGGCAATTCCGAGATCTCCGGCGTGGATGTGTCCAAAGGACAGGACAAGCTGCAACGCTAATGCAAATAGCGCCAGACGCGCGCCCAACTGCCGATTCATGCGAATCCAGCGCATCGACCCGCTGATCCATCTGTTACAATATAACAATAACATTAGACGGACGCCGATACGTGTCAATTGGCTCTGTGCAGAATAACAGTTTTGGAACCGCACATAGGTTCAAGCAATTGGTCAACTCTTAAGTCGGAAACGATTGTAAAGAAACGCGCCGCTAAGGGTCGTGAGCGTCGGTTTAACGATCGGCGTGTGTATGGCGTTGATAGGCGGCAAGCGGACACTTCTGCTCCGCGCGGCTTCGCTGGGTCTGCTCAGTTCTCAAAGCCGCTCAGGCTTGGTTCTGTTATAATGTTACATTTCGAGATATTGGCTTATCTCGAACCTAGAGATTGCGCGCCATGAAAACCTTCCCCGGCATTGTCCTCGCCATTGTGCTCGCTCTCGCCTGGCATACAAATGCGGGCGCCGCGGACGGCCCAGTCAAGCTTGTAGCGGCCGAGAATTTCTACGGGGACATCGCTCACCAGATCGGCGGCGCCCGAGTCGAAGTGATCAGCGTCATGAGCAATCCCGATCAGGACCCGCACCTGTTCGAAATCTCGCCGACTGTTTCGCGTCAGCTGGCGGCGGCACAGATCGTCATTTACAACGGTGCTGATTACGACCCATGGATGCCGAAGCTGCTCACCACAACGACGAAGCCTGGGCGTGTCGTAATCGTTGCCGCCGATCTCGTCCATAAAAAGGCCGGCGAAAACCCTCATCTCTGGTACGACCCGCCAACTATGCCAGCGGTTGCGAAAACGTTGGCCGCAGAGCTCGTTAAGACGGATCCTGCACATGCGGCAGAATATCAAGAGAGACTTTCAACGTTTCTCGCATCGCTCAAGCCGATCGATGAGAAGATAGACGCAATTCACCAGAAGTATGCCGGCGCTGCCGTCACCGCGAGCGAGCCGGTGTTCGGCTACATGGCCAGCGCACTCGGTTTGAAGATGCGCAACGAAAGATTCCAGCTCTCAATAATGAACAGCACCGAGCCGAGCGTTCATGATCTCGCTGCTTTCGAGCAAGACTTGAAGGACCACAAGGTGCGGCTAATGTTTTTTAACAGACAAGCATCAGACAAGATCGTTCAGCATCTCATCGATCTGGCCCATGTTTCAAAGGTTCCGGTCGTTGCCGTCACGGAGACAATGCCTTCAGGCATGACATTTCAGCAGTGGATGCTGAACGAGATCAACGACACGGAGAAGGCGCTGGCCGCCCCTCCCTCGTAAGAGGGAAGCGATTTCAAGCCCAGAGAGTGGTGGCGACGAGTAAAGCGGCATAGCGCCGTCGTGGTGTGAAGCCGGCGCATTGTTGATGCCCGTTCGGGAAGTCCCAACAGATTTGTAATGCGTGATATTTGAAATTTGCTCTATTTAGTATTTCTCCGGTATTACCATGCCTATTTCCTTCAACGAAGCCTGATCATCATATTTTTCCTTATTCGACCGCTTGGGAAGTTTGACCTTCTTGCGCTCAGTCTTCTTGTACGGAATGAGACTCAGTATGTGTGAAATGCAATTGAGGCGAGCCCGCCTCTTGTCATCCGAATGAACCACGTGCCAAGGCGCGTGCTTGCTATCAGTCGCCCTGAGCATCAGGTCGCGCGCCCTGGAATAGTTATACCAGCGGCGGTACGATTCGAGATCCATCGGGCTCAATTTCCATTGCCTAAGCGGATCGTTGATGCGCGCCTTGAACCGCCTTTCCTGCTCGTCCTTGCCTACCTCCAGCCAGATTTTGATCAACCGAATCCCGCCGTCTACGACGTATGTCTCAAACTGGGGACACAGGTCGAGGAAGCGCTGGTGCTCCGCCTCGGTGCAAAATCCCATGACGTATTCGACGCCGGCCCGGTTATACCAGCTGCGGTCAAAGATGATGATCTCGCCCGCTGCCGGGAAATGCTCGATGAAACGTTGCACGAACATCTGGGTTTTTTCGCGGTCCGAAGGCGTGGGCAGCGCAACCACGCGAAAGACCCGCGGGCTCACCCGCTCGGTAATAGCCTTGATCGTCCCGCCCTTGCCTGCGGCGTCGCGCCCTTCGAACAGGATGATGATCCGCGCACCCGTCTCCTTGACCCAATCCTGCAGCCGGCAGAGCTCCACCTGCAGCTTTTGCAGCTCCTTTTCGAAAACCTTTCGCTTCAACTTGCCGTCTGCATGAGCGACTTTCGGGTGTGCTTCATCCGTGATCAAGCTGTCGTTTTTTTGTGCCATGGCATTCATCCTTCAATGTAGGTCTCTGAGCTTGCAAGACTCCCTTTGCCAAAATCGAGATCGCGTTAGATCAGAGATACAGCGAGATACTAGGCTGTGAAGATACACTTATTTTCCGTGCCTATGCCACCACGACTTTGCAGTGATGAGATATGCCGCGGACTAAGCAAGCCTGAGTATGAAAAACGTCCGGTGTGAATGGCAGGGATATGCCAAGAGCGGAAACAGCCGCCTATGGATTATGCTGGCCTGGGTTCTTATCTCCGGCAGGCCGCCGGAAAAATTGGGCGTCTAGAATTGTCGCGTTCTGAGTACAGTCGGCCATGCGCTCTTCTCGGGCGCAGGCGACGCTAACAGTTCGGGCACAAATTTTGGCCGATCGCCCGCTGCCACCACGTGCACCACGTGGAAGCCATGGGCCTTGAGCTCCTTAAGCAGCATTGGCAACGCCATAGCGGTGGCAGGATGGATGTCATGCAGCAGGAGGATGCCTCGACCCTTTGCTTCCAGTCGCTGCATGGCCCTTTGCACAATGGTCTTCGCGGTGATGCGCCTGAACCAGTCGTCGG
>Ga0207821_1000203_pt1 | contig 10843 bp, 9 predicted proteins | sample LuqExpMetageno53_FD_187811 | JGI IMG/M metagenome (GOLD analysis project Ga0207821, IMG submission 187811) | Tropical forest soil microbial communities from Luquillo Experimental Forest, Puerto Rico - Sample 53 (SPAdes) | ecosystem: Environmental > Terrestrial > Soil > Tropical forest ... | reverse complement strand
AGAAACCAGCCGCTGACCGGTTGATGAAGGCGGTCGAGCACGTCACCGCCAACAATTCGCTGCACACGCCAGACCTTGGCGGCAAGGCAACTACCAAGCAGGTCACCGATGCGGTGTGCGAAGCGTTACGGAACGCCAACGATTAGGACAGTGCTGAGAACACGAGACAAGAAACCACGGTCGCGTTCACCGATGCTCGTTCAGCCACGCGAACTGCTCAGGACAATGTTCGATGCGGCGATCGGCGCCGCATCTCCAAAGCTTCGAATCTGAGGGCCAGTGTCGCACAGCGCTGAAATCCAAAGTGCATTGTGCCTCGCAGCACTGTCGCACCTCCGACGACCGCTCCGGGTCATTTGCTTCATTTCTACGATGTCCGCACCAGGTCTGCTTTCCCCTGATTGCGACCGTAAAAGCAGAAATCGCCTTCAATTTGGACCGGCTCGCGGCCATTCAGCCAATGATTTTGCGCACTTAGCCCAAAATTCCTTGTGCAAAAAAAGGAATTATTTCGGAGGAACAGGGAATTTGTACGCAACAACAGGGAATTTGACGTGGCTATAATGCAGAATTGATTTTCGAAACGGACGGTACAACGGTGAAACCAAACCAGCCAATTTCTGCCGAACCGCAGACTCCAAAGCCTGCCCACCCTGTGAATCGGCGCGAGCCACTTCCCTGGTGTCTCCCAAAGCCTCCAGAAGAGGATCCGCAGGCTCGCGCGCGGGTTCAGGCAATTCTCGAAAGCCCCAGTTATCGCAGCGCCGACGTCGACCGCGACTTCCTTGCGCGGGACAGCATGAGGGGCGTCCGGTTGCAGATTGACTATTTCAAGCCCGAGATACTTCTTGAAGAGCACGGCATTCGCCACACGATTGTAGTCTTCGGAAGCACGCGGATCTGCGAGCCGGCCGCGGCCCGCCGCAAGGTAGATATGTTGAATACGGCATTCGCGGCCGACACCAGCAACAAGGAATTGGCGCGCCGCCTTGCAATTGCGGAACGTATCCTTGCAAAGAGCCACTACTACGAAGTGGCTCGCGAATTCGGCCGTCTCGTGAGCACGACGAACAAGACTGTCAGTCGGCACCACAGGGTTGTCGTGACCGGCGGTGGACCGGGAATCATGGAGGCCGCCAATCGCGGCGCGTTCGACACCGGAGCCAAATCCGTTGGCCTCAACATCAACCTGCCTCATGAGCAATATCCGAACCCCTACATCACGCCCGAGCTTTGCTACAACTTTCATTACTTCGCGATGCGCAAGCTTCATTTTCTCTTGCGGGCCAAGGCACTGGTCGCCTTTCCCGGAGGGTATGGTACCTTCGACGAGCTGTTTGAGGTGCTCACGCTCGTACAAACACGCAAGATCAAGCCGATCCCGGTCGTCTTGGTCGGCGAAAGCTACTGGCGCCGTGCGGTCGATCTCGATTTCCTGGTCGAGGAAGGCGTTATAGATCAGGAAGATCGCGAATTGTTCTGGTTTGCCGAAACGGCCCAGGAGATCTGGCATGGCATCTTGCGCTGGCACGAGATCAACGGCGAGCCGTTGATCGTTGCGTGACAGGCGGATCGTCACACCGCCAAGGAGCGTTTTTTGAAATTGTCGTTTTACGGCGCTGACCGCAGCGTTACCGGCTCATGTCACATGGTCGAGTGCGCCAGAAAGCGGATCCTGATCGACTGCGGGCTGTATCAAGGTAGCCGTGAGCTGGACGAGGAAAATTCGCATCCATTTGGGTTCGATGCCGCCAGCGTCGACTACGTCTTGTTGACGCATGCCCATCTTGATCATTGCGGCCGGCTGCCGCTGCTGAGCAAGAGAGGGTTTCAGGGCGAGATCATCACCACGGCTGCGTCGCGGGAGTTGGCGCGACTGGTTATGCTCGATGCAGCCCATTTGCATGAAGAAGATGTTAGTTATCGGGCACGCATTGCCGGGCGGCGCGCTTCAACAAATCAAATTATGGCCCCGCTTTATTCGGTCGCCGATGCTTTGCGCTCTTTCGACCATTTCGGACGACCGGCGGTTTACGATGTGCCGATTGAACTCGCCGCTGGCGTACGCGCGACCTTCATCAACGCTAGTCACATCCTGGGTTCGGCCAGCATCTATTTGCAGCTCACAGAAGGGTCGCAGCAATCTACCGTGCTATTCTCCGGGGACCTCGGCAAGTCTGGCGGCCCATTGCTGCGCGATCCCACGAAGCCGCCGGCCGCAGCAAATGTGGTAATGGAAACTACGTACGGTGACCGGCTGCACAAGCCCTTGGGCCCGTCCATCGAGGAGTTCTATGACGCTGTGACAAACACCTTCAAGGGAGGTGGAAATGTCATCGTTCCCACCTTCGCATTGGAGCGAGCGCAGGAACTGCTTTATTTCATCAATCAGGGCATCGATCATGATCGATTGACAAAATCGACACAGGTTTTTGTTGACTCGCCCATGGCTATCTCGGCTACCGAAATCATGCAGCATCATCTAGAGGGCTTGCGACCGGAAATCGCGAAACGCATTCAAGATGGACATGATCCTTTTCATTTTCCCGGATTGCACTTCACGCGCGAGAGCGCCGAGTCCGCGGCGCTTAACATGATCCGTGCCGGCGCCATCATCATGGCCGGTTCGGGCATGTGTACGGGCGGCCGCGTGCGCCATCATCTCAAGCATAATCTTTGGCGCCCGGAATCGAGCATTGTGTTTGTGGGATATGCCGCCAGTGGCACTCTGGCGCGCCGCATCATCGATGGCGCAAAGGAAGTAAACATCTTTGGCGAACAAATCCCGGTGCGAGCTCGCATCTACACGATCAACGGCTTCTCGGCCCATGCAGACCAGGCTGAGCTATTGGCCTGGCAAAAGCAAACCGGTGCGAAACGCACGTTCCTTGTTCACGGCGAAGAACAGACGATGCGAAGCTTCGCGACACTTCTCGACAACACACGAGTTGAGCTGCCTGTGCCAAATCAGGTGTTCGAACTGTAACCTGCACTAGCGACACAATATTCAACGGTCGCCACGCGCTCTAAAACGCGCTGGCTTCCCGTGTGTCTATGGCACACCATTAAATCAGCTTTAAGCGCCTATTGCGGTGCCAGGCCTGGCCGCCGGTCACACGTGGGCTGATACAAAGCTGACACGCCAGTCGTGCTAGCGATGCGGGTAAAGTGGACATTAGGTGAGAAGCGTCGAGAATTATTTTTCTGAGCATAACGGCATCCTGCAAAGGACGGGAAAATTTCGGATTCCATCATCATCCGTTTACCTCAGTAGCGGTCCGCAAGCGAATTGAGGACAAGCCCTCCGGCGATAGTCTTGAGTTCGCTTTCCAGGGCTGCTATGCGGCGGCGAAGCTGATCGTCGTTGACTTTCATGAATGCACTTGCCGCCTTGTTGGCCAGCTCCGCCAGCATCGAGCGTTCATCGTGACTCAGGGCGTTGCCGGTCGCATGCGGTCCGTAGAGCGCTAGCCCTAAGCAACGCAACCGGTCGCCCACGGGAACTGCAAGGATCGGCCGCATTAACCCGCCGGGGAAGTCACCGCGTGCGGCAGATTCAGCGTCAAGGTCGTATGGCCGATGAGCATGCGCACGTTCGAGTATCGGATCGTGCCGATCGAGTATTCGCGCCGCACTATCCCATGACTGATCCGCGGCAGTGCGTCGGAAGATATGATCTTGTTCGCGAAAGATACTAGCGGAAGTAAGCCCGAGGGCACTATGTACCCCTTGGACGAGTTGCGCTTCGACCTCACCGTAATCCTTCGCCTTCAGGACAGCATCACCGAGCCGTTCCCCCGCTTTTGCGACAGAACGATTGAAAAGCCAATCTACGTGGTGGACGGCCATGTCGTGAATCTTCGAGGTCAAAAAAAGAATTACGGCTCCAATTGCGATCCAAGCCCAAGCAGGCAATGTGACGTTCTCGCTGATGCCTTCGCGAATGTGATCAATGGCCTGGTGCAAGAACAGCACCGGCAAACTAATAAGGAGGCCAAGAATGGTCACGCGACGCAGAGGTATGCTCACCTTCACGACGTAGGGTCTGCGCACAGCCTCGCTGACGAGGAGGCAAAGCACACCGTTGACGAGATAAATCAGACCCCACAATTGTTCGGGCGGCGAATAACTAGGCCAAAGAAAATTAAGAAGTGTCGTGGTTGTGCCGGCATCCGCGAAGACGAGTGCTGGCAATCCAATCAAGCAGCCCCAGATCACCCAGCGCAGGCGTTGGTAGTCCTGTGGCGGTAGCTCGCCTTGGCGCGTTAGCAGAATCACGAACGCACATATAGCGACGACGAGGCCGCTCAATACACCGGCCCTCGTCACCAATTCGGTAGGATAGCCGAAGAGATTTAAGTAGCTGAGCGCCAGCAACAGCGCTACCAGGATTGCGACAAAAGGCAAACTCAGTTCGACGGGCCGCCAGCGCGGTGTCGTTTCATCTGTCGGCGCTCTTAAAGCGAACCAGATGAAGCCTGCTGAGCCGGCGCCCTGCGCAATGGCGCCCGCTAGATTCTGCGTCAGCAAGGCGATAGGTGAGTAGCTCTGCAAGAGCGCATAATATTGTGCGGACTGCCCTGGATTGAACCAAATGACATAAAGGAAAAACCCCCAGGTCATAATTCCTGGCCTTGTCCAGACGAGCCACGCGGCCGCGAGAATAACGAGCATCGATGCGAGCTGATCAAGTAGCAAAACCACAAGCACCCATCCGTTATACGGTCTCTGTTTTGCAATGATGTCGACTTCTCGCGCCGGTCGGCCCGGAGCGGCAGCGATGACGAGTTCGGCGCGGCGTTGATTAGTGACGAGGCGGAAGCCTCCCAAGGCCGCCATCGCACTCGCGCATCTGAGAGTGCTTATGGGAACGCATCGCATTTGCTCAAGATCGAGCCTGTCACCGACACGCAGGCCGGCCTGAAAAGCGGGCGAGGCCGTTTGTTCTAGGAACGGCCCCTGTACATCCGTGACGACACCGTCGTTGTTGGCATAGAAACCGAATGATCCCAGCGGCTGATACACCCGATAGAAATCGGGAACGACCATCGCCAGCGCCCAGAATGTGAACGCCACAAGTAGGATGCGACCTGCAATGTGGGTATAACTGTGCATTCCGTTGTTATTTTCTATGATTAGATTCAGGAAAACAATGACTTCACGCCTGGAAACATTTATCCACCGTCGGTGATCTGGCCGATATCGGCCAGCAATTTTGTGGCGGCTCCTTCACCACCCACCAAAGCCATCTGTCTCGCAGTGCCGCCGACACTTGCTACGCCGATCAGGTGATCCAAGAGAAAGTTTATGTCCACTTACCGAGGTGAAGCTGACATAAAGTCAGCCTCCCTTTGGCATCATCTCGACGAACTGGCGGAATGGTGAAGGAGACATGAATGGTCCGCATTCCCTACATAAATGAGGCAGAGAATCCCGCGCTCACCGAGCTCGTCGCACGCTTGCGCTCCGGCCGACGCGGCAAACTCCTTAATCTCTACCGCCTGTTGCTGCACAGCCCGCCGATCGCGGCTGCCTGGTTTGAACTCGTCAACGCGGTAAGATGGAAAACGTCGTTATCGGGCAGGCTTCGTGAAATAGTCATTATCCGTGTCGCGCTACTCAACCGCGCGGCCTACGCAATCTCGCAGCACGTGCCCAAGCTTGCATTCGCTGAAGGCCTCACCGTTGCTGAATGCGAGGCGTTACGCGATTGGCGATCGTCGAAGCTTTTCAGTGAGCCGGAACATGCTGCCCTTGCATATACAGATGCCATGACACAGGACGTGGCGGTTGCCGATTCGGTGTTCGCTCCGCTTCGGAAGCATTTCGACAATCGCTCGATTGTCGAATTATCAGTACTTATCGGCACCTATAACATGCACACTCGAGTGCTGCAGGCGCTCGAAATCGACCTGGAAGAGCCGAATTAACGCAAGGCCTTTTCACAAAGCATTTCGGACAGCGGTCAACACACCGGACATCTTTACAAACATCTCTTCCCAGTCGTTAAGCGCGTTGCGGCGATGTGCGGGAGCCGTATGAGGAACAAGGATCACGTTTTTGTATTTTAGTAGGGGCTCGCCTTTTTTCGCTGGTTCATCGTAGCCAACGTCAAGCGCAAAACCACCCAGCCGGCCTGCCTCCAATGCCTCTAGGAGAGCCTCTCGCTCGATGACTTCGGCGCGCGCAACATTGACAAGGATGGCGCCCTGCTTGATCCGCCGCAGAGCCTCGCGATTAAGCAATCCCCTCGTCGACGGGTTTAGTGGTACGTGAATTGAAATAAAATCCGAGGTTTCCAGTAGTTCGTTCAATGGACAATAGCTTGCGCCAAAGGTCCATTCATCAATCGGCGCCAATCGATGGCGCTGATGATAAAGAACCTTCATACCAAAGGCGTGGGCGCGGCTGGCGACTTCGCGTCCGATCTCGCCAAGACCTATTGCCCCGAAGACCGCCCCATTTAACGTCCGCAATCCGGTCACCCGCGCAAAGTTAGAGTTTCCCGTGTAACGCCTGTCGAATGGCGTGGTGTCAAAGCCCGCCAAACGTAACCGGTCGTCCTCAACCAAGCCGTTGAGCTCACAAATCCGTTTCGCGAGCGTCATCATGAAGGCAAAGGCTTGCTCGGCAACGGCGATATTTACGCGTCGCCTTTGCGTCCGCACCGCCACACCGTGCTGTGCACACTCGAGCAGATCGATATTCGCAACTATTCCACCCCACTTTTGCACAATGGCAATTTTTCTTGCCGCAGCGATTTCCTCCCGCCCAATTGTCAAACTTTCCACAATAATCCCATCCGCTTCGGCAATTTTTTTCCTGAGATCGTCCTGATCCTTGGCGAAGATCACTGTCGACGGGTAAAGCCCAGGCAGGCGGGCGCGCAGCCGGTCCCGCCAGCCGATGAAATCGGGCTCATCGAAGTCATAGAACTGGGCGATCGCGCGCTGATGTTCGGTTGGCGTATTCGGATCGAGAATAGCGGGCACGACCCGCAATATTGGGTCCTCTTCAACCAGAATACATGGCATCCCAGCTAATCCTTGGAGTTGTATTTTCCCGGTCGGCTTTCCTTCACAGGGCCGCGTCGCTTAGGCTAGTTGCTGCCATTCACGTTCGCGACCGCTTCCTTCCATTTTTGAACATCAGAACTTATTCGTGCGACGAGTTCATCGGGCGATTCGGATACGGGCGTAATACCCAACAGTTGGAAGGAATGCTGTGTCTCCGCACTGTTGAAATAGTCGGGACCATCAAGACGCAAAACCAGCTGAGGAGATATCTCGCAACGCGCGACTGCGAGACTTTCGTCATTTTGCCCACCGAAGCGCAAGAGGCTCGAGCTCGCGTGCGAGTTCTAGCAGGCCCAACCGCGTCTCCGGATGGAGCGGCTCGAGCGGATGACGCACAGCGTCGCTCTTGATCACGCCTCCCTCCATCATGACAGTCTTCGTCGCGCGTAGACCGCATTGGCGGTTCTCGTAATTGATCAGTGGCAGAATCCGTGCGTAGGCCGCAGCCGCTTCCTTGCGGCGTCCGGCACAGTGATGCATTAAAACCGGCCGGATCAAATCCGGCAGAAGAGCGCTCGGCATCGTCCCGCTGGCACCGGCATCGAGGTCGGCCATAAGCGTGATCGATTCCTCGCCATCGAAGGGGCCTTCAATGGTCTCGCCGCCCATAGCCCGCAGGTTACGTAGCTTGGCGGCCGCGCCCGGCACCTCGATCTTGAAATAGCGAACCAGGGGGACGTCGCGCGCAAGCCTTACCAAGAACGGCACTGACAGTTGGACCCCGCTGAGCGGCGCGTCCTGGACCATGATCGGTATGCTGGCGGCTTCGGCTACTCGGGCAAAGTGTTCCAATATTCCATTTTCGTCGGCACGAAGCCCCGAACCATGATAGGGCGGCATCAGCATCACGATGCTGGCACCCGCCACGGCGGCCTTGCGTGCACGAGTGACGGCAATCTGCGTGCTGAAATGGCTGCACGTGACGATCACTGGTCGTCGGCCTGCGGTGTGCGACAGACAAAAATCGAGCAGTGTGTCGCGCTCGTTGTCGGATAGCAAAAATTGCTCAGAGTAATTGGCGAGGATACAGATGCCGTCAACCCCTTGATCGATCATACAGTCGATAACGCGACGTTGCCCTTCCAGATCTAGGTCGCCGTTCGTCGTGAAAGGAGTCGGCGCGATCGGAAAAACGCCGGTATAATGTCGCCCAGAGACAGTCATAACGATACTCCCGCCAAGTCTGTTCAATGATTGGCGTATGGCACGGCTATATCCGAAGAGGAATATCCTCTATACGTCGAAGGCTAGGATTAATCGTATGTTGGTCCAAGGCGTGGCTGCCTCAAAGCCAAAAAAGCCCAAAAGCAATGGTCAGAAGTGTGAGTGGCGCAGCGACCTTGAAATAGCTCCAAAAATCAAAATCAACGCCACGCGCCTTCGCCCGCTGAGCGCCAATCAGATTGGCAAGAACCCCGCACGAGCAAACCTCGCCCTTTGTGCGTTAATAGCAAATTATCAACTTCAATATCGATCACTATTTCTTGTTCGACAATTTACGGACTAATCCCTTCTCTGACGCCTGACTCGTCAGATGAATTTCTTTCAGAGCCAATGGCTCATGCCGCGATAACTCTTTTAGATTTTCCATCTGCTCCTCTGACATCCCAACGAATCGAAATAAACCTGCTTCATGACAGGGACACATCGCTGAACGGTTAGCATATTCGAAGATCGATTCGACTCTCAGACGCGAATCTGGAATCTATGAAGACGCCGAGCGCGCATGCAACAAGGGTGAAACTTCTCACGACGTGAGAGTGAGATGCCCAGGAATATTTTGATTTTTTCCGACGGAACCGGTCAGGCCGGCGGCCTCACGCCGGATGAAAACATAAGCAATATTTACAAGCTCTACCGTGCCACACGCTGTGGTCCAGACACTGGCATCGATCCGAGCCAGCAACTGACCTTTTATGATCCAGGACTAGGATCGCAGCCGGTCAGCGGATTGTTCTCCGTCACCCGTATCTATCGCTGGCTGCACGATCTCGTCAGCCAGGCAACAGGCCTCGGGATCACGACCAACATCATTGATTGCTACGCTGCGCTCTTGAGGATGTGGCAGCCTGGCGATCGCATCTTCCTTTTTGGTTTCAGTCGCGGGGCCTATACGGTGCGCTGCGTCGCATCGGTTTTGTCATTTTGCGGCATTCCGACAACGATGGCAGACGGAGAGACACCGCTTTTCCGCGACGTAAATTCCACGCGGAAGATTGCAAAGGAAGCGGTCAAGCAGGTCTACGAGCACGTCGGGTCGCCAAAGGACACCGCCTATCTGGAGCAACGAAAGGCTCTCGCGCTTCGCTTTCGCAGGAAGTACGAGTCCGACGTGAACGGTGCGCCCAACGTCAATCCGTTTTTCATCGGCGTATTCGACACCGTCGCGTCATTGGGCAGCTACGGTGCGGCGGCCTTGGCTGTTGTTGGATGGCTTGCGTTTCTTGCGCTGGTGAGCGCGATGGTGAGCTTCGGTCAATCGTTTTTCCCGATCGCGTTCCGGCCGACCTTTGCGGCGCTCATCGCGCTATCGATTGTCGTTGCAGGGATCTGGTACGCGATCGCCCATGTGCAATATGCCATCGGCCTGGAAGGGTATTCATTTTGGCAGACGGTTCATTTCACGGCGCCCAAGATGCAGTTCTACGACAAGCATCTGGATAACGCCGTATGGTACGCACGCCATGCTTTGTCGATCGATGAGGACAGGGCGGACTTCGCCCGCGTTGAATGGGGCAGCTCGAGTAATAGCGGCCCTCCTCGCCCCGACAGCTATCCCGACTGGCTCGAGCAAATCTGGTTTGCCGGCGTGCACTCCGACATCGGTGGGGGCTATGCCGAGAACGAGGCGCGACTATCGGACATCACGCTGGAATGGATGGTTCATGCTGCCGAGAATCTTCCGGACGCGAACACCCCGACCGGCAATGGCATCAAGGTCGACAGAAGGTACTTGCAGCTAAGTCCAGACGCGCTCGGTCCGCAGCACGACGAGCGCGAGCCAGGATATTTCGGAGGTAGGTTGAAATGGACCAAGGCGCTGCGAACGATTGCTCCCGACGCGATATTGCACCCGTCCGTTTACGACCGGTTCGCCGCCGACAAGGTCCAGCACTTCTACGAGATGAAGCCCTATCGTCCCGAAAACCTGGTGAACCATGAGAATCTCAGCCGGTACTATCCGGGCGGTACCGGCGAAGCAACCGCATAGGATGTCAGAATCGTAGAGCTAGAACTGACCAGCCGCGCCGGGCGTTTTCTGAAAAAACTTTTTCGCTGTATCTCTAGTAAATGGAAAAGCGCGGCAATCTCTGACAGTTTTGGCGAGGGGTCCCACCGCGCCGCTACGCTCGAATTTATCTTTCCTTGTTTTGACGCGGAGCGAGCGTTGGCAGCGTATCGATGTGGAGCGCCTGGGGTTCGTGCGCGAGCTCCTGGGATTTGAACGCATCCGCGCTGGGTAGCGCGTACTCGGACGGCGCCTTGATCGATTCCCACGGCGTGGTTCTGATCGGCGAAACGAAATTCTTTTCGCGGCCGTCCCGGAATTTGATCCTCCACGAGATCGTAGCCTTCTCAGGCTCCCGCAACACGCGAACGCTGTGTCCCAAGGGCGCGAAGTCGGCGTATCCGCGGCAATCAATCGCGTTTTGGGGACACGCCTTTATGCAGGAGTAGCACTCCCAGCACATATTCGGCTCGATGTTGTAGGCGCGCCGGTAGGTCGTGTCGATGTGCATGATGTCGGACGGGCAGATATCCACGCA
>Ga0207821_1000189_pt1 | contig 11127 bp, 10 predicted proteins | sample LuqExpMetageno53_FD_187811 | JGI IMG/M metagenome (GOLD analysis project Ga0207821, IMG submission 187811) | Tropical forest soil microbial communities from Luquillo Experimental Forest, Puerto Rico - Sample 53 (SPAdes) | ecosystem: Environmental > Terrestrial > Soil > Tropical forest ... | reverse complement strand
ACAATTAGATATGTCTGCTGCGGGGCGATAGTAACGCGGTAGAGCTAGCCCTTTGGCTTAGCGGCTACGTCAACCGGATTACGGGAAGAACACCAAAATCAATCTGGGTCAGTTCGAACAGGGACAGAGCTCATGCGATGGACGGCGTTGAAGTTGTCGATGTTCGTATTTTTGCTTTTTGCGCCGGTCACGGCATGGGCACAGAGTCAAAGCGCGCCACCAGCCGCATCCGGCGAACAGCTCCTTAAGCCAGAAGAACTTGAGGCACTCGTTGCGCCTATTGCCTTATATCCGGATACACTCCTTGCCCAAATCCTTATGGCGTCGACCTATCCACTCGAGGTCGTGCAGGCGGAGCGATGGGCAAATGAGAACAAGAATCTAAAGGATGATCAATTAAAAGCTGCGGTGGACAAGCAAGCTTGGGACGAAACGGTGAAGGCGTTGGTTGCAACGCCGGACGTTCTCAAAATGATGAGTTCGAAGCTCGATTGGACAGAAAAGCTCGGCGATGCAGTTTTGGCTCAGCAGCCCGACGTGATGGATGCAATCCAGCGGCTGCGTTCGAAGGCGCAAGCAAATAACAAACTGTCCTCCACCAAAGAGCAAAAGGTTTCGGTCAAACAGGAGCAGAACAAACAGGTCATCGTCATCGAGCCGACGAATCCCGACACTATCTACGTGCCATATTACGATCCTAAAGTTGTTTACGGTGGGTGGTCTTATCCCTCTTATCCGCCTTACTACTTCGGATATCCCGGCTACATCCCGGGAGCCGTCATCGGGGCTGGGCTTGCCTTCGGTGCGGGCTACGCCCTCGGCCGTTGGGCAACCGGAGGAAATTATTGGGGTGGTAACGTCAACTGGGGCAACAATAACATCAACATCAATCGACCTGTTAACATCAACAACGTCGGCAACAACTGGCAGCACAATGCCGCACATCGCCAAGGGGTGAGATACAATAATCCGCAAGTTGAGCAGAGGTTCGGGAACAACAACCTGCGCAACGGAAGTCAGGCCCGCATGGATTTTCGCGGCCGCAGTGGTGAACAAGTGCTGCGGCCTGGCGGCGGGCAAGCCAATCTTGGAGGCGCTGGTCGTCCCGGTGTTGGTGGAGGGGGTGCTGGCGTTCCCGGCGCTGGCGGCGGTGCAAACCGACCCAGTGTTGGTGGAGGAGCCAACCGACCTAGCGGTGGCGGAGGAGTCAACCGACCTAGCGCTGGTGGAGGAGCCAACCGACCCAGCGCTGGTGGAGGAGGGCCGGGCGCTGGGGGTCGCGGCCCCGGTGTCGCTGCCCGGCCTGCGGGTGGAGGCGGCGGCAATGCTCTTGGCAACATACAATCCGGAAGGACGACGAATCTTCAATCGCAGCGAGGCCGAGCGAGCGTTGGAGGCGGCGGTGGCGGTGCGCGCGTTGGCGGCGGTGGTGGCGGCGGACGCGTCGCGGGCGGTGGCGGCCGTGCCGGTGGTGGCGGTGGACGGCGATCTGACATTCGACTCAAACACGATGTCGTTCTGATCGGTCGCCTTGACAATGGTCTTGGGTTCTATCGCTTTGCTTATAATGGCAGCGAGAAAGCCTACGTCGGCGTGTTGGCGCAGGAAGTGCAGAGCGTTGAGCCAGACGCCGTCGTTGTCGGTCGGGACGGCTATCTCAGGGTCTTCTACGATAAGCTCGGCTTAAAATTGCAGACTTACGAGCAGTGGATAGCGTCTGGTGCGCGGGTCCCATCCGCCGTGCAGGTTCAGCACTGATTGACTATCGGTAACAAGCCACAGCGTGTATCGAGGATGTCATGACTAACGCACTTCGCCTCTTGCGTATATTCACTTACGTTTCCTTGATTGCGTCGATGTTCACGTTTGTAACGACATTTACGGCAAGCGCCGAACAGTCTTTCAAGACCACTGACGCCGCTGTTGATGCGTTAGTAAGCGCAGCGCGAAGCAACGATCGGAAGGCCTTAATGGAAATATTGGATCGCGGTTCATCCGACATAGTGTCGTCGGGGGATCCGGTGGCCGATACCGCATCGTACCAACGATTTGTTTCGGCCTACGATGCGAAACATCAGCTGTCTATGGAAGGCGACAACAAAGCTATTATGATCATCGGGCAGGAGGACTATCCGTTTCCGATTCCAATTGTGCGGGAGAATGGAACCTGGCGATTTGATACGGACGCGGGCCGTGAAGAAATCATGTATCGCCGCATAGGGCGTAATGAACTGGATACGATCCAGACCTCTCTCGCCTATGTCGATGCGCAAAACGATTACGCCGAAAAAGATCGCACCGGCGCAGGGAAGGGTGTTTATGCGCAGCAAATTGTAAGCAGTCCGGGCAAGAAGGATGGGCTCTACTGGCCGGATGTGCAAGGCGAGGATCAAAGCCCGCTCGGCGAGTTCGCTGCGGAGGCGGCGAAGCAGGGCTATCGCGTCGGCGCTGGGCGGATCCCTTACCACGGTTATTACTACAAGATACTCACGAGGCAGGGAGCCGCAGCGCCAGGCGGGGAACTAGACTATGTCGTAAACGGCAAAATGATTGGCGGCTTCGCTCTGGTAGCCTATCCGGCGCAGTACAGAAATTCTGGAGTGATGACATTCATTGTCAATCATAACGGGCAGGTCTATCAGAAGGATTTAGGACCGCATACAGCTGCTATTGCCGAGAAAATGACTTCGTTCAATCCCGACAAGACCTGGGAGAAAACTGAAGCAGCAGCGCCCGTGAAGTAAAGGGTAGGAAATCTTCCGCCGTCGATTTTTTTATTGCATTATTTTGTCGTAAAATCTCTGGTCCAAAGGCCCAGATCAAGTGACTATTCCCACCGCGAAAGCTCCACTGCTAGAGGGCAAGAAGGGCTTGATCGTTGGCATTGCTAACGAGCGTTCGATTGCATGGGGGTGCGCCAAGGCCTTTCGCGCGTTGGGGGCTGAGCTGGCGATCACTTACGTTAATGAGAAGACGAAGAAATACGTCGATCCATTGGCCCATGAGGTCAGTGCGTCAATCGTCATGCCAATGCATGCGCAGATCGCTGGGCAGATGGAAGCAGTTTTCGAGCGCATCGCCAGGGACTGGGGTCGACTTGATTTTCTCATCCATTCCATAGCATCCGCCCCGAAGGAAACATTGCGGGGGCGCGTAGTCGATGCGTCACGGGAAGGCTTTTCGACGACGATGGAGGTTAGCTGCTGGTCATTTATCCGCATGGTGCATCTGGCCGAGCCGCTAATGAAAAATGGTGGCGTGATGTTTACGATGACCTATTACGGAAGTCGCACTGTCGTCAAAAATTACAATATAATGGGCGTAGCTAAGGCGGCACTCGAATGCGCGGTCCGTTACCTCGCTGCTGAACTCGGTCCCAAGGGGATCCGCGTCCACGCGATTTCCCCCGGGCCGCTTGCCACACGCGCCGCCTCAGGAATCTTGGAGATTGACAAATTGCTCGATAAGGCGCGCGCAAAGGCGCCAGCGCACAGCTTGGTCAGCATCGAAGATGTGGGGATCGCCACGGCGTTCTTAGCCCATGATGCAGCAAAGCTCATTACCGGCGAAACCCTTTACGTCGACGGCGGCTATCACATTATCGACTAGGTGAGTTGGGTTTTAGTATTCGGCGACTCCACGAAGCAAGCTCTCAAGTGTGAGGGAACGGTCTAACCCTTCGACCTTTGTATCGACTCCGTCAGCTCGCAAGAGATCACGCGTGGTACCATGGGCACCAATGATGCGTAACTTAATGCCTCGACCAGTGAGTTCCATATGCAGATCATGCAACATGCGTGACCCCGCGAGATCGACGTACGGTGCAGCGGATAGGTCGCAAATTACCAGGTGAACACGTGCAACAGCTGCATGAAGGCGATCCAAAACCATTTTGAGGACCGTTTCGGCATTGACGTAAATGAGTGATGCTTCTGGGCGGAAAATAATCGCGCCGGCTATGGGTTCGTTCTCAGGATGACGGTCCATGTCGGAATAATTGTTGGTACCAGGGATACGGCCGAGAAATGCAACATGTGGTTGCGACACCCGAGCCAATAGCAATAACACTGAGGCTGCGGCAGCAAGCAGGATACCGTCGAGGATTCCTAGTGCCAGTACTGATCCAAGCGCAATCGCTGCGGCATAGAAGTCCAGTCGACTCAATCGCCACATGCGAAGCAGTGCTGGAAAATCCAATAACCCATACACAGCTGTTAAGACGACGGCGGCGAGCACCGCCTTTGGAAGATTTTCCAAAAGATCGGTCAGGAAGAGCAGACAAAGCGCAAGCGTAATCGACGCAAAAACCAACGACAGTGAAGTGCGTGCGCCAGCCTTGTCATTCACGGCGGATTGCGAAAGTCCGCCGGCGACCGGATAGCCATGCCCCATCCCCGCTATCAGATTGGCCGCGCCAATCCCGAGAAGCTCTTGTCGGGGATCCAACGCATATCCGTGCTTCGCCGCGAAAGTACGGGCGGCAGATACGCCTTCGATATAGGCCAGGAGTAGACAACCAGCTGCCAGAGGAAATATTCCCTCAACATCGCGTATCCTGAGAGCTGGTCCAGCCAAAGTTGGTAAGCCCGACGGGATCTCTCCGGTAATCGGCACTCCAAGCGCGGGAAGTCCGAGCAAGGTCGCGCCGATAATCGAAATTGCTACGACGCCGAGGGCAACCGGCTTTCCGGGCAGTAGGCGTTCACCGAAAACGATTAGTCCGATCGCGACGATTCCAACGATGAGTACGACCGGACGCGTTTGATCGAGTTGTCCTGCAAACAACCAGGCCCGATCAAAAAAGTTATGCCCCCCGCCTGGCACCCCAAAAAGACTTGGCAGTTGGGTCATGGCGATGGTTAAGCCAGCGCCAGCCTTAAAGCCTACGAGGATGCTATCGCTGATCAGCTTCACCAGCGCGCTCAGTCGCAAAACCCAAGCGAATACGCAGAGCGCTGCAACCGTGAAGGCCGTGAGACTTGCAATCTGGGCGTAACGTATTGGATCGCCTTCAGCCATCGCTCCAACCGTCCCGGCAATCATGAGTGAGATGGCAGACGTCGGACCGATCGCGAGCTGACGCGAGGATCCAAACAGCGCATACCCCAAACCACCCAGCATATAGCCATACACGCCAACTTGCGGAGGCAAGCCTGCGAGTCCCGCATATGCAAGCGAGACCGGTATCGCGTAGGCCGCCAAAGTTACCCCTGCGATAGTGTCGCCTGTCAGCCAAGCTGCGCGGTAGTCAGCGATCCAACGCACTGGCGGAAACCACCAGAACCAGGACGCTCGTATTCTATGATTTTCCGCTTCCGCCATATGGTACGCCTGAAGCCATCGATAGCGGGACGACTAGTATCGAATGGTCAAAACGCTCACTTGGTCGACACCAATGTGCTTTATTGCCGTTACGCGGCCCTTCTTGCACCTAATCCATATCAATAAATCTTTAATCTGACACTTTTTTATTGGCGTTATTTGGCGTATCGGCTCTATTGGCGAATGGTTTTGGCGACGGGGTAAGGGGATTCAGGCAGTGAGGAATTTGCAAAATGGCTAATCGCGCCGCGATTGTTGCATTAGCACTGCTCCTTGCGGCATGCGCAACTGCTTTCAATGAACCGATTAATACACCGCTCAACAAAGCGGAAATTCCGGGCGCGAAACTGCCAAATGTAAATGGGGATACCGTCCTTGCGCTGGCGTTTTCTGGTGGCGGTACTCGCGCAGCTGCTTTTGCTTATGGTGCCATGCGCGGTCTGGACCGCTTGCCAACCTCGCGGGGCAGCACGTACTTTGACCGGGTCATCTTTATCTCAGGCGTTTCAGGAGGATCTGTCGCTGCTGCTTACTTCGGTTTGAAGGGGCGCGTTGCGCTCTCCGATTTCCGTGAACGCTTTCTTTTGCAAAACGCCGAAGATGATCTTCGCACAAACGTTAGTCTGGTAAACCTAGCCCGCGGGCTTAATGGTGGTGTCAATGATGCGACGCGCCTGCCGAACTGGCTTGATCGAAATCTATACGAAGGCGCGAGTCTGGCCGAGCTCTTCAAGCCCGGCAAGCCTATTGTGTGGATCAATGCCTCGGACCTTTATAATCGCACACCATTCGTTTTTTCTCCGGTAACCTTTTCCGCCTTGTGTAGCGACCCACATAAGTACCCGATCTCGCAGGCAGTAGCGGCATCGGCTGCCGTGCCCGTGGCTTTTGTTCCAATAGTCCTGGCAAGCTTTCCTGATGCTTGCGACGTACCTTTGCCGCCGTGGGTCGATCGTGTCCTAGCAGATCCTATGGCTGGTGCGCAGATCCGCGGGTTTGCCGAGGCACTCAAGCGCTACCGAGATCCGCAACAGCTCCGCTTCGTCAAGTTAGCGGATGGCGGTATCACCGATAACTTTGGACTATCCGGCATCGTCATCGCTCGCGAAGCTGCGGGGCAACCCTATGCTCCGCTTCCCCGCGACGCGGCTGTGCGGCTACGTCACGTGGTTTTCATCGTAGTAAATTCGGGTTTGGCTCCGCAGGGTGGATGGGCACAGACCGTGGAAGGCCCATCTGGCAAGGACATGATCGGTGCGCTTACCGATACTGCTATCAATTCCGCGGTGCGCAGCGGGTTCGATGCGTTCCGACTAAGCGTTAAAGATTGGGAGGACGCAACACGCAAGTGGCGATGCACGTTGTCTCGGGCTGAAGCAGTAAAACTGGGTGCCAGAGACGACTGGCGCTGCAGCAACATTAGCTTTCACGTAGTGGAAATTAATTTTGACCAGCTGGATCCGGCGCTGTCTGCCAAGCTGAACCGCGTACCGACCCGATTTAATCTGCCCGCAGAACAAGTGGATATGGTTGCACAAGCGGGCACCGATGCATTGCTAGCGCATCCCACCGTTCGCGCAGTTCTTGGCAAGTCAAACTGAATTCTTGACGTTTAAGGCCGTTGTAGCTGGTGCCGCAGCTTCATAGCTACTCAAGCTCGAGCAGGTTCGCTCCTTGGAACGATCTGTCTGGCACGCAAATTACGCGCGTTTGATGTCCGCAATAGCTTGCTTCATGAATTCGTCCAACTTACTACGAATCTCATGGTCAGATTGCGCTAATCCCTTGTCCTTGAAATCTGAACGGAGTTTTTCAAAAACCGAGTCGGCGCCCGGATTGTCAACGTCGAGCAAAACAAGTGCCTTCGCATAGGCCTCAGCATCGTTAGCACCAAGGCCGAGCTTCTGCGCGGCCCACACGCCGACTAGGTGATCGCGCCTAGCTTTTGCTTTAAACCTGAGCTCTTCTTGGTGGACAAATTCAGCCTCGAAGCCTTTCTCGCGCTTATCAAAAGTGGTGGTCATGTGCACCCCCACAACTTATTCATGGGTTGTTGTTATTTAGCATTTAGCCCTGCCCCCACAGTTGATGCAAGTCAAAACCTCAAACAAGTTGCACTAGTCCATATATAGAAAAAGGCAGAATTAAAGAGACCCGTGGTGGGGCCTCCCTGAACCGCAGCTTACAGAGGCGCATTCTAAGTTCCAAAAAATCAGAACTCATGATACCTCAAATGGAATCACCTGCGTTCAACCCCATTATTCGGTTCCATGGCAAGTCGCGGTGAGCCGACTATGCATTTAGAAGTTTTTTGACCCATCGGCGGTGGGCATTGGCTGAGCACCAGCGAGCATTCGACCGAGCTCTGCAAGCTGGACCCAGAGTGACACTCCCTACTGGCGTGTTGAATTATCCAACAGACTGGCTCTCTCTAACTCAAGGACTGCCACTTTTTTCGCCGTCGGCATGAGTCGGTGTGCCGGAATGTTCGCCATTTCGTTCTCCCGAACTAGTGGTAATCGGAGGTATGGCGGATCGCGAAACCAAACATATTCATACACGTGTCCAGAGTCGGAGTGCTCGACAGCAATAGTTCGACCGTGAAGTCTAATATCAAAACCCCTGATACGGTCCTCCGTCGTTAACTTTGGAGATTTCAATCCGAAAATTCGGTGTAGGACATCATCAATCTCTGTCGGAAAGAAAGGCTTATATATAACGGCCGTAGCGCCGCGGTTGAGGGCTTCACTCTCCGATAGCACATGTCGATCAGCGGAAATGACAACAACCTTTGTCGCCGGATGCGCCTGCCGCAAGCGAGTGAGCGTTTCATACCCGTTCGAGCCGCGCACGCTGGCATCTAGGAAAACAACATCGAATGCTTCCGCACTGCAACGTCCAACAGCAACCCGTCCTGTTCTTGCCTCTTCGATGTTCAATCGGAAAATCGAATTAGCCAACACTTTGTGCATTATCTTAATAATTATCGGAGAATCCTCGACCAGGAGCACCTTCATTGGATTAGAAATACGCTGAAAATTTCGTACGATAGTTTCGATCTCGTTGCGCGAGAACGGCTTAATCAGAAATTCGTAGGCGTCAAGTTTGTGTGCAAGATCAATACAATGTTTCGTATTCCGCCCTGATATCAGCGTGACGAAAGTTTTGTTTCCCGAAATGCGTGCGGCGCACAAAGCATCTAAGCCGCCCATCTTAGGCATGTGGACGTCAATAAACGCAAGGTCCACACCACTATCAAGAGCTTTTAGACATTCAACGCCGTCAAATGCCGAGACAATATGTGTGGAATATTCGGTTGGAATACAGCTTCGGATTAGCCGATGCACGCTATGAGAATCGTCTGCGATGAGAATCTTTGAAGAGTTCTCTGTCATATCCACTCCCACTTGTTGGCCCCGACCTGAAAATGTGCTCCTGTGTCAAAAAGTTTAGGGGCGAAGTGCTATTCTTTGTGCCGTGGGTAATAATTGGCTGACTTAGAGATTTTTATTTTAGTGAAATGCGTACAAATAAACGGCTGGACTTCAATGGGCTGGATTAATGTCGTGACCGGCTTTCATGAAGATTTAAACTGTCTGAACCGGAAGAGCTTCCTATCTGTGGAAGCTATTTTCTCGTGCACGGTCGGCGCGGCCCATCGCTCGGCTGATAGGTGCAATCGGACGGATCGAATGTTCGATATGCGCTGGCGCAGACGGTGACATTACATTGCGCGTTGGTGCTCGAATTAGCGTCCGCGCGGTTCAATTGCATCGTGTCACTGTGCGCATTGTTCAGTTCACGAGGCACCACACCTTTTTTACACAGCCGGCGCGGCCCATCGCTCGGCTGATAGGTGCAATCCGATGGGTTGAATGAATGATAGGCACTGGTGCACGCAATAATGTCACACTTAGGTTGCGGCGCTGTTTGTATACCGGACGAATTGCTACCTTCATTTGCTGCGCTAGCGAGTTCATCTTTGCCTGCGGGCGCCACGTTGTCTTTTCCTGCGGGCGCCGCGTTGTCGATGGCGGTTTTATTCAAACGCTCTGCCTCTGCGGACCTATTGCCATTGGTTGGCGCGTTGCTGGGACGTTCTATTTTTCTGGACCTGTCTACCATTGACGGAACCGCAGGGGGCAGGGCGGACTCTGTAACGCGATAGGTCTTTCTCATCGGCGCCATAGGCGAATCTGGCCCGAGCAAGGTGTTGCTGATGGCCACAATAAAAACTGCAACGGAAATGAGTATCTTTGAATGCGTATTCATACTGCCTCAATGCAACGTGACGTGCAGCCGTAGTAATCGCAGTCGCAATTATTGGTCAGCGAAATAGTGCAATGTTAAATCATAATACATTCTGGCACCATCAACGCCGTTTTGCGTAAACTGGAATCCACGGGTTAGTGGCGATCTAATTTCGAGCTATTTCAAGCTATTCTAGTCCATTGCCATGCATTTGGGGAGTTCAAGGTAACCATAATTAGATGCCAGTTGAAGCCGGGGTAAGGTGGACTGATCCATTGATTCAGATTAAAGCATGAACCTTTGTGTCGAAAATTAATATAGACGAGTGAGTTAAATGGACGAAATTACCGAAAAACAGATGATGCAGCATTGCATCCATCTGTCCTCAACCGCGCCTCGGCAGGAACTACCAATCGCGTGCGTAATATGTGATGGCCATAATATTGTAGCTGAGGGGACCAATGAGGTTAAACGGAACTCAGATGTAACCAGACATGCAGAGGTGGTCGCTATCGCTCGCGCTCAAAAGTTCCTAAAACGGAAGAATCTTTCTCATTGTACGCTTTACACGACTGTTGAGCCGTGTCCGATATGCTCATTCGCAATTCGCGAAACTCAGATTAGTCGTGTAATCTATGCTATGAGCTCACCGCTGATGGGCGGAATGTCGAAATGGAATATTTTGCGCGATACTGAGCTTTCAGACGTCATCCCCGAAATATTTGGTCCGGTCCCAGAAGTGGTCGGTAATGTGCTTTGGAAGGAAGCGGCGGAAGTTTGGTCGCAATGGAATCCAATCGCTTGGCAAATTATAAAATATCGTCAATGTTTTGGACCAGAGCCAATAAACGACGGCAACAATTATTTTCCACCAATCGCATCATCAGCTAACTGGTTAAAGCAACTAATGCTCGCAGCCTTCCAAAGATCGCAGTAATAGTGTTCAGCTCGCAAAACGTCAGCTCAAAATCGAGAAGTCAGACTTAGGAGAACATTGTGAGAATGTCAAAGATTACAATGTCAAAGATTACTATGAGTTTGGCGTTCTGCTGCCTTATCATGTCCGCGGCGCAGGGCCAAATGACTCTTGATATATCGAAAATTACCTGCAAACAGTTTAGAGGTTATGAGATTGCGGACCCCACTAACATCGCGCTTTGGCTGAGCGGCTACTATAACGGTCAGCGCGGCAACACGATTATTAACGTCCAAAGTTTTAAGGAAAACGTCGATAAGGTGATGGACTATTGCATCACAAGTCCAACGACTCCAGTCATGCAAGCCGTTGAAGCGGTTCTGGGCAAAAGCAATTAGTGCGACGTGCAGCCAGCGAGGGCGCCATCGTGACCGGCTCGTAAATTGCCTACGCCGCGCAAAGATCTCTAGTGGCATTTGGCGCTAGGTCGACCGGCAGCGCCTAATGATTGTTGCATTGCAGCACAGTTGCAAAATTACTGTGTGAAGTTTGCGACATTGCCCCAAAGGACAATAGCTGGCTGATGAATCCCCGACTACACACCTCGAATGCGTCGCTGACTGGCGACGAAACCGAAG
>Ga0207821_1000182_pt1 | contig 11303 bp, 9 predicted proteins | sample LuqExpMetageno53_FD_187811 | JGI IMG/M metagenome (GOLD analysis project Ga0207821, IMG submission 187811) | Tropical forest soil microbial communities from Luquillo Experimental Forest, Puerto Rico - Sample 53 (SPAdes) | ecosystem: Environmental > Terrestrial > Soil > Tropical forest ... | reverse complement strand
CCAAGCGCTTCGAGGATCATTACTGAGCCGCGCTGCGGCCTGAGAAGAAATCAGGAGCGCTAAGCGATGCGTCATGGAAAAGTTCACCGCAAGCTCGGCCGACATTCATCGCATCGCCGCGCCCTGCTCGCGAACTTGGCAGCCGCGCTGATCAAGCACGAGCAGATCATCACCACGCTGCCGAAGGCGAAGGAATTGCGTCCGGTGGTAGAGAAGCTGGTTACCCTCGCCAAAAAGGGCGGGCTGTCCGGGCGTCGGCAGGCGATCGCGGAAATGCGCAACGTTGCCATGGTGCGCAAATTGTTCGACGTGATCGGCCCGCGCTACAAGGAGCGCCAGGGCGGCTACACCCGCGTGCTCAGGGCTGGCTTCCGCTACGGCGATTCCAGCCCGCAGGCGGTCATCGAGTTCGTCGACCGAAACGTCGAGGCGCGCGGCAAAGATTCCGGGCCGGTGCAGGAGAAGAAGCCGGCGGAAGACGCGACCGCAGCGGCTTAAGTCTCCTCCTCCTTGCTTCGGCAACTTTGTTCCAGAAATCCCGGGCTTCGGGGACCTCATGCGCGGCCTTCATTTGGCACGGCAGGCAGCCTATATCTCGACGGTTAGCCAAGATTCGATGCCATGCGCCTGAAACGACCGATCGCTGCCTTGCTTGCCACCTTCGCGTTGGTTGTGGCCGCCTCGGCCCAGGAACGGCGCGTGCCGACTCCGAACGAGTTGCGGCTGTCCTATGCCCCGGTTGTGCAGCACGTGGAGCCGGCGGTGGTCAACGTCTATGCCGCTAAGGTAATCGAGAGCCGCAATCCGCTGTTCGACGATCCGATTTTCCGCCAGTTCTTCGGCGTACCCGGCGGCGACCGCCAGCAAATTCAGCGCTCACTCGGCTCCGGGGTGATCGTCGATCCCTCCGGCCTGGTGGTGACCAACGTGCACGTGATCGAGGGCGCCGACGAAGTCAAGGTCTCGCTCTCTGACAAGCGCGAATTCGAAGCCACCATCGTGCTAAAGGATAAACACAGCGACCTTGCAGTGCTGCGCCTGAAGGATTCGCACGAGCGTTTTCCGTCGCTCGATTTCGCCAATTCCGACACGCTCGAGGTTGGCGACGTGGTGCTCGCCATCGGCAACCCGTTCGGGGTTGGGCAGACGGTGACGCACGGGATTGTCTCGGCACTGGCGCGTACGCAGGTCGGCATCACCGATTACCAGTTCTTCATCCAGACCGACGCCGCCATCAATCCCGGCAATTCAGGCGGCGCGCTGGTCGATCTCAGCGGGCGCCTGGTTGGCATCAATACCGCGATCTTCTCGCGTTCGGGCGGCTCGCAGGGCGTCGGCTTCGCCATTCCCGCCAACATGGTGCAGGTGGTGGTGGCTTCCGCTAAGGGCGGCAGCCCTGCTGTACTGCGCCCTTGGCTCGGCGCCAAACTGCAGCAGGTGACCGCCGACATTGCCGACACCATGGGGCTAAAGCGTCCAGCCGGCGCGCTGGTCGCCAGCGTCGCCAAAGGCGGTCCGGCGGAACGCGGTGGACTGAAGGCCGGCGATGTCATCACCTCGGTCGACGCGCAACCGGTCGACGACATCAACGCCTTCGACTACCGCTTTGCCACCAAACCGATCGGCGGCACGGCAACGCTCGCCGTGCTGCGCTCCGGCCGCGAAATGTCCTTGAAGGTCGCACTGCAGCCGGCACCGGCGACACCGCGCGACGAGATCACCATTCGCTCGCGTTCGCCTTTTTCCGGCGCCAGGGTTGCCAACCTGTCGCCCGCGCTCGCTGACGAGCTGCAGATCGAGAGTGCCGACGAGGGCGTGGTCATCGTCGACGTGGACAACGGGTCCTATGCCCGCAATCTCGGCTTCCAACGCGGCGACGTAATCGTTGCAGTAAACAACGAGCGCGTCACCAGCACCCGCGAGCTTGAGCGCGTGACCAGCTCGCCGAGTCGTGCTTGGCATATCACCATCCGCCGCGGTGGCCAGCAGATCACCGTTGTGTTCAACGGGTGAATCTGGATGGCTCCGCGCGCTAAAGCAGGACCCACGCTGTTCGCGGCTGCGGGCCTCGACAAGGAGGCGCCCCGTCCGCTCGCTGATAAGTTGCGCCCGCAGAAGCTCAGTGAAGTGGTCGGACAGAACCATCTACTCGGCCTGGACGGCGCGCTCACCCGCATGCTGGAAGCGCGCTCGCTCGGCAGCCTAGTGTTCTGGGGGCCGCCCGGCAGCGGCAAGACCACGGTAGCGCGGCTGTTGGCGCAGGCGACCGACCTGCATTTCGAGCAAATTTCCGCGATCTTCACCGGCGTCGCCGACCTGAAGAGAGTATTCGAGGAGGCGCACCGTCGCCGCGAGCTGGGGCAGGGCACGCTTCTGTTCGTCGACGAGATCCATCGCTTCAACCGGGCGCAGCAGGACTCATTTTTGCCGGTGATGGAGGACGGCACCATTGTTCTGGTCGGCGCCACCACCGAAAATCCGTCGTTCGAACTCAATGCGCCGCTGCTGTCACGCGCACGCGTGCTCGTGTTCAAATCGCTCGACCCGGAAGCAATTGAGAAGCTGCTCAAGCGCGCCGAGGCGATCCAAGACCGCACACTGCCGCTCGACGCCGAGGCGCGGACCGCGCTCATCCGCATGGCTGACGGCGACGGCCGCGCCGCGCTGACGCTGGTCGAGGAAGTCTGGCGTGCAGCGCGCACGGGCGAGACGTTTGGCACCGCCAAGCTGCAGGAGATTGTGCAGCGCCGCGCGCCGATCTACGACAAGTCGCAGGATGCCCATTACAACCTGATCAGTGCGCTGCACAAGTCGGTGCGCGGCTCTGATCCTGACGCCGCCCTCTATTATCTCTGCCGCATGTTCGATGCCGGCGAGTCGCCGCTCTACATCGCGCGTCGCGTCGTGCGCATGGCGATCGAGGACATCGGGCTCGCCGATCCGCAGGCGCTGATGGTCGCCAATGCCGCCAAGGACGCTTACGATTTTCTGGGTTCGCCGGAAGGTGAGCTGGCGATTGCAGAAGCGGTGATCTATGTCGCGACCGCGCCTAAATCGAACGCTGCTTATGCCGCCTTCAGCGCCGCCATGCGCACGGCGAAGGAAGCTGGTTCCTTGCTGCCGCCCAAGCATATCCTTAACGCGCCGACCAAGCTGATGCGCGACGAAGGCTACGGGCGCGGCTACGCCTATGACCACGACGCAGAGGAAGCCTTTTCCGGGCAGAATTATTTCCCCGAGGTGCTGGAGCGGCAGAAATTCTACGATCCGCCCGAGCGAGGGTTCGAACGCGAGATCAACAAGCGTCTGGAATATTGGGCCAGGTTGCGCAAGGAGCGCGGTCACTCGTGAGCCGCGGACGCAATGGCCCGCGTCAGCCAGGCGGCGGACGGCAGCAATCCGGGCCAAGACATTGGGACCGCAGTCGATCGCAGCATTTTAACCGTCACCCTGAGGTGCGAGCGCAGCGAGGCTCGAAGACCGCCCGCCCGCGCCATGCATCCTTCGAGGAGCGCCGCGCACCTCAAGATGACGGAGAAAAGGGGCTTCTGGTCGGCGTCCGAACCGTCACCGTCACCAGCGACGAAAACAACATGCGCGTCGACCGATTCTTCGAGGCGCACTTTCCTGGCCTGTCGTTCAGCCACATCCAGCGCATCATCCGCAAAGGCGAAGTGCGCGTGAACGGCAAGCGCACGCAGCCGAAAGCGCGTCTGGAAGCAGGGCAGTCGGTGCGCATTCCGCCGCTCAACCCGGCGGCGCCGAAACCGCGTGAAGATGCGCCGCAGGCGCAAAAGGACCGCGCCTTCCTCAAGTTGATCACGCTCTACGAAGACAACGACATGCTGGTTCTCAACAAGCCTATAGGACTTGCGGTGCAGGGCGGCTCCGGCACCAGACGCCATATCGACGGCATGCTGGAGGCGCTACGCGAGCCACACGCCGACGCTCAGCGCCCGCGCCTGATACACCGGCTCGACAAGGACACTGCCGGCTGTTTGTTGGTGGCCAAGACACGCTTTGCCGCCTCGGCGCTAGCGAAGACCTTTCGTTCGCGTTCGGCGCGTAAGATCTACTGGGCGCTGGTGGTCGGCGTGCCGAAGCCGCGCCAGGGCCGCATCTCCACCTTCCTTGCCAAACAGGAATTGGAGGAGGACTCCTTCATGCGCATCGCCAAACACGGCGAGAAGGATGTCGTGCATGCTGTCACCTATTACGCGGTGGTGGAAACGGCGGCGCAGACGCTTTCCTGGGTGTCGCTCAAGCCGGTAACCGGCCGCACGCATCAACTGCGTGTGCACATGAACCATATGGGCCATCCGATCGTCGGCGATCGGAAATATTTCCACAAACAGAACTGGGAATTGCCAGGTGGAATGCAAGACAAATTACACCTGCTCGCGCGACGCATCGTGGTACCGCATCCGCGTGGCGGCATGATCGATGTCTCGGCCCCGCTGCCGCCGCACATGGCGCAGTCCTGGAACCTGCTCGGCTTTGACGCCAAGCGCTACGACCCGATCGAGGAGGCACCGGAGGAGGACTAGCCGGCTGCCCGCGCAAAGCATATTTGAGAGTCATGGCGCGCCCCTATCGTTTGATCTTCTTTTTCGCGTTCGCTGCGCTTGCCGCAGCGCCGACGCACGCGCAAACCGGCGATGAGCGCTACACCATTATGCGCCCGGAGCCTGGCACGTCGCAGCCTGAGCCCTGGCTGGCGCCGAAATACAAGTCGCCGCGCGGCACCGTCCAGCAACCGGTGATTCCGCCGCCGGCGCGCTCGCCACAGCCGCATGTCGTGACCAAGCCGCCTCTGGTGGTGCCGCAGACCGGACAGGTGCTGCAGAATTTGCCGACCGTGGCACCATCCGGCCCGCACCGCACCGAGACCTATCAGGACCGCGCCGTGCGCTGCACGCATCAGGCCGGCGTATACGGTCAAACCGCCGGAAATCCCAGCGCCTACGTCGGCACCTGCATCAATCAATAGTTAGATCCTCCCCATCACCTGCGCGTGCGAATAACGCGGTGCCGCTCGATGACGCTACCGAGCGGTACCGGCGCCATGAATCCGCCTGGGATGGGCCGCCACTCCTATTTGCCGGCGATCACCAGCAGATAGGCTTCGATACTGTCACTTTTTGATGAATTCGCTTCGTCGAACGTGCGCTGCTTGCCGGTGAGAAGGCCGGCGGCGAGAGAATAACAGGTGATGACGCACCTCGCCTTGCGCAATCAGATGCGCGTTGCAAGGCTTCGTCGACCAGGGTTGTCTCGTCGTCAAAATACGTCTGCAAGTTCGATGTAGTCAACCTGAGGCAAGTCTCTGCCGTGCGCAGCACGTATCCCTAGCGCAGCGTTTTGCCTTCGCCCATCAGCGAGGCGGACGCCTACCGCAGGCTGGCGTTGAACGCCTCCAGCGCCACCTGTCCCGGGCAGAGCTCTTTTTCCGACAACGTGTTGAGCGGCGCCTGGACGGTACGCAGATGCCCGTGCAGGTCTTCTGGCTCCTTTTCGACGTAAAGCAGACCAGTGACGATCTGTCCCTTGGCGGCGTGATGTTGCAGGAAGCTGAGCGCGGCGCCGCGATCGTGCAGATCGTAGTCGGCGGCGAGCTTGCGCAGGGCTAGCTTTGAGCCGTCGTGCTGCTCGACGATTTCGACCGTGCCGGGCTCCTGTTTAATCTCGATCGGCATGCGGCTCAGCATGAAATCGAGCCGGTTCACCGCCTCGTTGTGCTCGCGCACGAAATCGAAGCTCTTGGTCGAACCGGCGTGGTTATTGAAGGCAACGCACGGCGAGATTACGTCGATGAAGGCGGCGCCCTGGTGGGCGATGGCCGCCTTGATGATTGGCACTAGCTGCTGCTTGTCGCCGGAGAAGGAACGGGCGACGAAGGAAGCGCCGAGCTGCAGCGCCATGGCGACGAGATCGATGGAATTGTCGGTGTTGATGAAGCCGCGCTTCGACTTGGAACCGCGGTCGGCAGTGGCGGAGAACTGGCCTTTGGTCAGTCCGTACACGCCGTTGTTCTCGACGATGTAGACCATGTTGACGCCGCGTCGCAGGCAGTGGGCGAACTGGCCGAGTCCGATCGAAGCGCTGTCGCCGTCGCCCGACACGCCGAGATAGATTAGGTCGCGGTTGGCAAGGTTGGCGCCGGTGAGCACCGAGGGCATGCGGCCGTGCACCGAATTGAACCCGTGCGAATTGCCGAGGAAATAGGTCGGGGTCTTTGACGAGCAGCCGATGCCGGAGATCTTCGCCACGCGGTGCGGCTCAATCGACAGATCGAAGCAGGCCTGGATGATGGCGCCAGTGATCGAATCGTGCCCGCAGCCGGCACACAACGTCGAGACGGTGCCCTCATAGTCGCGGTGGGTGTAGCCGAGCTCGTTCGTCGGCAGGCTCGGGTGATGGAACTTCGGCTTGGCTAGATACGTCATGAGGCTACCTTCAATGGCGTCACTTTCAGCTTGTCGAGATGATCGCCGATCGCCTTGGCGATGAAACGGGCGGTGATCGGCGTGCCGTCGTAATGCAGGATCGGCACCAGCCGCACTGGATCGATGCCGCATTCGTTGACAATGAGCGAACGAAGCTGGCCGTCTCGGTTCTGCTCGACAACGAACACGAAATCATGGTCGGCGACGAAACTGCTAACGCTCGAGTGGAACGGGAAGGCGCGAATCCGCATACGGTCGAGCGAATGGCTGCGTGCTTCGATCATGCCAATCGCCTCGTCCATCGCCGGCGAAGTCGAGCCGTAATAGATGACGCCGTATTTGGTCGGCTTACCGGCATTGGCGAGGAGCGGCCGAGGTACCAGGTCCTTGGCAGTTTCGAGCTTGCGGATCAGCCGCTGCATATTGTCAACGTAGGGGGCGCCTTCCTCGGTGTAGCGCGCATAGCGGTCGCGCGAACTGCCGCGGGTGAAGAACGACCCCTTGGTCGGATGTGTGCCCGGATAGGTGCGGTAGGGGATACCGTCGCCGTCGACGTCGAGGTAGCGGCCGAATTCCTTGCCGGCATCGAGTTCTTCTGCGGTCATTACCTTGCCGCGGTCGTATTTGCGCTCGTCGTCCCAGGTGAGCGGGCGGCAGAGGTGGTGGTTCATGCCGATGTCGAGGTCGAGCATGACGAAGATCGGCGTCTGCAGCCGGTCGGCGAGGTCGAAGGCTTGTGCGCCCATGTCGAAGGCTTCGGCCGGATCCTCGGGGAACAAGAGTACGTGCTTGGTGTCGCCGTGCGACGCATAGGCGCAGGAGATGATGTCGCACTGCTGCGTGCGCGTCGGCATACCGGTCGAGGGGCCGGCACGTTGCACATCGAACACCACCGTGGGGATTTCGGCGAAATAGGCAAGCCCAATAAACTCCTGCATTAGCGAAATGCCGGGGCCAGAAGTGGCGGTAAACGCGCGCGCGCCATTCCAGCCGGCGCCGATCGCGATGCCAATGGAGGCGAGCTCGTCCTCGGCCTGGATGATGGCGTATCGAGCCTGCTTGGTTTGCGGATCAACGCGGAACCTGGCGCAGTGGCGGGTGAAGGCGTCGGCGAGCGACGATGACGGCGTGATGGGATACCAGGCGCAGACCGTTGCGCCGCCATAGAGGGCGCCGAGCGCGGCCGCGGAGTTACCCTCGATGAAAATGCGGTTGCCGACCTTGTCGCACTTCTTCAGGCGCAAACCGATCGCATTGAGGTTGAGCGTCGCGTAATCGCGGCCGACATGCAGCGCCTTGATGTTGGGCTCGATCAGCCTTTCCTTGCCCTTGTATTGTTCGCCAATAAGCTGCTCGACGACTTTTGCGTTCATGTCGAGCAGGACGGTAAGCACGCCGATATAGATGATGTTCTTGAACAGCTGGCGCTGACGCGGGTCGGTGTATTCGCGGTTGCAAATCGCGGTCAGCGGCACGCCGATCACGGTGATGTCCGGGCGGAACTTCGAGGCGGGGAGCTGCTTGGTCGAATCGTAGAGCAAATAGCCGCCGGGCTCGATGCCGGCGATGTCCTTGTCGAAGGTCTGAGGGTTCATCGCGACCATCAGGTCGGTGCCGCCGCGCGCGCCCAGGTGGCCCGCTTCCGACACGCGCACCTCATACCAGGTCGGCAAGCCCTGGATGTTGGACGGGAAGATGTTGCGCGGCGCCGCCGGGATGCCCATACGGAGCACCGCGCGCGCGAACATCTCGTTAGCGCTGGCGGAACCAGAGCCGTTGACGTTGGCGAAACGGACGACGAAGTCGTTTACGCGGCTGATCGGGCTGGCGGTCGACATGAAGTTCCCGCGTGAGTCATTTCCAGTAAGAATTTTTGCATGTCCCAAGCGCCGGTCGGGCAGCGTTCAGCACACAGGCCGCAATGCAGGCAGACGTCCTCGTCCTTAACCATCACGCGGCCAGTCTTTAGGCCGCCCTGAACGTAGAGATCCTGACTGAAGTTCTTCGACGGCGCATTGAGGCGCGTGCGCAGATCGGCTTCCTCGCCATTGACTGTGAAGGTGATGCAGTCCATAGGGCAGATGTCGACGCAAGCGTCGCATTCGATGCAAAGCTGCGAGGTGAACACAGTCTGCACGTCGCAGTTGAGGCAGCGCCCGGCTTCCGCTAGCGCCAACTGCGGATCGAAGCCAAGTTCGACCTCGGCCTTGATGTCTTTGAGTGCCACTATCTTGTCGCGCAGTGGCACCTTGTAGCGGTGGTCGAGGACCACTTCGTTCGTATAGCTCCACTCGTGGATGCCCATCTTCTGGCTGATCAGTTCGACCGCCGGGGCCGGGCGGTCGCCGATGTTCTCGCCGTTGAGTAGCTTATCGATGGAGACGGCGGCCTCGTGGCCGTGTGCCACCGCCCAGATGATGTTCTTCGGACCGAAGGCGGCGTCGCCGCCGAAGAACACCTTCGGATGCGTCGAGGCCATGGTCTTTGGATCGACCTTGGGCATGTCGTGCGCGTCGAATTCGATGCCGATATCGCGCTCGATCCAGGGAAAGGCATTTTCCTGGCCGACCGCCACGAGCACGTCGTCGCAGGGGAAGTATTGATCCGGCTCGGACGTGGGCACCAGCTTGCGGCGGCCCTTGTCGTCGTATTGCGCCTTCACCTTTTCGAAGGTGATGCCGGTGAGCTCGCCGTTATTGTGGGTGAATTGCTTGGGCACCAGGTAATTGTGGATCGGGATGCCCTCGTGCATTGCGTCTTCCTTTTCCCAGGGCGACGCTTTCATCTCGTCGAACCCCGAGCGCACCACAACCTGTACGTCCTCGCCGCCGAGCCGGCGCGACGAACGGCAGCAGTCCATCGCGGTATTGCCGCCGCCAAGCACGACCACTCGCTTGCCGATTTTTGTGACGTGGCCAAACGAGACCGAGGACAGCCAGTCGATGCCAATATGGATGTTCTTGGCCGCTTCCTTGCGGCCGGGGATGTCGAGCTCGCGCCCGCGCGGCGCACCCGAGCCCACGAAGATCGCGTCCCAGCCTTCAGCGAGCAGGGCCTTCATGCTATCGATGCGTTTGTTGCCGCGGAATTCGACCCCAAGGTCAAGGATATAACCGCATTCCTCGTCGATCACGCTATCGGGCAGGCGGAATTTCGGGATCTGCGTGCGGATCATGCCGCCCGCTTTGGGGTCTTGGTCGAAAACGACGCAGTGATAACCGAGAGGCGCGAGGTCGCGCGCCACCGTGAGCGAGGCGGGGCCGCCGCCTACCAGCGCAATGCGTCTGCCGTTCTTGCGTGCGACGGGCTTCGGCAGGCGCCCCTTAATGTCGTCCTTGTAATCGGCGGCGACGCGCTTCAAGCGGCAGATTGCGACCGGCTCATTTTCCACCCGCACGCGCCGGCAGGCCGGCTCGCAGGGCCGGTCGCAGGTGCGGCCCAGCACGCCCGGAAACACGTTGGATCTCCAGTTGATCATGTAGGCGTCGGAATAACGCCCCGCCGCAATCAAACGGATGTATTCCGGGACCGCTGTGTGGGCCGGACAGGCCCATTGGCAATCGACTACCTTGTGGAAGTAGTCCGGCGCGGCAATGTTGGTGTTCTTCATTCATTCCTCGAAACGCGCCCCGCACCGCCACTGATCGGAGCGGTGTAACATTGTAGTCCCTGGCCGCTTGCAGTTCCCTATGCGCGGTCTTCTTCTCGAGCCGCGATTCACGGCCGGAATATATGGGGTAGAACCCCCCAAGGCTACCCATCTTCGCTTCTAACAGGATCTATCAAGCACGCGTGTTAACAAGGGGTTTTTCCCGGAAAGCGGCGGAAGAACGGCATCGGGGTCCCACTAGGTATGGCTAAGTCCGCCCGGCCGACGGACGTTCAATTTTGCATTGCACAATGCGCGGGCCGCGTGACACAGCTTTACAAAATGTGATGAAAGTCTCTGAAGAAACCAAAACCGACATCCGTCGTATGGGTGACCTCATCGAGGACAATTCGCAGCGAGCGGCGCGCCGCAGCGCGCGCCAGCGATTGCGCAAACGGTTCTATCAGTACGCCTCGGTTGGGGACGTCCCGGGCGAGGGCGGCTTTCCGCTACTGCTCGACGGCAAGCCGGTCAGAACGCCGTCGCGTCGTCAACTCGCCGCGCCGACGCCCCGGCTCGCCGCTGCCATCGCCGAGGAATGGAACGCGCAGGAGAAGGTGATCGACCCGGTGCACATGCCGCTTACTCGACTCGCTAACGCGATCATCGACGCGGTGACAGCGGCGCCCGATCCGGTTGCTAAGGAGGTGGCGAATTATCTCTCCTCCGATCTGTTGTTCTATCGAGCCCAAACGCCTGACAGCTTGGTGGAGCAGCAGACTCGGGCCTGGGATCCGGTGCTCGCGTGGGCGAACCATACTTTTGGTGCCCGTTTCGTGCTGGCGCAGGGCGTCATGCACGTTGTGCAGCCGGAGCAGGCGTTGGCGGCCGCGAGCGCCGGCATCCCCTCCGACCCATGGCGGCTCGGCGCGCTATCAGCAATCACCACGCTGACGGGCTCGGCCCTGTTGGCGCTGGCGCTGATGCACGGGGCGATGGAGCCGGAAGCGGTCTGGGCGGCGGCGCATGTGGATGAGGACTGGCAGATGCAGAAATGGGGCCACGACGAGCAGGCCGTCGAACGCCGGGCCTACCGCCAGGGTGAATTCGACGCGGCCGTCGCAATATTGCGAGCCCTTCAGGTCTAAAATCGCTGAACTGCCGGATGTATTTGCGCGGCGGCGGTATAACCAGGATGGGCGTGCTTACACCTACTCGGGTCCCGGAAAAAGAGCAGCTGACTTGTTTGCTCTGCTCGCACTATCGTC
>Ga0207821_1000179_pt1 | contig 11336 bp, 9 predicted proteins | sample LuqExpMetageno53_FD_187811 | JGI IMG/M metagenome (GOLD analysis project Ga0207821, IMG submission 187811) | Tropical forest soil microbial communities from Luquillo Experimental Forest, Puerto Rico - Sample 53 (SPAdes) | ecosystem: Environmental > Terrestrial > Soil > Tropical forest ... | reverse complement strand
CGGGCTACTCGTCAACATCGCGTTTTACGGATTGATATTTGTCTTCAGTATTTATTTTCAGAGAATCAATGGCTGGTCCTCTTTTGCTACTGGTCTTGCCTTCGTTCCGATGATGGGAGCGGTGCTGCCGGTCAATCTTGTCGCGCCGAGGCTTGCCGAGCGCTTTGGCTCAGCGGTGGTAATTGCGGCCGGCGCGCTGATTGCAGCGGTCGGTTGTGTCGCGCTCTTGGGCATCAAGCCCGGCACCAGTTATTCAGCCGTCTGCGGTCAACTTGTTGCAATGGGCGGTGGGCTCGGACTCTTGGTGCCGCCCCTCACTTCAACCCTACTTGGCAGCGTAGAGAAGGCCCGCTCGGGAATTGCAGCAGGAGTACTCAATTCTACCAGACAAACGGGCAGTGTTCTGGGCGTTGCGCTGTTCGGCTCGTTGGTCGGCCAGCCGGGCAGCTTTATTGTCGGTGCCCATCAGGCACTGACGATTTCAGCCGCACTGTTGTTAGTCACCAGCGCTGTGACATTGATTGGTGCCTTTCCTTCAAACACAGTCAAACGACAGCAGCAATTTGCGAGCTGCCCTACTGGCCTAGCCTGCAAAGGTGAAACTAATCGACTTCGATGATGAGGCTCAAATTCTTTCGAGAAGCATTGATAGGAACCACAGGCTGAACTCGCAAATAGCTCCTAAGCCATCACGCACCGTGCGCAGCCAGTGGCGCGCGGGCGTTCGCTGAACTCCCGCGTGGTATGGGAAAATGACGTTCCGCCCAGTGCGTCACACGCGTGCGGTCTTGCAGAGCGTCAATGTAACGTCGGGCCCAGTTGCTCACGTCGTTGCGAGAGATGACCTCGAACATCGCCTGATAGCGCTCCCTGCGTTCCGATAGCGGCATGTGCAGCGCGCGGGCGATCGCGCCCGACACCGCATCCGGATCGAACGGATTGACCAAGAGCGCACGTTCCAGTTCGTGCGCTGCGCCGGCAAAGCGCGACAGGATCAGCACCCCGGGGTCGTCCGGGTTCTGGGCCGCGACAAACTCCTTCGCCACCAGGTTCATGCCGTCGTAGAAGGGCGTGACCAGCGCCGCGCGCGCGGCGCGGAAAAGGCCGGCGAGCGCGGTGCGGCTGTAGGGCCGGTTGACATAGCGGATTGGGGTCCAGTTGGCCTCGCCATAGGTCCCATTGATGCGGCCGACCAGTTCGCCGACCTGCCGGTTCATCTCGGCGTATTCGCGGATGTCGGTGCGGCTCTTCGGCGTGATCTGCAGGTAGGAGACGCGATTGCGCATGGCTTGGTTGGCGGCAAGGAAGCGCTCAAACGCTTCCATGCGCTGGATGATGCCCTTGGAATAATCGAGGCGGTCGACGCCGATGATCAGGGCGCGGCCGATCAGGCTCGCCAGCACCTGGCGCACGAAACTCGACTTCTCCGCGCGGCGCGCGAGCTTGGCGAATTCCGCCGTGGCAATGCTGACCGGGAAGGCATCGACCCGCATGACCCTGTCCTCGACCGGGAAATTGAAGTCGAGGCTGTGCATGCCGCATTCGCGCGTTAGGTAGCGCGTGAAATTGAAGGCGTCGCCGCCGGTCTGGAAGCCTACCAGGTCGTAATGGCGCAACGCCGGGATCAGCCGCTCATGGTTGGGCAGCGCCGTCATGATCTCAGGCGGCGGGAAGGGGGTATGGGCGAAGAAGCCGATGCGATTCTTGTGCCCGCGCGCCCGCAAAAATTGCGCCAGCGGGATCAGGTGATAGTCGTGGATCCAGATCCAGTCGTCCGGCCGCACGATCTTGTCGAGCTTGTGCGCAAAATGGTCGTTGACGCGCAGATAGCCAGACAGGTCACGGCGTGAGAATTCGGCAAGGTCAAGCCGATAGTGCAGGATCGGCCACAGCACCCGGTTGGCGAAGCCGTTGTAGTATTCCTGATAGTCCTCATCGGCGAGGTCAGTCACCACATAAGTGATGCCGCGATGGACCGATTTGCGCGTCTCCAGATGTGCGGGGTCTGCGACCCGTCCGGTCCAGCCGAACCACAGGCCCGGATTGAGCTTGAGCGCCGCCTTTACAACCGTCGCCAGGCCGCCGGCTTGCGGCGCGTCCTTGCCGTTTGGCACCGCGACACGGTTGGACACTATGATGAGCTGCGCCAATAGCGGCCCTCCCAACTTCGAGACAGCTTCATATGCACGGGATCACGCCGCCATAGGTTGTCTGATGGCGACCTCGATTTTTGTTTCTCCAAACCTAGCCGTGACCCATCGGCGATTGATTTTGCGCTGCCGCGCGATGACTAAGTCCTTTCGCCCGCATGTTTTCTGAGCATACGGGGCATTTTCAAACTAACGCGCCCACTGCCCGGACGTTCCTCATTTTCTTTGGAACCGAATACCTCAGTGGAACATTGGGGACTGGAACTTCATCTGTCCCACGGGGAACGCCATGGCGGGCTCTTTCCCTCGATAACCTTTCCATCAACACGATTCGCACACTGTCGATCGACGCGGTGCAACAAGCGAATTCTGGCCATCCCGGCACGCCGATGGCATTGGCCCCGGTGTCCGCTATGCGTCACGAATTTGGCGGCCACGTTGAATTGACGGCAAATAAGATAGTATCCGCTCGTCGCTAGGAGACGCAATGAACCCGTTGCAATCCGACGCCTTGGTCCTGTTCGGTGCGAGTGGGGACCTCGCGCACAAAAAGATTTTCCCCGCCCTCTACGCAATGTTCCGCCGTAGGCGGCTTGACGTCCCGATCGTTGGCGTGGCGAGATCTAAATGGAAAATCGACGATTTCAAAGCCCATGTGCTCGACGCAATCAGCCGATCGGACGGTTTTGATGAGCCAACCGTGGGACGCTTTACCGATCTCCTAAAGTATGTCGATGGCGACTATAAAGATATTGAAACGTTTAAGGCGATGCGGGTGGCACTCGGTGCGAGCAAGCGGCCGCTTTTTTATCTTGCCATCCCGCCGAGCATGTTTCCGACTGTCGTCGAAAGTCTGGGCGGGTCTCATTGTGCCACAGAAGCCCGCGTTGTGGTCGAAAAGCCATTTGGGCGCGACCTGAAATCCGCCCAGGAGCTCAACCGAACGCTGCACAAAGTATTTTCCGAAGACTCGATATTTCGGATCGATCACTTTCTCGGCAAGGAGGCTGTCCAAAATCTGCTTTATTTCCGGTTCGCCAATGCCTTTCTCGAGCCGCTGTGGAATCGTCACTATGTGCACAGCGTGCAAATCACCATGGCAGAAAACTTTGGCGTCGGGAGCCGGGGCCGTTTTTACGAAGAAGTCGGCGCCATACGCGATGTCATTCAAAATCATCTTTTGCAAATCGTCTCGATCCTGGCGATGGAGTGCCCGGTGAGCAGCGAAAGTGGTTACCTGCGCGACGAAAAGGTCAAATTGTTTAATTCAATCCGACCACTTCACCCATCCGAGCTGGTGCGCGGCCAGTATCGCGGCTATCGCAATGAGCCAGGTGTTGCGCCGGATTCGGACGTTGAAACGTTTGCTGCCTTGCGCCTCTACATCGACTCGTGGCGTTGGCACGGGGTGCCATTCCTGGTGCGCGCTGGAAAGCGTCTTCCGGTTACGGCGACCGAGGTCATCGTCGATCTGGAGTATCCGCCACAACAAATTTTCAAACAAGATAAAGCGGGTCAGCCTAATTATTTCCGTTTTCGCCTGTCGCCAGATGTTGTGATTGCAATCGGTGCCAGGGCCAAGGCTGCGGGTGAGACGATGGTTGGCGAAGATGTTGAACTCAACGTCTTGCACCAGAGCGGCGAAGAAATGGATGCCTACGAGCGCCTGATTGGTGACGCCATGAAGGGCGATCTAACGCTGTTCTCGCGCGAGGACAGCGCCGAAGCGCAATGGCGAGTTGTCGATTCAATTCTTAATGCCGATACACCATTATATGACTATGATCCAAATACGTGGGGACCTGAGCAGTCACGAGATATCGCGAGGACGGTGGGCCCCTCGCACGATCCGGTGATAGCCGGCCATGATGTGGAGGTCATCACCGAAAGGCGTGCGATGAAGCGAGCCTAGCGATGCCGGGTGCGAATGCCAAATGCTCACGCGATAATGTCCGCACGATACTTGTCATCGATATCGGTGGCACGCATGTCAAAATGGGGCTGAGCAAACCGCCCCAACGATGTAAATTCAAATCCGGACCAAAGCTGACGGCCAAAGTGATGGTCGCGAAGGTCAACAGTCTGACAAAGGGCTGGACCTATCAAGTCGTATCGATCGGCTATCCGGGCCCGGTTGCCGGCAACCGGCCGATTGCCGAACCTTGCAATCTTGGATCTGGCTGGGCCGGTTTCGACTTTGCGAATGCCTTTCACCGGTCCGTCAAAGTGGTGAACGACGCTGTTATGCAGGCACTCGGGAGTTATCGCGGCGGGCGCATGTTGTTTCTCGGCCTAGGTACTGGCTTGGGTTCCGCCATGATCATTGATGATGTGATTGAACCACTGGAGATCGCTCACCTTCCGTATAAAAGAGGCAAGAGCTACGAACACTATCTTGGCACCAGGGGATTGAAACGTTCGGGACTAAAAAAGTGGCGTAAGCATGTGGCCGTGGTCGTTAAAAGTTTAAGTGCGGCGCTCGAACCCGAATATGTCGTACTTGGCGGTGGCAATGTTAAGAAAATAAATAAATTACCGCCGCACACGGAACGCGGCAGCAACGACAAAGCATTTGTTGGTGGCGTCCGCCTTTGGGAGAGGCCTCGCTGAATGCCTAACCAGAGCGGAAAACTGGGCGAATGGCGCATTTTCGAAACTGCCGAGGGCGCAGCGGAATACGTTGCCGAATGGTTGTGTGTCCTCGCCTCCACGAGCGAGCACGAGTTTGCGATTTGTCTATCGGGCGGATCAACTCCCCGGTGTCTTTATCACCGCCTCGCCAGTCATGCGATTGCATCGCGCTTTCCATGGGGTCGCGTGCAGTGGTTTTGGGGTGATGAGCGTTTCGTGCCGCACGATAATCCGAACAGCAACTACCATATGGCTTATGAAGCCCTCTTTTCACGCGTTCCAGTCCCTGAAGATCACATTCACCCCATTCCGACAGAAGGTTTGTCTCCGGAACAAGCTGCGGCCCACTATCAAAAGCTCCTACAAGTCTACTACGGCGAGGAACGGCTGGCTGGGAACCGGCCAATTTTCGATGTGGTTTTGTTGGGCGTAGGTGAGAATGGGCACACGGCGTCATTGTTCCCGGACAGGTTGGCGCAGCGGGAAGACCGCAACTGGGTTCTCGTTGTTGTCGGTGAGACGCCGGAAACCCGGATCACGCTGAACTATCCCATACTTGAGAGTTGCCGCAACCTTGCCTTTCTTGTGGTCGGCTCGAACAAGAAAGAGATTCTTGCAAGAATTCGGGGTGGCGACAAAGCGACGCCAGCCGGACGGATTTGTCCGCTCGGCAATCTTTATTGGTTTACGGACCGAGATGCCGTGCCCGACTGACATTCCGTCTCGCGAATTCAGCGGGCTGCATCAAGGCTGTTGCGGATTGGGCGGGCAAACGAACTGACATGGCATCGCGTATTGAAGATTATGCGATGATTGGTGACCTCGGATCCGCCGCATTGGTCAACCGTGACGGTTCGATTGATTGGCTGTGCTGGCCGCGTTTCGATTCGGATGCCTGCTTTGCTGCCTTGCTAGGCACGCCCGAACACGGACGTTGGCGCATCGCGCCTAAAAATAGCGCCACCCGCGTAACGCGACGGTATCGGCCAAACACCCTCATTCTGGAGACTCGCTTCGAGACGCACGAAGGTGTCGCGACTTTGATTGATTTCATGCCGCCACGCCGGCAGCACGCCCACCTCATCCGCATCGTCAAAGGCGAGCGGGGAAAGGTAGCGTTCCATAGCGAACTGATCTTGCGCTTTGCCAACGGCGCGATCGTGCCTTGGGTGACGCGTGTCGACGACACGACGATTCGTGGCATAGCCGGTCCCGACATGGCGGTATTGCGCTCGCTTGCGCGTATGCGTGGGGAGAACTTCAAGACTGTCGGCCATTTCACGGTGGCACGGGGAGAGGAATTGCCGTTTGTTCTGTCGTTCACACGCTCGCATGAAAACTTGCCTGAACCCATTGACGTATTTGCTTGCCTGAGGGCGAGCGAGCAATTCTGGACTGAGTGGGCCGGACGCAACAAGATCCAGGGGCCTTGGGACGAGGCGGTGACGCGCTCGCTGATCGTGCTCAAGTCACTCACCTATGCACCAACCGGTGGCATGGCGGCGGCGCCGACCACGTCCTTGCCTGAGTACATCGGCGGTCCGCGTAATTGGGACTACCGTTACTGCTGGCTGCGCGATGCAACACTTACGCTGCTCGCGCTGATGAATGCCGGCTACTATGACGAAGCCCAAACGTGGCGCGAGTGGTTGTTGCGAGCGGCCGCCGGCAGCCCGCGCCAGATCCAGATTATGTATGGAATGCGTGGCGAGCGGCGTTTGACCGAGTGGGAGGTGCCATGGCTGCCGGGCTACGAAAATTCGAAGCCGGTGCGTATCGGTAATGCAGCGCATAGGCAACTCCAGATCGATATATTCGGCGAAGTTATGGACGCGCTCCACCAGGCCCGACAAGGCGGCCTCGGCAGCAACGAGGCGGGTTGGGGCATGCAGCGTGAGTTTTTGCTGCACCTTGCGAATATCTGGCACGAGCCGGATGAAGGCCTCTGGGAAGTGCGCAGCGGCCGCGAGCACTTCACCCATTCAAAAGCGATGGCCTGGCTAGCCTTCGATCGCGCGATCCGCAGCGCGGAGCGCTTCAATCTTCCGGGACCGGTGGAAGAATGGCGAAAGATACGTAAGCGTATCCATACCGACGTGTGCTCGCGAGGTTTTGATAGCGAGCTTGGCAGTTTTGTACGTGCTTACGGTTCGAAAGAACTTGATGCAAGCTTATTGCTGCTTCCGGCGATCGGATTTCTCCCTCCGAACGATGCGCGCATTATCTCGACTGTCGAGGCAATCGAGCGCCGCCTTATGGTGAAGGGCCTGGTGCTCCGCTACGATAGCGCTACGGCGAGCGATGGGCTTCCCGCCGGCGAAGGAGTATTTCTCGCCTGCAGCTTCTGGCTTGCCGATGCTTATCTGATGCTTGGTCGAGACGATGACGCATTACGGTTATTCAACCATCTCCTGTCGCTGCGCAATGACGTCGGTCTATTGAGTGAGCAGTATGAGCCGCGCACCCGACGTCTGGTTGGTAATTTCCCGCAAGCGTTTTCGCATCTTGCATTGGTCAATACCGCAAGCAATCTCGCGCACCATCAGAAACCCGCCGAGCAACGATCGCAGAGGCAATCAGTGACATCCTAATAAAATGTATTCGTACCCCGCAGTTGTACGGTATTTTTCGGACTGACAAATAGGTTGACCGAGTGGAAAGTCATGAAAGTTCCACCGGCGTACACATCAAATTTTGTTTAAGCACCTCCGGTGATACGGCTCTCGATTTGCGGAACTAACATTAGCACCGCACGTTTTTCCCACGGGTCGCGGGGGTGTCTGGAGGAGACATCCATGAGAACCACAATATTGCTATCTACAACAACCGCCATCGTATTGATTGCCGGCGGAATTGCATTCGCGCAAGGAACGAAGACTGACGAGCACCCGGGACGTGCCCCGGCAGCACAGCAAAATGCGCCGGCGGAAAAGATGGCGCCACCGCTCACGCAACGCACACACAAAGCGCCGGAGACCACGGGGCAAGGCACCATATCGCCAGAGCGCAGCGAGCAAAATGTGGTTCCGCATGCCGGCCAAGCCACCCCGGCAGAGGAGCATGGCCGGGACACTTTGCATATGAACCATGGTGTCAACGCCAGTGAAAACAAATTGCCGGCGGGCAAAAACGAATCGCGCAGCACAACCGGTCAAGGCAGCGACAAAACGGAAACGCGCGGCACGACCGGCCAAGGCGCCGCGGGTGCCGCGATGCTATCGACCGAGCAGCGTACGCGGATCAGCACGATCCTGCGCCAGCATAAGGTGGCCTCGGAGCATCTGAATGTTACCGTGGCGGTCGGGACCAGAGTGCCGGCCAGCGTGCATCTTTATCCGCTGCCCGTGGAGGTCATCGACATCAACCCGGAATGGCGCGGCTTTGACTACATCATGGTCGGCGATGAAATACTGGTCATCGATCCGGCCACCCGCGACATCGTTGCCATCATTGGGGCGTGATGCGGTAACGGCGCTCCGCGTACGAAGCTGCGGCTTTGCAGTAATTGGACCTGGCTGTAATTGCTCTTGAGAACCGCATCAAGAATGCCGAGCCGCGAACTGAGTACGCCGGGGGAGCGACCCCCGGCGTCTCCGCCTAACAATGGACCGGCTACTTGATCGCACCTGTGGGGAGCGACCCCGTGCATCAAAGATCACCCAGGTCCTAAGGTCAGACCTACTCGTGGATTTACGCGAGCATCGCAATAACTGCACCCGAGCGCTTGGGTTCCATTTGAAATTCTTGAATTCGCTCCGGCGCACGGATCGCCGCCGGGTGGAAGGCAGCAGGCCGTTGGCGCAGTTAGGAATGCGTGCTTCTGAACGCTTGTGCTTGGCCCGCATGTCGCTACCCGACAGAGGGCACAATGTAGTCAACGTATGGTACTTGTAGGTACTCGGGTAGTACAATTAAAGTAAGGATCTTGGCGCTCGGGCATAGGGGGTTTCCGGTGCCATTCTCTCTTGGTTTTCAAATCTACCCATGGGTCGAACGCGTCTTACGCGTGCGGCACAATTTACTGGCTGCTTACGGCTTCGCGTTGGTTATGGTCGCGCTTGCCGTGCTGATACGCGGCCTAGTCGGCGAATACGCTAACGTACAAGTATTTACTACCTTTTATCCGGCCATCATCCTCGCCACTCTCGTCGGTGGTCTCTGGCCAGGAATTTTCGCAACGCTCTTGTCTGCTGTTGCAGCGTGGTATCTCGTTATCCCGCAATTTTTTTCTTCGAAAACAGGTCAGCGTGAACTTGTTGAATTTGTACTATTTACTCTCATCAGCGGCGTGGATGTGGCCATCGCCGTGGTGCTCAGTAGACTCGTTGAGCGTCTGGTTCTTCAACAACGCAATATTCGTGTCCTTCTTGAAAGTGCACCAAACGGCTTCGTCTTGGTCGATGAAAGCGGAACAATCAAGCTGGTAAATTCCAGCGCAGAAAAACTGTTTGGCTACAAGCGAGAGGAGCTAGTTGGAAAGCGCGTCGAGACATTGGTGCCTGGACGCCATGTGGCCGATCATCAGAAGCTGCGAGCGTCTTACCAGGAAAAGCCAGAAGTGCGATTGATGGGTCTTGGTCGTGATCTCAGCGGCAGACGAAGAGATGGTAGTGAGTTTCCCGTTGAAATTGGACTTAATCCTGTGGGCCGGGATGGGAAACCTGCAATCCTCGCCACAGTGATGGACATTTCCGCTCGCAAACGCGCAGAGGAACATCAGCGTTTGCTTGTTGGCGAATTGACGCACCGAACCCGCAACTTATTTGCCGTGCTGGGGGCAATTATCGCAAACACGCTTAAAGAAGCAAAGACAGTCGCGGAAGCAAACATCGTATTACAGGGTCGGTTGCAAGCACTATCGGAAGCTTATTCGTTGCTTGCCGATGCCGCTTGGGAAGGTACATCGCTTGCCAAAATACTTAGCAGTCAGTCCATGCTCGATCCCAAACGCGTCGCCGTCGATGGCTGTGAGATCGCCATTTCGCCACGGGCCGCGCAGCAATTCGCAATGATCGTCCATGAACTTGCAACCAACGCCGTCAAATACGGGGCTTTATCGTCCTCCAAAGGTCGTGTTTCGATCTCGGGCAAACTTGAGCGGAGCAATGGCAGCGAAGCGTTTGTCTTTTCGTGGAAAGAAGCCGGTGGGCCGCGAGTGTCGCCGCCGACAAGGAGAGGTTTCGGAAGTGTAATCCTGTTAGAAGCGGCCCAGCAGTTTGGCGAGGTTACCGTGAAGTATCCGCCCGAGGGGCTCACCTACCAATTACAACTCGACCTCAAGGCCATCGAGCCGACACAGCAGCCATTATCAACAATGCACTAAGCTCTAGTAACCCCGTTCGAATGTACAGACATCGTCGAAACGCTCACTCATTTAGACATTTAGAGCTGCTTCGAAACGCTAACAACCTTTTGCTGTAGTTTGGTTCCCCGGCTTGGAACAGCGAGTTCCTCAGGAACCTCTCGCTGCGGGTCCGAGGGCCGTCCCACCACTCTTGGAGCGACCTCAGTCGGCACACTAAGCAGGGGGTGAACCGGCCAAACGATAAACGCGCGACCCAGGGTAAGAGTTCGGTGCGGTCCCCGTTGGCCTCTTTCAGAACTAGATGCAAAGTTCCGCTTTCGGAACACTGCGACCACCGTCGCAACAAAAAAAATGCACGATGAATGCGCGACGAAATGGAAATTGAATGACGAAATTATGATTCAACTTGAATCAGGGTTCCAAACCTGTGCGTGTAACTCGCGTAAAGTTCAGCCTACGTTGTGACACAATTGGTTCGAGCAATTTGCCCTAGTTCCAAATTTCTTCCGCCCAGCTTCTACCAAATTAGTTTTCTATACCGATGAGTTCCGCCATGCTTGGGTTCGCGTAAATGGAACTTCCCTTTGGTTATTTAGTCGTCGGCTTTCTCCTGGGTTACTTCCGTCGGATGCAGGCGCGGCGGCGGCACAACCTGTCGCACGAAATTTTTCCTTCGGCATCGGCCGAGAGAATCTAGGCGACTCGATACGCTCCGATAAGTAGAGGCCGCCAGGTGCGGCGGCCTCAATACGCCACGCAAACGCTAACTACCAACTACCTCCCTAAACGTGGCACCTCACTCTTGGGCTGCATCGCTATAGCTAGCACCGAGCATCCGATGGCTAGAGCAATGGTCACGGCCCAAATGCCGAGCCACATGGTTGACCTCCCTCAGTTGGCTGAGGCCACCAACGCTCCTAGATGCGTTTGGTTCCCTGACCTAAAATTGAAGTACAATCAGCCACTTAAAATCCGTTCTTGCCTCACGTCGATGTGGCCGTTCTAACACACAGCACAAACTCACAACCTCCCTGCGTGGCAAGGAATGACAAATAAATGGCCTGCGGAAGCAAATAATTTCCCCTAAGTGCAATACCGCCTTGGTCTCCCAACTTACAATTAAGGTTTTAAAGGCGCAGCCCCGCTCGCCCCTTATTTAGTCGAGGAACCGCCTCACGATGAACTTCATCTTCATATTGCTGTTGATCGCCGGGGTCGGGTGGATCATCTGGAGATGGCGGGTAAAGGAC
>Ga0207821_1000170_pt1 | contig 11550 bp, 11 predicted proteins | sample LuqExpMetageno53_FD_187811 | JGI IMG/M metagenome (GOLD analysis project Ga0207821, IMG submission 187811) | Tropical forest soil microbial communities from Luquillo Experimental Forest, Puerto Rico - Sample 53 (SPAdes) | ecosystem: Environmental > Terrestrial > Soil > Tropical forest ... | reverse complement strand
CAGCGTGATCACGTATTCATAGTCTCCAAGGTCTGGCCTAGTCACGTGCCGCGAAACGGTATTGCACGGGCTTGCGAGGCGAGCCTTGCCCGTCTCGGGACTGACTATCTCGATCTCTACCTGTTGCATTGGCCAAATGGGGTTACCGACCTCGCCGGCGTTGTGACGGCGTTCGAAAATCTGCGTTCGGCGGGGAAGATTCGCGCGTGGGGCGTGTCCAACTTTAAGGTCAATGACATGGAAGCTCTTTTCCGTGTTCCACATGGCGATCGCTGCGTCACTAATCAGGTCCTTTACAACCTTGGCGATCGCGGTATTGAGCATGACCTGCTGCCCTGGTGCGAGCAGCGCGGCATACCGTTAATGGCCTATTCACCGCTTGGCGGCCCAGGCTCAGATCTGCTGCGCGATCCTACGCTTGCCCGTATTGGTGCAGCCCACGCTTGCTCGGCGGCCGCTGTTGCGCTGGCCTGGACCATGCGTGGTGGCAAGGTCATTGCAATTCCCGAATCCGGCGCGGTGGCGCATGTAAAGGAAAACGCCGTGGCGCTCTCATTGATACTGACATCGGAGGAACTTCAAATATTGGATGCAGCGCATCCACCGCCCGGCCGCTAGACCGAAGTGCCTTTTGGTTGCTGTGAAAAATCCGTAGGTGGCCCAGCGATATTTGTATCTATGCGGCCACCTGCTCAAAACGGACGGTCGTCTCAAAGGCATAATCGCACGCTTCGCATTTCCAAAGGTGCCGCACTGAGTTTTTGTCGCGGTATTCCGACCATTCGGGCAGGTAAAGTGCCTCGCCGCATTGGGCGCATTCGATCATGGGGCGCGAGCGGGTGGCAGTGGTCGAACGAAAGGGCATAAGGTGTTCCTCCGGCGAAGCGGCCGCACGTTTGACGAGCAGCGTTTGAGTGGTTTGAGAACTCAGAACAGTAATGAATCAGGACTGCTTACTTTTTTCTTACCGCTTCATGGCTAAAAGGTGATTCTTTCGGGGACTTTGGGCATTTCAAGAAAGACTCGTATTTTGCTGCAGTCCTTGCGCCGGTTCTGGTCCGTCGAACACTTGGATCAAGATACCCCAAGCGCCGGCGCCCTGCGGATCACCTGATGTGTGCATATAGTGCCACCCCGGAGCTTACCTCTATTCGGCGTGCATCAACTTTTGGTCAATCCAAAAGCTTGGCACGTAACTTGCTGCTCAGATTTGTCGCTAGTGCGCGCGTTCGAATCAGGGAATTCGATCCATGGATGGCAAACTGGCGCTCATGTACGTTGTAATCATCGCTCTGGGATCTTTTTTTTATGCGAGCGATGAAAATTTTGACCGGGTTAAACATGCATTGGCTGCTCTGATGGCACCCCCGGTTGAGGTAGTGCGGAATAACTTTTGAGCAGATTGACCAACTTTGAGGCAGCTTCTTCGTGACTTGCGTGGCCGCCCAGGCCAAAAAAAGAGGGCCGCGCGCAGCGACGGCCCTGCAAGTCGGGAGGAGATATCGTTAGGTAAAGCAAGAACGGTGCCAATCCGAATAAGTTTGCGCAGCGCGGCGACTTGTCGGTGATCCGAACAACCTCGGGTCGGTCAAATCAAATAATGAAAGAGTTTACAGGTGATGGCGGTAGATAGCCGGACGTCGGTAGCGCGGATCAGAATTTTGCAATGCTACCACTAAGCATCCTGATGCAATTGACCGCGACCGATCCAAACCCGATTGGACATTCGCGTCAAATAATCCGGCCTTGATCTACCCGCGATCCGTGCTAGCGCTTCGTAATAGGGTCCAACATACCTCAAACGTCGCGGCAACATTGTGTATATTCGTTGAGCCCACTGGATAAATTTTTGCGCTCGGCGTTGGTCGGAGGGGCCATAATCTAAACCGAATCCTTCTCGTAGTGCCGGCGGAAGCAGCGCGGCCGTTAGTGCCCCGTATGACCTTGGAACAGGAAACCAGAGATCGGTACCAGCAAGTAGCCGATGCGCGATCGCTCGGGCCGAAGCGGTTATAGTTAAAGTGTCGGAATGCACCATCTGCTCGAAGTAATCTGAAAAAGACTTCCAGTTGGGTGGGAGATATGCTTGCGGGATTCCAAAAAAGGCCGCAAAGAGTCGATTGTCGGCATAATATTGATCGCGCATGTCAGATGGCGGCGGTGGTAACACCAGCTGGTATGCGATAAGAGCGGTATCGGTCAGCGTAGACCATACCCACCGCAGTGCCGGCAGCGAGTTCGCGAAATAGGCGGAGCCCGCGGCGAAAGGACCCGCTGCATATGGAATCGTGCCGTTTATTGCGTCGTGCCGATTGTACAGTTGACGAGCCTCGCTCAGGCTGTCTTCGAGACTTCCAAAAACTAAATTGAAAACGATGCCAAAGGTGCGATGAAAACGCCCAATTGGATCCGCAAAAGTTCGGGAGTGTTGTTCGATAGCTTCCGCAACCCACGGATGCGCCAATTGAAGAAGTAGAGCGCGGCCAGCGCCGAGGAAGATTGCAGCTTCGCGGTCAACACGCCATATTGCCGTTTGAGGACCAAAAATACCCAAATGTGAATTCATTGCAGCTGCTCGCACCAAGTTCAGTTCACGCTCAAGCCCTTCGGCGGTAACAATTTGGAACTTTGCGCGGTCACTCTTCAGGTTCATCGTAGCAGCGCTATTTGCTGAGTTCGTCATACGAGCACGGAGACGGCGTGTCGGCTAGGAGGATGCCAGCAAGTCTGCAGGCGATTTAGACGGCCAGGAACGTGCCCACGACGGATCAATAGGAGGGGACTCCCACTCATGGCCGCCAGCGCCAATCTTCACTGGTCTTGCGTCGCGATACGATGATCGTTGCGAGCATCGTCGTTGCCACGACAATCAAACATACCACTTGATAGACGCGGCGGTCAGGCCATTTGTTAACCTCGGTTATGGTCGCGACAAGAATCGAACCCATGGTGACTGCCATCGAGCCAAGTGTAAGAAGCCATCCCTCCCACGTTACAGGCGTCGCGCCGTAGCCGAAGGACTTCGGGCGAAACCAGTATCGCTCTTTCATTGCGGTTTCCTCCCAGCTTACGCGTCCAGATGTTTCCCGCTTTAAGGTTTTGGCAACCCGTCAGAATAACCGATGTCATTATCGGACAACTCGATGATGACTCACAAACCGCTCGGCCATCGTGCTAATCCTCGGCGCCAGCCTTTGCATGCGAGGGAGAGCCAGCTTCGCCTGGCACGAAATTTGTATTTGCCGAAGCTTCTATCGATCAAATGTCAGTTGCGCAGAGGGAAATCGTTCCGCTGCAGGAAAACCCTGAACTGCGGGAATGGAAACAGGCGCGCAAGAATTACTTAAAAATCCGTGGCGTCAGCTGTCACTGATGGCGTCACACTTAGATTGGCTCCTTCCGTTGGTTAATTTCCATTAATTTAAAAAAGTATGACATTTTTATTTCTTACTTACTGGGGTGTGGTAGCTGTGTTTGCAAACGAGCATATTTATGCGCGGCGTTGCGACAAAATTAGCCCTGCTGACGTTGATGGTCGCTGCTCTGAGCGCATCGCTACTCATCACCTTAAAATCGCTGACCAATCCTTCGGCGGCGCAAGAAGACGCGTACGTGATTCTTTTACGCCATGGCGATGCACCCGGCCGAAGTGAACCTCGCGGATTTAGTCTCGCTGATTGCGATACGCAACGCAGTTTAAGCGACAAGGGGCGCGACGAAGCGCAGCAAGTTGGCGAGCTATTACGCGCGCAGCGCATCAAGGTCACCAAAATACTAACGTCAAGATGGTGCCGCGCACGCGAAACAGCCCAACTCCTGCAATTGGGCGCTATGGAAGATGCTCCTGCCTTTGACAATCTTGAGTTTAATAAGCAGCGCGCGGCCGAATTGCTTGATGAAGAGCGCAACTTGATCGAATCCTGGCATGGGCCCGGCGTTCTCCTTATCGTGACTCACGGCAGCAACATCCAGGCGCTAACCGGGATTCATCTTGAGCAGGGCACGATGATCGTGGCCAAGCCGCAAGAACGAAACAGCGTATTTCTGCGCTTCGACAAGCTTTTTTTGCAGAACACACCATCCTGGTTTTTGTCTGACGCAACCGAGATGCGCAAAGTCCCCGGGCAATTCCTGTTAGTTTTGTAAATCATTACTCTAATTGTCCATAAGATCATGGACGGGTGAGCTCCTTCCAGCCGCCCCCGCAGGCGGCGCCGTCCTAGCGCAGGATTCCGGCGCAGGTCACGCCTTCGTCAGGCATGGTGATCACAAGCAACACAAATGTAAGAGGCCGCCAACTGGGGCGGCCTCGATGCTTGGGCTCTGTCGCACCTTCTAACAGCGGACAATTGTAACCTCACGCATCTCGCCATTTTCAGATTGGACCGAGACTTTTTGTTGCTGGCAGCCGAGCGACCGCGTTGCGATTGGCGGCACTCCAATCGTACCCGTATTGGGCGTCAACTCGTTGGCGGTATAATCAGGCACATAAGGTGGCACATCATAGGCTCCGGTGTAGTCATAAGGTGGCACATCGTAGGCTCCGGAGTAACCGTATTGCGGCCAAACGAAAAACGGATTGTGGCGAAAAATTCGAGCGTGATGATGGCCTAGCGTGCGATGAAAGAAGCTATGATGTGCGAACCCATGAAATGCACCGTGGCCCCGACCACCCGGGTGGCCAACCATGTGCCCGGACGACGCGGCGATAGCAAACGAGGGCAGAATCGCGACCGTGAAGGCTGTGAAGGCTAATGCCAACTTACGCATGCAAACCCTCCCTCTATGTTGCTTGTAAAGCAAAACCGGCACAGCTGGATGTAAATTCCCTGCTCACAAATTCTTGATCCTTTTCAACAAAATAATACGGCGCAATGGTCTTGATGTCACTTTTTTCTGCTGCCTGAATTGATGCAACTCTGTTGTGAAGAGTTCCAGAAAAAGGGTTTTGATGCGACGCGGTGTGTCACTGGAATTGCAGGGCGCACGAGTGTTAGGCGGTTGCGGCAATCGGCAATCGCGTCGCCTGCACGATCGTCCGGAATAGCACCGGTACATGGGCAGCGGCTCTTAGGAGTAGTGAACGGCCGATCCGGCTTGCCGCTAAACCGGAAACGGCGCTCGCCAGACGGATCGCCTTGCCGGTCAACTGCCGTGCCGCAGCCAGATAGGCGGCAGGCGGACGGTCGTGCTGGATATGTTCGACCGCTAGCGCGGCCGTACTAAGCGCGATGGCAAGGCCATCGCCGGTAAATGGGGGAATGTGGGCGAGGCGGTCGCCGACGCGATAGACCGCCGCCTCTGCCTCCTCGTGTAGGTGCCCGCCGGTTGGGCAGACCACCGTGATTGGCTTGTTCCACAGCGGTTCGCCGCCGGCGAGCCGTTCGGTAAGGCACGGAGCCTCTTTCATCAGATAATTACGCAGCGCTGACCAATTTGCCCCAAATCGCGCGACGACTGCACCTGGCAGCAGGAAGCACAGATTGGCAATGCCGCCCTCGACCAACTCAAGGCCAGCATAGCCATCGTTCAACAGTACAAGTTCGACACGGCCCGTCAGCAGATGGCGAACTTGTGGCGCGAGCCGAAGATGCATTTTGAGTCCGACTAACGAGTTGACACGTGCGTCGGCAAGCCCCCGCACACCCCACTTGCCGGTAGCCAGCACCAGGTTGCGAGTGCGCAACGTCTCCCCATGGCCGCATTGGACTGCCCATCCGTTCCTGGCAGGGATCACGGCGCGTACCGACACGTTTCGTCTGAGTTGCGCGCCGAGACTTTCTGCACATCGTAACAGCGCTTCGTCGAGCCGGAAGCGCGACAGTGAGAGCGCGCAGAACGGCAATGTGGCAGTTACCGCTCGCGCGCCCGAATAGACCGCCACCCGATCGATCGGCACTGCACCAAGCTCGATAGGCTCGATTCCGAGTCGACGTAGTTGTACCTGCGTTTCGACGCTCAGAAATTCGCCACAGACCTTGTGATGCGGCCCGCCGGTGCGCTCCACCAGCACAACCTCGCGCCCCAATCGGGCAAGACCACCAGCGCACGCCGCCCCAGCAGGCCCACCGCCAACAACAATGGTTTCCACCTCTCTCATCGAATCCGCTCAATCACAAAACGGTATAGGAACCAGCGAAGATTAACTGTCTCAGGCGCAATACCGGCCTCGCCTAATCGTGCGTACCATTCGCTGCGCGTGAGCGAGCGGGCCACCGAGATGCGCCCGTCGTGTATGACCATCGGATGTAGCCGCAGCACTACACCGGCCAGTCCTATAAAGTGATACGGCACCGCATGCCGTTGGAGATCATAGATCAACCAGCCTTTGCGCGCCGTGTGCTCCATCCAGAGTAAGAAATCCACGATTCGCTGATCTGACAGATGGTGGGTCAGCAAACTGCTGACAATCAGGTCGATCGGCGCTGTGGGTTGAAAATCAAAGACATTAGCCACCTGGTAGTCAATCTGATCAGTGGGTTCAGTGGCTGCGCGGGCGATGCGAACGGTCTCTGGGCTAAGGTCGAGGCCGATAAGGTTCAACAAAGCACCGCGCCGCTGCGCCCAGCGCCGAATTGCGCGGAGTAAGTCGCCATATCCAGAACCAACATCAAGCACGGTCAACGGCTCGCCGGCTTTCTGATGCCTTATAACGCGTTGTAGCCAGGCAATAACGATCCGATGGCCGAGCATAGTTCCGTTAAAACGAGCGAGATCGCGCAACACGTCCTCCAGCTCCGTTGGATGCAAATCGGCATCATCTAACCATTCCGATTCGACGCTGCGGCGAGAGAAGTCGGGCCGTAATCGGCGAGCTGTCGCGAGCGAGGTCATGACGTCATGCGGCCTTGCAAAACAACACATTTCGGCGATCAGACCGGGCGCAAGGGACATTGCGAGCTGACGATTTTGGCAGAATGACGCCAAAAAATTTAATGATATCAACACGCGGAGGAGGCAACGCCGTGTCTCGTATCAATGGGCCCACTTTGTTTAGCATTTCCGCCGCCATATTGGACGTTTCAGTGGAACTGGATAGATTACACGTAATTTTGACATAGAGCTTTTTTTAACCTTCGGTCAGGAACTCAATCGAGGTCTGTTGGGATCTCGTTTAAGCGCGCCGACATGGCTCCGGTCTTAATGCGCAAAGTCTCAGTCATTTTATTTGGTGTGGCAGCGGGAGCGGCAATAACCTTAGCCGCGACGCAGCCCCATGTGTTCTTTATCGGTTCGAGCGCCAAGGCGGAAATCGCAAATGCATACCGGCAACTGAACCTGTTCGGCGATGTCTTCGACCGCGTTCGCGCCGATTATGTGGACAAACCGGACGATCAAAAACTGATCGAAGACGCGATCAACGGAATGCTCACCGGCCTTGACCCGCATTCCAGTTATATGGATCCGAAGAGCTTCAAGGAAATGCAGGTGCAGACCAGCGGAGAATTCGGCGGGCTCGGCATCGAAGTGAGTATGGAAGACGGTGTGATCAAGGTGGTGGCACCGATCGATGGCACGCCCGCCGCCAAAGCTGGCATTTTAGCCAATGACATCATCACTCAGCTTGATGGCCAGCAGGTGAGGGGCCTTACCCTGGACCAGGCGGTCGAAAAAATGCGCGGCCGGGTAAACACCAAGATCAAGCTTACCATCATGCGCAAGGGCCAGGACAAACCGATCGAAGTGTCGATTATTCGCGAGATTATACACGTGCCCTCCGTGCGCTCGCAGGTGGAAGGCGATGATATCGGCTATATTCGGATCAGCCAATTCACAGAGCAGAGTACCGAGAACCTGAAGAAGGCTATCAGCGGCATCACGGCCAAGGTGAGCGCAGACAAGCTCAAGGGATATATCCTCGATCTGCGCAACAACCCGGGCGGGCTCCTCGACGAGGCAGTGTCGGTGTCAAGTGCGTTCCTGCAACGGGGTGAGGTGGTTTCAACGCGCGGACGCAATCCCGAGGAAACTCAACGCTACGTCGCGCACGGTGGCGACCTCACCAAAGGAAGACCCCTGATCGTTCTTATCAACGGCGGCTCGGCTTCAGCTTCGGAAATCGTCGCCGGCGCATTACAAGACCAAAAGCGAGCGACGGTTGTTGGCACCCGTTCGTTCGGCAAGGGTTCGGTACAGACGATCATCCCGCTTGGCGCCGGCAACGGTGCGCTACGGTTGACCACGGCCCGCTACTACACGCCGTCCGGCCGCTCGATCCAGGCCAAGGGTATCTCGCCCGATATCGAAGTGCTGCAGGAGGTACCGGCGGACATCAAGGTGGAGACCGACACCAGCACCATGGGCGAGTCCTCGCTGCGCGGTCATCTAAAAGGAGATGAGGGCAAGGAACAGGCCGGCTCACAATCTTACATCCCGCCGGACCCCAAGAACGACAAGGCGCTGATTCGATCTGAGGACCTATTGCGCGGCCTCATAACTGATCCGGCATTCCCGCCGAACCTGAGCGCCAAGAATTAAGTGTTCAGCAAGCATATGATTGAGGCTCAGTTCCTTTTTTGCCAATCCTACACGGTGTTTTGAATTAGGTAACTGACAAAGGTCATATATAGAAGCGATCTGATACTCGGAACGGCCTTTCCCCGGGGCCTTGGAGAGATTCGTGAAAAGCGTACGATTCGATCGCCTTGTGGCCTCGACCGCCCTTGGTCTGATCCTAATGCTGTCGAGCCATGCCGGCATGGCGCAGCAATCCGACGTGCAAATGACCGCGGCGGTTCCGACGCCGGACACCACACTCCCGCCGCCGATCACGGCGAAGGACCTTGAGCCCACTGAGCCCACCCCGGCGCCGGCCGACACGGCAAAGAGCGAACCGAAACAGCAAGATGTCGCACCCCCGGCGGTCGAGCCGGCCAAGGATGCGACCGCGCCCGCTACTGACCCCGCGAAGGCCGCGGCAGCGCCCGTTACCGCGCCGCCACCGGTGAGCGCCGACAGCGCGATGACTGATCAACTGCGCGAGATGATCACCGGCAAGCAGTTAGACCGCCTCGTCAGCCGCAAGGCCGACCGCGAGGGTGTTGAACAATTCTACAAGGCGCGCGACTACAAGCCGCTGTGGGTGAGCGAGGGGGCCGCCGACGCGCGCGCCAAGGCGGCGATTGCCTATCTCGGGCAGGTCGACACGGTCGGCCTTGACCCGACCGACTATCCAACACCGGATTTCAAATCCGCGACCACCGCCGCGATGCTTGCCGAGGATGAACTCAAACTCACCGCTGCCGTCCTCACCTACGCGCGCCATGCGCAGATCGGCCGCGTCCATTTTAGTCGTGTCGGCGCCGATATCGACTTCAAGCTCGTGCCGCCGGAGCCGGCCGACGTGCTGGCCAAAGTCGCCGCCGCGAGCGATACCGGCAAGGTGCTTGATGGTTACAATCCGCCGCAAGCCGAATTCAAGGCGCTCAAGGCCAAGCTTGCCGAACTGCGCAAGGGCGGCAGCATTCAGGCCCAGCCCGACGAAGAGGGCAAAAAGGAGTACGTCAGAGTGCCCGACGGCAAGATTCTGCGCCCGGGCATGAGGGACCAGCGTGTCATCGCGCTGCGCAAGCGGCTCGACATCGCCGGCGACAAGGACAATCCGCTCTACGACGAGGCCGTGGGCGAGGCGGTGAGGACGTTCCAGACCGAGGCGGACATCAATGTTGACGGCAATCTTGGCCCCAACACCGTGCGGGCGCTCAACGGCGAAAAGAAGGTTGTGCGCGGCCCGGCCGCCGATCCGATCGACACCATTATTGTCAACATGGAGCGCTGGCGCTGGCTGCCGCGCGACCTCGGCAATCCGCACGTCATCGTCAATGTGCCGGACTACACGCTGACGCTCTGGAACAACGACAAGATCTATTGGAAGACCAGGATCGTCGTCGGCAAGCCCGGCAAGGCGACACCGATGGTCAGCGCGGAGATGAAATTCATCACCGTCAATCCGACCTGGAACGTGCCGCCGTCAATCATTCAGAACGAATATCTGCCAGCGCTGCAACGGGATCCGGAGGCGCTCGACCGCATCGGACTTCAAGTAACCCAGGACGCAGACGGCACCATCCACATCTCGCAGGCGCCCGGCGCCGGCAACGCGCTCGGCCGCATCCGCTTCAACTTCCCCAACAAGTTCCTTGTCTATCAGCACGACACACCGGAGAAGCACCTGTTCGCGCGGGAGGAGCGCGCTTACAGCCACGGCTGCATGCGCGTGCAGAATCCGCTGACCTACGGCGAGAAGCTGTTGTCGCTGGTTATGCCGAACGAGCACTACACCGAGGCCAGACTGGAATCGATGTTCGGCGACAGCGAGATCAACATCGACTTGCCGAAATTCGTCTGGGTGCACCTGACCTACCAAACTGCCTTCGTGGACGAGAATGGCAAGCTGCAGTTGCGCAAGGACGTCTATGGCCGCGACGCGCGCATGATCCAGATTCTGAAGGGCAGCGAGCGCAAGGTCGCCGACATCGGCATCGAGCGCAAGCCCGATCCCTCGTCCAGACCGGTGCGCATGCCGGTCGGCGTGTATGGCGGCGGGGGCTACTACGGCGATCCGAGCTATGGTGGCGGTTATCGCGGGTCATACTATAGCGGCGGCTATGGTCGCTCGAACTTTTTCGACTTTATATTTGGCGGATTCCGCTTTCCTGCGCGCTAATCAACGTTGCGATTACGAAAGGTGGGGGCAAGCTAAGATCGTGGTCGGGCAAAAAATTGCCGGCCCAATTTCTATGAGAACGCAAAGCCTTGGTTCAAATTTGCACAAGTATGACTGGCTTCAGCCGGCCACAATCTCGCAAAAATTTGAGGTCCCGAGGCGGGAACTAATTTGACGTAGCGCTATTGCGAGACTGACAGACTGACTGTTAAGTTTTGAGGTTGTCATGCTCGCGTCTGTACCTGTTCCGGAGAGCCAATGGTGCCGCGCACGCGCGCTTGAGTGTCGTGTCACTGCTCAGTTGTTTCGCGTCGATTTTGCGCGCGACCAAATGCTGAAAGCCGCTGCCGATTTTGACGGCATTGCGAGAGAAGCTCGAGAACGAGAGATTGCCGAGGGCATCTCACACTTAGGCAAGCTTGTGCACGATCTGCATTTTGCGGCCTCGCCTAAAAATGGCGAGCTGTCTCGTGTGCCAACGGAAATTCCGGACACTCGCGCAAGCTTGTAACTTACCCCGCGTCCCGCATCGCGCGAATCGCAGCGGAAAGGAAACAAGCAGGGTTACTGCCGATACGGCGTTGCGTCTCGGCAAGGCCTTTTTGGCACTTCCGCGCAACTCCGATGAATTTTCAAATCAGATGCAAAATCAGGTGCAATGTTGTCGCTATGCGGGCAATCGGCAAGAAATTCAATAAGATCGAGCCGATCACAACTCATGTAATGGCCTGAGTTCTTAAGCAAGGTCATTACCCCGCTTGCGCGGCCCTAAGCTCGAAGGGAACTCCATGGACCCTCAGGGGATATTTTTGTCTATGCTCTTATGATTCTTTGGGGTACTAATTCCATCAGGGTTCAAGTCAAGGGGGGCAATTCAATGAATC
>Ga0207821_1000168_pt1 | contig 11574 bp, 10 predicted proteins | sample LuqExpMetageno53_FD_187811 | JGI IMG/M metagenome (GOLD analysis project Ga0207821, IMG submission 187811) | Tropical forest soil microbial communities from Luquillo Experimental Forest, Puerto Rico - Sample 53 (SPAdes) | ecosystem: Environmental > Terrestrial > Soil > Tropical forest ... | reverse complement strand
GGCGTAGTTGTTTTTCGTTGCCGTTCGAAGAACGGCGTTCTTACAGAACGCCTATATGCCTTGCATCCACGTCTTGCTTGCTTTCGAGTCGAAAGACGTGGATGGCCGGGACAAGCGCGGCCATGACGGCTGAAAGGCCAGTGTAGATTCGATGCAAACGTCTTTCACCCTTGAGCAGCTCGCCAATCCGGATACGGCGGAAGCCGACAAGATCTTGCGCGCCTGCGTGCACTGCGGCTTCTGCACGGCGACCTGTCCGACCTACGTTCTGCTCGGCAATGAGCTCGATAGTCCGCGTGGGCGGATCTACCTGATCAAGGACATGCTGGAGAATGACCGTCCGGCGACGGCCGAGGTGGTCAAGCATATCGACCGCTGTCTCTCCTGCCTCTCCTGTATGACGACCTGCCCCTCCGGCGTGCACTACATGCATCTCGTCGATCATGCTCGCGATCACATCGAGCGCACCTATACGCGCCCGCTCGGCGACCGGCTGATGCGTGATCTGCTCGCGCGCGTGCTGCCTGACGGCCGTCTATTTCGGTTGGCAGCCGTTGCCGGCATGCTGGCAAAGCCCTTTGCGCCTGTGCTGAAGTCGCTCGGGCTGAAGCGCCTCGGCACGATGCTAAAGCTCATTCCGTCACGCGTGGCGCCGCCGAACGATCCTTCCCGCAAGGTCTATCCCGCAAAGAGTGCGCGACGGGCGCGCGTCGCGCTGCATGCGGGCTGCCTCAACCCGGTGCTGTCGCCGTATACGAACGAGTCCGCCATCCGTGTGCTCAATCGCGTCGGCATCGAGGTGGTGATCGCCGCCGACGACGGCTGCTGCGGCTCGTTGGTGCACCACATGGGGCGCGAGGACCAGGCGCGGATGCAGGCGCGTGCGCTGATCGATGCCTTTACGCGCGAGATCGAGGGCGAAGGCCTCGACGCGATCCTGATCACCGTCTCCGGCTGCGGCACCGTCGTGAAGGACTACGGCCACCTCTTCCGCACTGATTCGGCCTATGCCGCGAAAGCGGAGCGCGTGTCCAAGCTCGCCCGTGACGTCAGCGAGTACTTGTACACACTCGATCTCACCCCGTCCGGTGACGCAAAGAGCCTCACCGTTGCTTATCATTCAGCCTGTTCGCTGCAGCATGGGCAGAAGGTGACGCGCGCCCCGAAAGATTTGCTTTGCAAATTGAACTTCGTGGTCAAAGATGTACCTGAAGGTCATTTGTGTTGCGGCTCGGCGGGCACCTACAACATCCTGCAGCCTTCGCTGGCTGACAGGCTGAGGGACCGCAAAGTCCGCAACATCGAACGGCTCGAGCCGGATGTGGTCGCAGCTGGAAACATCGGCTGCATCACCCAGATTGCCGCCGGGACCGGCATCCCGGTCGTCCATACGGTCGAGCTCATCGATTGGGCGACCGGCGGACCGGTGCCGGAACGGCTGCGCGGTCTGGCGGAAGGTCGAACGGCCGCTACGGCCGGCTAGGGAAGCGAGGTTCTGGCGAAACGGAAACGCCGGCGGCCTCGCCAATCGTCACTGTGTGCGGGTTGAACCTTTCCGGAAGGACTAAGACCATGGCGAAGAAGCGGAAGAAGGCGAAGGCGAAGAAAGCAAAGAAGGCGGCGAAGCGTGCGGCGCCAGCGCGGAAGAAGAAAACCGTGAAGGCGAAGAGCGCCAAGAAAACGAAGAAGAAGGCAGCGCGTCGCCGCAAGGCAGCGCCCGCCCCGGCTGCGGCGCCGGCGCCGGCTGTCCCCCCGATGGGCGGCATGTCGAACGACGGCCAGTAAGCGACGAGGACTCTGTTGCGACGGGCGGCGGCCGGTGCACCGGCTCCGCCCGTTTTTCTTTCGTGTCGGCGAAAACGTTTTCTCCTCTGCTGCGTTTTGACAGCGATGCCGATGCAAACGCGGAGTTCCGCCCTGCGGTAAGCGCCGATTGCATCGGAATGGGGCCACGCCTAGCATGCCGCGCCCAATGGGCAGGCCGCGAGGCCGGCCTTCAATTCCATTCAGTTTTACCGACAGGAGCCGCAAGCATGGCCACCAAAAAAATTCTCATCATGGGTGCATCCTACGGGTCGCTTCTGGCCTCCAAGATCCTGTTCGGCGGGCACTCGCTGCATCTCGTCTGCCTGCCCGCCGAAGCCGATCTGATCAATGCGGAAGGCTTCCGCGTCTATTTGCCGGTTAGGGGCAGGCAGGACCGGGTCACGATCGACTCCCGCAAGCTGCCGGGCAAGGTGAGCGCGGGTGGCGCGAGCGGCGTCAATCCGGCTGACTACGACCTCGTTGGGCTGGCGATGCAGGAGCCGCAATACCGCTCGCCGGGTGTGCGTGAACTGCTCGACGCGGTCGCAAAGTCCAAGGTGCCGTGCATGTCGATCATGAACATGCCGCCTTTGCCCTACGTCAAGCGTATCCCGGGTCTTGATTACGAGGCGCTGAAGCCCGCCTACACCGACCCGAGCGTGTGGGACAATTTCGATCCCAAGTCCGTCACGTTGTGCAGCCCCGATCCGCAGGCGATCCGCCCGCCGGACGGCAAGGCGAACGAATTGCTCGTCACGCTCCCGACCAACTTCAAGGTCGCCAAGTTCGACAACGAGAAGCAGACGCAGATTCTGCGGGACCTCGAGAAGGACATCGACGCGGTCCGCTTCGATCCGGGCGATGGCAGCAAGATCGAATTGCCGGTGAAGCTACGCGTGCACGAGTCGATCTTCACGCCGCTCGCCAAGTGGTCGATGCTGCTCGCCGGCAACTATCGCTGCATCACCAAGGACGGCATGCGCACAGCGCAGGAAGCGGTGTGGTCGAATGTCGACGAGGCGCGCGAAGTGTACAATTTCGTGTTCGACCTCTGCGTCAAGCTCGGCGCCAAGGCGGAAGACCTCGTGCCGTTCGAGAAATATGCGGAAGCCGCGAGGAGCCTGTCGCGTCCGGCCTCGGCCGCACGCGCCTTGCAGAACGGCGCGCCGAACATCGAGCGCGCGGACAAGCTCGTACAGTTGATCGCCAAGCAGAAAGGCATGCGCAACGACAAGCTCGACGGGATCGTCGCCCTGGTAGATGAGCGTCTCGCCGCCAACCGCAAGAAGGCGGCGGCCTAATTCCACTTCCAAACTTGTGAAATGACAAACCCCCGCCGTGACCCGGCGGGGTTTTTGTTTTTGCCGGCGAGGTCAGATGGCCTGCTTTACGCTTGCCGCGGGCAAATTTTCTTATGTCCGCTGCCGAACCTGAGGTTCCCGACTGTTGCAATTGTACCTCTCGATTCACTAATCGCTTCGATGGCTGTTGTGGGCTGGCGCTGTCGCGCGTTAGGCTTTTATACGGTTGCTCGGGGGGCCCGGGGGGGTCTGTCGATAAGGAGCAGCGTATGTCCATCGCCAACATGTTGAAGACAAGCAATGGCACAGGTGAAGAAATCTTCACGCTGGACGAAGGCCGCGTGACGATCAGTTTTCCGGCGCGTCTGTCTGGGGCGTCACTGGAAGACCTGAAGGCATATCTCGACATCTTCTATCGCAAAGCTTGCCGCCTTTCCGATGATCCTGTTGACACCGTGGATGTGAAATTCTTCAACAAGAGCGTGCACGCCAGAGCCGCCGAATGAGCGTCGATCCCCACTGCCGCTGGCAGGAGGGCACGCACGACAACGAGGTTGACGGGATCGTCGCGCTGGTCGGCGAGCGTATCGCCTCCAACCGCAAAGAAGGCGGCGGCGTGATCCGCTTCCGAACGTGTGAAAAATGGAAAACCCCGCCGCGACTCAGCGGGGTTTTTTTATTCCCGTCGATTGCGCTGATTACACTTTCTTTATTCCTGTCCGCATGGTGTTGCCGTCGTGCAACATGATCGTAGATTTATGTCAGCTTGCCCAAAAAGACGGCAAATGGCGACGTTTTCCCCTTGCTCGGGAACCTAGCAAAAGCTGTAAATCACAGCGAGGGCGCGTCCTGTGGCGTACGGGTCGGTTGTCGGGGAGCCGGGTCAGTACGCGGACATGACGGGAATTCTAGGCATCGGCTTTAACCGATTGTACCGAAGGGGCAGGCTGAAATGAAGAAGTTGGTATTGTCTATGGTTGCGGCGCTGGCGGTAGGCGGCGTCGCACCTGCGCTGGCGGCGGATTTGCCGGTCAAGGCGGCGCCAGCGCCGGCCGTCGTTGCGGCGCCGAGCCCGTGGGATATCGCGTTCGGCGCGGCGGGCATGAATGACTACGTTTTCCGCGGGATCACGCAGTCAAACCACAAACCCTCCGTCGCGGCGTATGTCGAGCCGCGCTACAACGTCACCAAGGATTTCCAACTCTACGTCGGCACCGCGGGCGAGAGCATCAGTTTCACTAACCACGCGGCTGCTGAAATCGACTTCTACGGTGGCGCGCGCTGGACGCTCGGTCCGGTCGTGCTCGATGGCGGCTTCTGGTATTACTACTATCCCGGCGGACAGTGCATCGGCGACGTTGTCGCGCCCACTTTCTGCCCCCTTGTGAACGGGATGCCGAACGTGATTGCGAACGGCAACACGTTGAAAGGCGACGTCAGCTTCTGGGAAGCCTACTTCAAACCGACCTGGAATATTAACGACCAGTGGGCCGTCGGCCTGAACGAATTCTACAGCCCGAGCTTCCTGAACTCCGGCGCCTGGGGCAACTACTTCTCCGGCACCGTTAAGTTCACCGCGCCGAGCACCATCCCGTTCGGCCCGTTCGGCTGGTACCTGTCGGGCGAATTCGGTCGCCAGTGGCTTGGCACGACGGACAACTTCTATGGCATTGCGGCCGGGACTCCGATTGCGACCGGCGGCGTCACGACGGCCGTCTATGCCGCTGGCATCCCGTACACGAGCTACAACACCTGGAACATTGGTGGCGGTCTGACGTGGAAGCAGTTCACGCTCGATCTGCGCTACAGCGACACCAATCTGAGCAAGGGTGACTGCAACGCCTTCACCGGCGACTTCACCGCAAGCGGTACGACGAACGTGACGGCCATCAACCCAGGCGGTTTCGGTTCGAACTGGTGTGGCGCGACGTTCATTGCCAAGCTGTCGGTCGATCTGACTGCGGCGAACTTGAAATAACCAATCGTAACCTCCACTCACTTTACGGCGGCCCTCGGGCCGCCGTTTTTTATTCGGCCGCGGCGGTTGCCAAGGTCGCCTCGTTCAGCACATGCCCTTCGCCTTCGCGCGCGAGCGCAATGCGGCGATCGTGGAACGTGCCAAGCGTGCTGCGGTGTCCGATGGACACGATGGTCGCGTCCGGCAGTCGATGCCGCAGCACGCGATAGAGCGAGGATTCCGCTGCCTCGTCGAGCGAGGCGGTGGCTTCATCGAGGAAGAGATAATCCGGCGCGTGCAGCAGCGCGCGTGCAATTCCGAGCCGCTGCTGTTCACCGAGCGACAGCATGCGATTCCAGTGCGCCTCGTCGTCGATGCGATCGGCGAGCGCCGGCAGCCCGACAGCCGAGACCAATTCCGCGACCTTCTCGGGCGAATACTCCCCGCTTGCGGCGGGATAGGCCACCGCAGCAGCGAGCGGGGCGATGGGGAAATACGGGCGCTGCGGCAAGATCATCACCCGCGCGTTCTTCGGCAACTCGACCTGGCCTTCGCCGAAGGGCCAGACGCCGGCGAGCGCACGGAAGAGCGTCGACTTGCCGGCGCCGGACGGACCGCTCACCAGCACCTGCTCGCCGAGGCCAATTGTGAGGTCGCCCGTATTGATCAGCGGCACGCCGTTCGGCAGCCGCACGATCAGATCCTTGAAGGCCACCGCCCGCTTCTCGCCGTGCGCCACCTCGATGACCGGCGGCGTGTGCGAGAGCTGCCGCGCGGAGGCGACCGACTGCTCGAAACCGGAGAGACGCTGGATGGTGGCGCGCCATTCCGCCAGGCTTCGGTAGAGTGTCACGAACACCGACAGCGAACTCTGCACCTGGCTGAAGGCATTGGCGGTCTGCATTAGGCCGCCGAGCTGCATCAGGTTCGCGAAATAGGCGGGGCTCACCATGATGAACGGGAAGACGACGGCGGCCTGCGTATAGCTGGCCGTGAAGAAGGTGAGCTTCTTCTGCCGCGACATCAGCGCGTACCAGTTGCCCACGACGGCGCCGAAGCGGGTGAGCAGGCGCTCGCTCTCGGCTGCGTCGCCATGCAGCAGCGCAATCTGCTCCGAGTTCTCGCGCACGCGCACGAGATTGAAACGGAAATCGGCTTCGTAGCGCTGCTGCTGGAAATTGAGCGAAACGAGCGGCCGGCCGATCCAGTTCGTCAGCGCGGTGCCGAACACGGCGTAGATCAGCGCCGCCCAGAACAGATAGCCGGGGATGCTCAAGGTAACGCCGAACAGATGCAGTGGTGCGTTGGTCGAGAGGCCCCAGAGAATGACGGAGAAGGAGGCCAGAGTGACGGTCGAATTGAGGATTTGCAGGCCGATGGTCAAGGTGAGCTGGATAAATTGCGCGAGATCCTCGGCGATACGCTGGTCCGGGTTGTCGACGGCGTCGCCCTGCAACTGCATTCGATAATGCGTCGAGTCCGTCAGCCAGTCGCGCAGGTACGCCTTCGTCAGCCAGCGGCGCCAGCGGATCTGCAGCCATTGGTTCAGATAGAGTTGATAGACCGCGAGCAGGATGAAGGCCGCGGCGAGAATGCAGAAATAGCCGAGCTGATACACGAAGGTGTTCCAGTCCCGATCCTGCAGCGCATTGTAAAAACGTGCATTCCACTCATTGAATAGAACGGTGATCCCGACGATCGACAGTTCGATCGCGACCACGGCGGCGAGCAGGATACGCCCGGGCCAGCGGTCCTCCGACTTGAAGTAAGGAATTGAAATGCGCCACACGGTGGCGAGCGTGGATAGGGTGCCTCTCACAGGGCGCTCCATGTCAAAGTCCGGGGTGGTGGCCGGCGCGGCTCCAAAGCCTCGCCAAGGCTACGCAGACGCGGACGTCTACCGCTGATTACGCATACGCCGCCGCCCCTCCGGCGGGCGCGAGCTTTCGCCTTCTGCCCCGGTTTCGCGGCGCCATTGAGGCACCGAGCGTCGTCGGCACCAAGTTCCATAATGGAGAATTGTTAATGCTGACTGCAGGTTGTACGGATTCAAGCTCTCTTGCGGGCCCGCCGGGGGAAACGCTCAGGCAGGATGACCGGATCGATCTTGTGCTCCCGCGCGAGGAATACGGCTCATGTCGGCGTGGCGCTCCTGGATACGCTTCCAGCACATCCACCGCCGCCTCGATGTCATTTGCCGTCATGTCGTCGCGGGGCGCGAGATGCACGCTGAACAGGACCTGCGCGCGTTCGATCCCGTCAACTGCGCTCGCTGTGGCGATGACCGCGGCGCGCAGATCGGCGCTCCGGCTTCGCCAATAAGCAGATCCTCGCCCATACACCGCAGCATCAATCGGCCTCATTCGAGACACGGTCCTTCGGACCCTCCTCAGAATGAGGCGGAAAGAGGCTAGACTCACGGGGTAACCTAATTGCCGTTCGCCTCGGGAAACGCGCATGTCGACAGCAATCTCGGTACTTGGCGGCATTGGTCTCTTTCTTCTCGGCATGACCGTTATGACCGAGGGCCTGAAGGCATTGGCAGGTTCGGCGCTACGTACGGTGCTCGGCAAGGCAGCAGCGACACCGCTGCTCGGCTCCTTCTGGGGTGCGCTCGTCACGCTCCTTGTCCAATCGTCCAGCGCAACAACGATGACAACAATCGGCCTCGTCAGCGCCGGCTTGTTGACGTTCCAACAAGGACTCGGCCTCGTGTTCGGCGCGAACGTCGGCACGACGGGTACTGGCTGGCTGGTTGCACTCATTGGCGTTCGCGTCTCGCTCACGGCCGCCGCATTACCGATGATCTTCGCCGGCGCCCTGATCAAGCTTCTCGCCAGGGGGCGGCTATCCGGAGCAGGTGCCGCGCTTGCCGGGTTTGGGCTTGTACTTTTTGGGCTCACGACTCTGCAGCAAGGAATGGGTGGGCTGGCCGAGCGTTTGCACCCGGCTGACCTGCCGGCGGTTTTTGATGCCGGAGGGTGGCGCGGCATGGTCGGCGCGCTGGTCTTGGTCGTAGTCGGACTGGTGATGACAGCGGTCATGCAGTCGTCAACAGCAGCCATCGCAGTGACGCTGTCGGCCTTCCACGCCGGCGCGGTTGGGCTCGACCAGGGTTGCGCGCTGATCATCGGTCAGAACATCGGAACGGCCACCAGTTCCGCTTTGGCCGCGATCGGCGCGAGCAGCACTGCCAAGCGGTTAGCTATCGCGTATGTACTGTTCAAACTGATCGCTGCCGTCATTGCGTTGGTGCTTTTTCCCATCTCCACCCCTCTCCTGCTGCGTGCTTCGAAGGCAATTGATGGTGTGACGCTGCTGGCCGCGTATCACACCGTGTACAATGTCGTCGGTGTCGTGGTCCTGCTGCCGCTCGTCGACCGTTTCACTCGACTGGTGGGGCGCATTCTGCCGGAACGCGGCTCACCGCTCACGCGCTGCTTGGATCCCTCTGCGCTTGAGACGCCGATGGTGGCCGTGGAAGCGGTGCGGCGGACGATTGCGCAATCGCTGGCGGCGGTGTGTGGTTCGGTCGAGGCGGCGCTGGGAGCCGAAACCCGCGGAGAACGCGTCCCGGGGAAAACCGCAATTGCGGTGCATGAGGCGGGTGATGCCTTGCGCGAGGCACAAGTTTTCCTGTCCGATGTAGCCGGACCACCGGATACAGAGGACGAGCAACTGCGCCTCACAAGCACGTTGCACGCGTTCGACCACGCGTCTCGCGTCGTAGAAACAGCGGGCGGAATCGATTTCGGAACGGTGGCGCAGCGGACCGGACGACGTGCGCGCGAGCGAGCTCTGCACGAATGCAATGCGGATCGCAATAGCGGTTGCCGATGATGTCGCGGCACTGCCAGGTATTGACCGATCGCCACAAGATTCGCGGCCGACGTGCAGCGGAAAACCGTTATCGACCGATGAGGATCTAGTTCAACTCGAGCACTGTGCGAGAGAGTTGGAAAACTTGCAGCGCACGCACCGCAGAACCACCCTCAGCGCAGTCGCGAATGGAACCTTGACTACCGAAGCGGCGATCGTCCGCGTCGACACTCTGCGAAGCTTGCAGGCGCTGGTATGGCATGCTTGGCGTTGCACGGTGCACCTTATCGGCCACGGCGCGACGATATAAAAAAAGGGGCCGCAGAACGCGGCCCCTTCTGACTTCGTTGATGTGCGCCGGGCTTAGAAGCCCATGCCGCCCATGCCGCCCATGCCACCGCCGGACGGCATCGCAGGCGCGGGCTCCTTCGGCAGTTCGGCGACCATCGCCTCGGTGGTGATCAGCAGGCCCGCCACCGACGACGCGTCCTGCAGCGCGGTGCGCACGACCTTGGCCGGGTCGATGATGCCCTCGGCGACCATGTCGACATACTCTTCGTTCTGCGCGTCGAAGCCGAAGGTCTCGTCCTTGTTGTCGAGGATCTTGCCGACGACGATCGAGCCTTCGACACCCGAGTTCTCTGCGATCTGACGGATCGGAGCCTCAAGCGCCTTGAGCACGATGTTGATGCCGGCCTGCACATCGGCGTTCTCGTTAGTGAGCTTGCCGACGGCCTTCTTCGCGCGCAGCAGCGCGGTGCCGCCACCCGGGACAATGCCTTCCTCGACCGCGGCGCGGGTTGCGTTGAGCGCGTCCTCGACTCGGTCCTTCTTCTCCTTCACCTCGATTTCGGTCGCGCCGCCGACGCGGATCACCGCGACGCCGCCCGCAAGCTTGGCGAGACGCTCCTGCAGCTTCTCACGGTCGTAGTCCGAGCTGGTCTCCTCGATCTGCGCCTTGATCTGCTGCACGCGCGCTTCGATGTCGGCCTTCTTGCCGACGCCGTTGACGATCGTGGTCTTTTCTTTCTCGATGATAACCTTCTTCGCGCGGCCCAGCATGTTGAGGGTGACGTTCTCAAGCTTGATGCCGAGGTCTTCAGAGATGAGCTGACCGCCGGTGAGGATCGCGATGTCCTCGAGCATCGCCTTGCGGCGATCGCCGAAGCCCGGAGCCTTCACCGCCGCGACCTTCAGACCGCCGCGCAGCTTGTTGACGACGAGCGTGGCGATCGCCTCGCCCTCGACGTCCTCCGCGATGATGATGAGCGGCTTGCCCGACTGCACGACGGCTTCGAGCACCGGCAGCATCGCCTGCAGGCCGGAGAGCTTCTTTTCGTGCAGGAGGATGTAGGCATCCTCGAGCTCGGCCAGCATCTTCTCGGCATTGGTGACGAAGTAGGGCGAGATGTATCCGCGGTCGAACTGCATGCCCTCGACGATCTCGACCTCGGTGTCGAGCGACTTGGCCTCTTCGACCGTGATCACGCCCTCGTTGCCGACCTTCTGCATCGCCTGCGCGATCATTTTGCCGATCTGTGTGTCGCCGTTCGCGGAGATCGTGCCGACCTGCGCGACTTCCGACGAGGCGCCGACCTTCTTCGCGCGCTTCTCGATGTCCTTCACAACCGCCTGCACGGCGATGTCGATGCCGCGCTTGAGGTCCATCGGGTTCATGCCGGCTGCGACCGACTTGGCGCCTTCGCGCACGATCGCCTGGGCGAGCACGGTCGCCGTCGTGGTGCCGTCGCCGGCCACGTCGTTGGTCTTCGACGCGACCTCGCGCACCATCTGCGCGCCCATGTTCTCGAACTTGTCCTCGAGCTCGATCTCCTTCGCGACGGTCACGCCGTCCTTGGTGATGCGCGGTGCACCGAACGACTTGTCGAGCACGACGTTGCGGCCCTTCGGGCCGAGCGTGACCTTCACCGCATTCGCGAGGATGTCGACACCACGCAGCATCCGCTCGCGCGCGTCGCCGGAGAATTTGACGTCTTTGGCAGCCATTTCAATTCACTCCACTGAGGGATTTTGGTTTTGCGCGCGCGATCAGGCGACCACGCCCATGATGTCGGACTCCTTCATGATCAAGAAGTCCTCGCCGTCGAGCTTCACTTCGGTGCCCGACCATTTGCCGAACAGCACGCGGTCGCCGACCTTCACGTCGATCGGGATCAGCTTGCCGGCCTCGTCGCGGCCGCCCGGGCCGACGGCGACGATCTCGCCCTCCTGCGGCTTCTCCTTCGCGGTATCCGGAATGATGATGCCGCCTTTGGTCTTCTCTTCAGCCTCGATGCGGCGCACGACGACACGGTCGTGCAGGGGGCGGAACTTGGTTTTGGCCATGATGTCCTCGTCGGCGCTCGCGGCGCGTCGGGTTCTTAAGGAAAGATTCGATTATTCAGTGCCTTAGCACTGTATGTAGCAGAGTGCTAAAGGCTGCCGGGGGAGATATTGCGGATTACCCAGACTGTCAAGGCGAGGGGTAGGGGGCAGGGCGTGAGGTGGCGCCAGGCGGCGCAGACCGCTCAGAGGAGACAAATGCAAATTTGAGAGACCTTGCGATTCAAGTCGTTGCCGCGCAATGTCGCGGCCACGTGAAGGGGGAGCCGTGATGCGTCATTTCCGCCGCCGAATACCGATCCTGAGCCTTGCTGCGCTGGCAATTGCGCTCGCCGGCTGCGCGACCCA
>Ga0207821_1000163_pt1 | contig 11601 bp, 10 predicted proteins | sample LuqExpMetageno53_FD_187811 | JGI IMG/M metagenome (GOLD analysis project Ga0207821, IMG submission 187811) | Tropical forest soil microbial communities from Luquillo Experimental Forest, Puerto Rico - Sample 53 (SPAdes) | ecosystem: Environmental > Terrestrial > Soil > Tropical forest ... | reverse complement strand
CGGTCCCTTAGTGCACAGACAGCAGCGGACGGACTCCGTCTCTTGGGTGCCGCATAGAGCAATGCAAAAAACGGGCCTGAGTTCCCGCTCAAGTAGCTTACAACACGGCTCAAGGCATTTGGCCCGACCGTTTAGGCTGTTTGGGCCACGAATAGAACAAGCGCCCAGAACGGGTGGCGATCGGGGTACCCGCAAGGGCGACGGCAGCCCCACCCCCGCCACGTGTCGGCGAACAGCTTGAAAATATTACTCTATTCGAGCCGGTGAGACTGTTTTATCAATCCGCCTTCTCCAGGGCCTTAAGCGCGTCCTGGAGTACGTTGCGAACGTGCCTTGCATCGCTCGCATCGATCATGCCTGTATTAAAATAAAACTCGAGGCCGGTGAGATGTTCGCTGAAGACCTCAACGGTATTCCCTTTTGAATCAAGGACGCTTCGGATGGCGTATGGAACGACCTCGCGGCTAAGGCCTTTCATTATAATTGGCGTCAGGGCTCGGGCGACAACGATGTCGCGGACCAACGCGTATGTTTCATAGCTGACCACAATATCTCCAGGTTCCGCAATCGATTGTAACCGGGCAGCAAGATTGGCTTCGGCGCCGATAATCGTGTAATCCATTCGATCATTGCTACCGAAATTGCCAACGTTGCAAAATCCGGTGTTTATACCCATTCGAACACGGAATGGATCTTCAATTCCGATGCTACGCCACTCGGCGTTTAAGCCCGCAATCCGATGTTGCATCTCAATGGCCATGCGAAGACACGACTTGGCATCATCAACATCTCCCTTTGTTTCTGGGTCGCCAAAGAAGACAAGCATCGCGTCTCCAATGAATTTGTCGATGGTGCCACCGTGAGCAAGGGCGATTCTCGACATCTCCGTAAAATATGTGTTGAGGAGCTGCGTAATTTGCTCTGGTTGGAGACGTTCCGTGATGCCCGTAAAATCCTTTACGTCCGAGAAAAAGATCGTAAGCTTTTTTCTCTCAGTGTGAATGGCGACATCTTTTTGTCCGCTGAAAATACTTCTGTAGATCTGGGGCGATAGGTATCGAGAGATCTTCGTTGACAGTGAGTCCAGAAAATCGTTTTTTGCTTCGAGCTCGGCGTTCATGCCGCTGATCGTTGCTGCCTGTCGTTGTTGCAACACAATAAAAAGAGAGCCTACTGCGGCGGTGAGCACAAAATAAGCCAACAAGTATTTGAATGCGAACACATTGTTTCTGATTGGCTGAGCAATCGACACCTCTTGGATTCCCCGGACATCACCAACTTTCCAATCGGTTTTCGGACTCTCCGGATGCGAATTGTGACAATTAACGCAAGGTTGCTCCATGATTACCGGTGCAATCAGGCGAACGCCATCCGTGAAGACCGAACTCGTTGTTCGCGCGAGCTGCTGATTTGAATTTTGACGCAAGCGACCGAGTGCGTTAGTCTCGAATTCATCGAGCGCATGTGGTGTGCGATTTTTGAATGGATAATCCGACACAAACCGATATTTAATGTTTCGCTGTTGCTCGCCGATAACTTTACCCAGTTCAAGTGAAAGGGTGGCAGGAATTGGGATGGCGCCCGGGAAATCCTTATAGTTGTGTATCACCTTCGTGGTTCCGGGCGAGGCAAGGACGCGACCGACCACGTTGTTAGCATAATAATTACGGACGCTGCTGATTATTGAATTCACGTCACTAGCCTGACGATGCAAATTGGTTTCGACCAGATCGCTCAGGTCTAGCCAAACTGCGATGGGGAGACCAACAAGCAGCAGTACGACAAGCAGTATGAGCATGTAGCCCATTACGGCGCGACGCGGTCCTATCATAAAGAGATCCTGTACAGCCTCGTTGGGAGGTCGATGTTCCTTAGTTAGAAAATTACCGTCAGGGTCTTGCGCGTCTTTAATTGTTTCCTGGTCAATCGATACGAATATATTTCCACTATCTCCCAGAGACCGCCCAACTCAGGTATTGCAACAAGCAATCCCAGCTTGGTGGCATCTGTGTCTATCCAAGCAGTTGTATGATAGGCGTTTCGCCTGAGGAGACATTGAGTTTTCATCTGAGGTCACCGTGAAGGCGTGTCGATTGAATGATCGAGCAGTCGTAGGGTTTAGCGCGGGCGCTGAATCCTTCCCAGGTGCGTCTGAAAAGGCAAAACCCATTAACTTCGGACTGCGCTTGACTTCGCTTGGCAGGGTGAAGCGCATGAAACACGATCTGCCACGAAATCATCTGCATCTTGCGCCTGTGTATATTTTGATCGTAGGAACCGCTTCCACCACGCGTAAATGCTGCAAATGCGCTGAAGAGATTGGCTGGCAGCGCGCAGGGAGTCGATTGGGCTGAAGAAAATCCGCCTAGGAAAAATCACAGCAGATCTAAACTTTGGCTTAGAGACCCTTTCCTGGGGTGGCGGTTTTCGAACTCTTGTTACCGCGCTTTGACGTTTATAACCGGTGGCCGAGACCGCTCTCCTAATTGCGACCTGGAAAACCTGGGATGTAAGCGACAATCAGGTCTGGGGAACAACACCTTCCACGAGGATCAGATTACGACTGAGCGCGCGATCGCGAACTTCCAATGCCTTCGCATATTCTGAGGAGCTATACCAAATCCTTGCGGCGCTCATGCTAGCGAACTCTGCCACGATTATCGTTCTCGGTGTCCAATCGCCTTCCAACACCTCAATAGTTCCGCCACGAATAAGATAGCGACCGCCGTGGTCAACAATCGAAGCAGCGGCACGTGAGCGATAGATCTCGATCGCTTCCGCGTCTCTTATAGTCACGTCCGAAATAATATAGGCGGGCATGGAGTTCTCCTACGTCGGGCCAAACCAAATAGTCGTGGCTTGTAACAGCCAAACAGTAACGCTTCGTAACACAGACGGAAAATAGGTTGACCTATCCGCTTGCAATGCTCTCACCGGTGTCCCTGTATCGAGTGTAATCTCGACTAATCGGAATCTCGAAAACCCTCCGTCCCTAAAATGTCCGCATTGGTCATTTTCGAAGCGAGGTCAGTGAGGCTTGCGTGTCGACCGGCGTCTGCCTCACCCCCGGAAGCGGACATCGGGCTGAATGTCTGCTTTATCCCGAAAGCGACCTAGAAACGATGGCCGCACGGTAAGACCAAGCGCCTTGGCGGGGTCTTGCATGAATGCGGTCGCCGTCGAGGGAGATACAGTAGGTCATCGGCCACAACGAGCTTCGAGATTGGCAGTCTGCTCTGTTGCGCATGCGACCGGCGGTTGCCGATGGTGACGACAATGGAGGTTAGCCACGGCTGCGTCGGGTCAGCCAAGCCTTCATATATTTGTAGTAAGTGCCTTCTGCGTTGAGCACTGCCAGCAGGAAACCTTCGCGCCCGTCAAGGAAGCCAAGCTGCAGAAAATAGCAACGCATGAACGCCCAAACACCGTGGGTAATCCCCGATGAAAATTTCAACGGTTTTCCCGTCGTGGCAGTTTCCGCAGCGCCCGCTGTCGAATAGGAATCCATCTTGGCAATCGAATCCTCGATCCGGCGAATGGCGAAATGCGTAAGCGGTGTTGCCAGCCGCTTTACCTTGCCGTCGCAAATTACACGCGTATGCACAAGGTGGTCCGAAAAGCAGCCGCGCTCGCGACGAAACAGTCTCAACACGTAGTCTGGATACCAGCCGGAATGACGCATCCATCGGCCGCAAAAAAATGACAAACGCGGTATTTCAAAGCCTGCGGCCTCGCTGTCTTCGATTGCTTTCCTGATTTCCGCAGCAAGTGCCGGAGGAACGCGCTCGTCGGCATCGAGCAGCAGAACCCAATCACCGGTCACGTGCGACAATGCTATATTCTTTTGTCTGCCATGATTGGTCCACGGATGATGATAAACCGTTGCACCGTGCTTCTCGGCAATGGCAACCGTATCGTCCTTGCTGCCGCCGTCGACCACAATTCGTTCGTCACAGAACTTCAAGCTGTCGACACAGTCCGCAATATTGGCGGCCTCGTTGCCGGTAATCGTGATCGAGCTCAGCGTCGGCATTTTCGGTTCTTAACCGAGCAAATTGGCTTCGGCATACCGTTTTTAATCCATACGTGCAAAAGTCTCAATTTAGCGGTCAGATATACGATTCATGCCTCCAACCGTGTCGGCGTTTCTCTAACTAGAAAATGTGGTCCAACCCGAATTGGGCGAATTGTCCGCTTCGGGTCATTCGTTACCTAGGCATCGGGCGCCAGCTACTTGCAGGAAGACTTACTCCGGGCAAAATAGATGCTCGCATCGTCGCGTCATCGGACCGGCTTGCAGTAGCGAGTCGACACTGCCTGTGAGTTTGGCGTCTCAGAGACGAAACACAAAAACAGCTGATCCCCTTTCTGTAGGAATAGCCCCGGTCCAACTGGGCTCGTGACGGCGCCCACCGTGGCAAACTGCTTTGCGAGTAGCGATTGCACAGTTATCTGCTCGTCAGACATCGCTGTCCCCGAAAATGCACAAGTAACCATCGAAAGTGCTATCGCCTTGAGTAACTTCATGATCAACCCTCTTCGAGTTAGCTATGAGCTAGCCTTCAAATGATGCACTCGTAACTTTGGGGCCTTGATTCTTATCAAAGATCATCTTTTTGGCTTAGGTGGCATGTTGCTGTATTCGGGGGCGGGCGCGTTTTTCACACAGCCAAGACCCAGAGCGGACAATGATCGGACCCTTCCAATGTTGCTATTTAAACAGTTACGATCCCCCGAAATAAGGGACGAGTATGCCGCTCAATATTGGCTTTGTCATCTTTCCTGATCTAACGCAGCTGGATTTCACGGGTCCGCTACAGGTGCTCTCGCGGCTTCCTCAATCGGCGATCCACATTATCGCGAAATCAGCATCTCCCGTCGCGAGTGATTGCGGGCTTAGTCTCGTGCCGACCCACACCTTTGTGAACTGTCCGCCTCTCGACTTGATCTGCATACCGGGGGGAAGCGAGGGTGTGTGTGGCATTATCAACGATCGTGAGACAATCGAATTCGTCCGTCAACAGGCCGGTGCCGCAAAGTACATAACTGCTGTTTGCACCGGCACATTTGTTCTGGGTGTGGCAGGACTGCTAAAGGGGCGACGGGCAACAACGCACTGGGCGTATACTGATCTACTGCCTCTTGTGGGCGCCGCATACGAAAAGGCCAGAGTCGTGAAAGATGGCAACGTGATTACTGCGGGTGGTGTCACCGCGGGGATCGATTTCGGCCTTAGCGTCGCCGCTGAAATCGCAGGCGAGACGACGGCGAGAAGAATTCAACTCGGCATAGAATATGACCCCGCGCCACCATTTGATTCCGGTCATCCGGACAAAGCGCCGACACTCAAGTCAGAGCTGCTATCTGTCCGCTACGACAAGTTCAGGGCTATGTACCGTGCGCGCATTGCACAAGCCGTACCGTTTTGAATGAGTTGGACTGACACCATCGAAGCGGCCGGATTACATGCCGATCCCGGCGCTTCCTACAAATGACTCTCGGCAATCAACGGAAGGGATCAATCATGTTTCAACGCAATGGCGTCGGATCGATCACGGATGTTACAATTGCGGAGCGTCAGCTATTAGTAGCTCAGAATGTCGCTACCGATGCCTACAGTACGGCCCTGTCGTCCGCGGCGACCCTTGCCCTGGCCGCCGGCATACTCGGATCCGCGCCTAACCACTGAATGACCAGATCGTTTGAGCAAATGTAAGCGCAATCTTTGCAAGTGCGAGACGAAGCCAGTGAGAATGCCATGAACGCGTCTGTCATTTCGGCCCTATCCGCATTGTTGGGTGCTGCGATCGGCGGATTCGCATCATTCTTAGCGTCGTGGATGACTCAGCGGATGCAGGTGCGTGCGCAGTGGCTCGTACAGGACAGGCTCCATCGCCAAGACCTTTATAGGGAATTCATTGAGGAGGCGTCGAAATGCTATATTGACGCGCTCCAGCACGATAAGGGCGACATTCCGGCGCTTGTCACCCTTTACACTAAAATCGGCCGAATGCGAGTGCTGTCACCTCCGAACGTGCTCGCCGCTGCCGAACAGATCGGACACAAAATTCTCGATACATACTTGCAGCCGGACAAGACCTTCCTCGAACTCCGAGAAATGGTCCAGAGCAATTCAATCGACATCCTTCGTGATTTCACCGAAGCCTGTCGCCAAGAATTTGAATCGCTTCGTGCCAAGCAGTTCTAGGAACGCCTGCACTGCTATTGAGAGAGCGAGAACGACCCAGTCAGATCCGTTTTGGGCAATGTCGGCTTTAGATCCCAAGTAGACATCAAATCCCCCTGAATTTCGATATTCGCTTTCACCTCAAAAGCGGCTTCTCGCTTCTGGACAACCGCGCAGTACACTAATTCGGTCGGCTGAGCGCTGCGATTACGAAATCAATCATCTGATCAAGCGTTGGACCGGGCTTGTTAGCGAATTCGGCGATCAATTGTGGATGAAAAAAACGAACCATCGCGGTACAGGTGCATATAGCCGCTACGCCGACGTCTTTGACATGGAACTCGCCGGAAGCCACGCCCGAAGCGATAACAGTTGCAATCATCCCTGTGATGCATTCCATGTGTGCTTTGCAGACATCCCAGTTCTCTTCCATTGCCACTGCGACCATTTCGTGCATTTTGGAATCGCCGACATAACGGTCAGAATTCATGCGGTGCACGGTCGCTAGCAGCTCGCGTAGCCGTTGGGCAGCGCCTCCACGCTTTGCGGCGATCAACTGCGAGGCGCCCTCGACTTGCCCCATCAGCCGGCGTGCCACGCCGGCATTGATCGACTTTTTCGAGTCAAAGAAACGATAAACGTTTGCCGGACTCATGTGCAGAGCTTTGGCGATGTCGGCCACAGTCGTCTTTTGGTAGCCGATGTCACGAAACAGCCGCTCGGCCGTGACCAGAATTCTCTCCCGCACATCTGTTTCAATGTGGTCAGTAACGTCGCTCATTCTGGCTCTTTCCCCTCGCCTCTCGTTATTCGGCCGCAACAGCAAACGGAGCTGCGGCCAATGGTTGCAGGTGCCCCGAGCTATCAGGCAATCCGACTGCTCCGCCGCCTTGCTCACCTAACCGCTTACGATACCACAAGGCATACAGGCTAGGCAGGAACAGCAGGGTCAAAAACGTTGCGACGAACAGTCCGCCCATGATGGTAATGGCCATCGGCCCCCAAAACGCCGATCGCGAGAGAGGAATCATGGCGAGAATTGCCGCCATCGCTGTCAATACGACGGGCCGCGCCCGCCGCACAGTCGCTTCGACAATCGCCTCGCGGCGGCTCAGACCCTGGTCCACATCCGATTCGATCTGGTCGACCAGAATCACCGCGTTGCGCATGATCATGCCAGCGAGCGCGATTAGTCCAAGCAACGCTACGAAGCCGAATGGTTTATCAGCAACGTTAAGGCCCAACGAGGCTCCGATGATGCCGAGCGGCGCGGTCAGGAAAACCAGAATAAGCCGCGAAATGCTTTGCAGCTGGATCATCAGCAGGGTCAGCATGGCGGCTATCATCACTGGAAACAGGACAAAAATTGAAGCATTGCCCTTCTGCGATTCCTCGATGGCTCCGCCAATCTCGATCCGGTAGGCCGGCTCAAGACTATCGCGGATGGATTTTAGTTTCGGCCAGATGGCGTTGGTCACATCCGGCGGCTGGACGCCGTCTACGACGTCGGCGCGCACCGTAATCGCCATGTCGCGATTGATGCGCCAGAGGATCGGCTCCTCGTGCGAATATTCAACCTTTGCGATTTGTGACAGAGGCACAGCGACGCCGTTCCGCGAATAGATCGCCAGGTCGCCGATATGCGAGAGGTCGAGCCGCTCAGCGGGCACAGCGCGCGCCACGACTTCGACTTTCTCAATGCCGTCGCGCACCGTAGTAATGGGTACGCCCGAAAGCAGCATGCTTAGCGACTTAGAGATGTCCTGCGGGGTCATTCCCAATGCCCGCACGCGGTCCTGATCGACCACGAGTTTCAGGTACGGCGATTGCTCGTTCCAGTCGAGATGCGGATCGACCACCTGATTGTTGGCCCGCATTACCTCCCGCACCCGGTAGGCGATGTCGCGTACCTTTTTGGTGTCCGGACCGATGACGCGGAACTGCACCGGAAATCCGACCGGCGGACCGAAATTGAACCTGTCGACGCGCACACGCGCTTCCGAAAGCGCGCCATCGGCGACAGCTTTTTCGATCCGTGCTTTGATTCGCTCGCGGGCCTCGACATCCTTCGACACGATCACGATTTCGGCGAACGATTCGTTCGGAAGCTGCGGGTTGAGCCCAAGCCAGAATCGCGGCGAGCCCCGCCCAATATATGCCGTGTAGGTCGAAATATCCCGATCGTCCTTGAGCAAGGCCTCGGCCTTTCTCACCGACTCCAGCGTCGCGCCGAATGCTGTGCCCTCCGGGAGGCGGAGCTGAAAAAACAACTCCGGCCGCTCTGACAGCGGGAAGAATTGCTGCTGCACGTGGCCGAAACCCACGATCGAAAGCACAAAGACGCCGATTGTCGCCAGCACCACGACGACGCGCCGCTCGACACACCATTCGATCAAACGTCGCAGAATGCGATAAATCCGGGTTTCGTAGATGGCATGGGGGTCGTGCTTTGACCCGCGCTTCCGGAGATTTGAGAGCAGGTTCACGCCGATGTACGGGGTGAAAACGACAGCTACCAGCCACGAGGCCACCAAGGAGATGGCCACAACCCAGAAGATGCCGCCCGCATATTCACCGACCGAGGAATTTGCGAAGCCGATGGGCAGGAATCCGGCAGCTGTCACCAGGGTTCCGGTCAACATAGGGAAGGCGGTGGATTCCCAGGCAAACGATGCGGCCCGGATCCGGTCCCAGCCCTGCTCCATTTTCACGACCATCATCTCGACGGCGATTATGGCGTCATCGACAAGGAGGCCGAGAGCGATGATGAGCGCACCGAGCGTGATCCGGTGAAGGTCAAGGCCCATCGCATTCATGACGAGGAACACGATGGCAAGGACCAGTGGGACGGATAGCGCGACGACGATGCCGGTGCGCCAACCCAGTGCGAGGAAGCTGACGAACAGCACGATCGCCAACGCCTCGATGAAGGAATGCACAAACTCGCCAACCGCATGTTCGACTACGGCAGGTTGGTCGGCGATCTGTTCAAGCTCGAATCCCCGAGGCACCGAGGCCATGAAGTCGGCAGTGGCGCTGCTAACCGCGGGACCGAGCTCAAGAATGTTGGCGCCCTTCGCCATTACAACTCCGATGCCGATGGCATTTTTGCCTTCCTGCCGGACCTGAAAATCCGGCGGATCGACATAGCCGTGGCTCACGGTCGCAATATCGCCCAGGCGAAACACACGTCCGTTCGCTTCAACCGGGGTCTCGGCGACAGCCTTGGCACCATCGAGAGCGCCAGTCACGCGTAGTGGCACGCGCTGTGCTGATGTCTCCACGATACCGGCCGGCACCACCGCGTTCTGCCTGGCAAGCGACTGGAAAATTTGATCAGTCGTGATGCCAAGCGTTGCGAGCTTGGCATTGGAAAACTCGACGTAGATCTTTTCATCCTGTGTGCCGTACAGGTTGACTTTGGTGACGTCCTTGACCTTCAGCAGGCGCTGGCGAAGAGCTTCGGCAACCTTCTTCATCTGCGCATAATCGGCGCCCTGGGCCGTGAGCATATAAAGGATCGAATCGACGTCGCCGTACTCGTCGTTGATCGACGGGCCAATGAGACCCGCAGGCAGATCGTCCTTGATGTCGATGATTTTCTTGCGCAGTTGATAGAACAACTCCGGCACTTCACGTGCCGGCGTATTGTCCTTGAACGCGACCTGCATCGCAGTAAAGGCCGGCTTAGTGTACGTCGTAACCTTATCGAAATAAGGCAACTCCTGGAGCTTCTTCTCGATCGGATCAGCGACCTGAGCCTGCATCTCGGCGGCAGTTGCACCTGGCCACATTGTGGTAACGACCGCCACTTTGATTGTGAATGACGGATCCTCGGCGCGCCCGAGGCTCCGATAGGAGAGTAGGCCTGCTGCCCCGAACATCACGATCAGGAAAAGGATTAGAGCGGGATGAGCGACAGCCCATGCTGAAAGATTGAAGCGATGCATGGTATCTTCCTTCGCGATCTAACTAATCCGCTTTCAGAAGGACAGCGACGAGACAACCCTGACCTTCTCGGCGGGGTTTAGTTTCTGGACACCAAGGGCAACGACATCTGCGCCCTCTGCTACGCCGCCGCTGATCAGTACATCATTGCGTTCGTAGGACTTCACGGCGACGCCCTTGAGGGTGATCGCTCCGGTCTTAGTGTCCACCACGTAAAGTGACGGGCCGCCACCCTGGTCGAATAGCGCCGAGAAGGGAAGCCGGGCGACACGCTCGCTTGCCGCATCGGACAAAATCAACGTAGCTGTCATGCCCAGTTGCACCTCGTTGCCGGCGCCGGGCATCGAGAACTTAGCGAGATAGGTTCGCGTTGTAGGATCGGCCGACGGCGCGAGTTCACGAAGCTTTGCGACATAGTGTTTGTCCGGCTCAGACCAGATTGAGACTCGCGCTTCACCCGATTTGGCGCGCGCCAACAGCGTCTCGGGAATCGCGACCACGACCTCCTTTTCGGCAAGGCGCGCCACGCGAATGGCTGCTTGCCCAGCAGCGACGACCTGGCCGGGCTCAATGAAGGTTGCGGTGACGACTCCGGAAGCGTCAGCAACGAGCGTGGCGTAGGACAAACTATTTTTCGTCAGCTCGACCGATCGTTCGGCACGGTTAAGCCGCGCCCGTGCTTCGTCGGCTGCGGCTTTGGCCTGGTCCAATTGCGCATCGGTTGACCAGCCCTTCTCTCGCAGTTCTTTGGTGCGGGTTTCTGCCGCGCCGGCTTGTGCGCGCACGCCTTTTGCTGCGCTAAGCTCGGCCTCGGCTTGTTCGGCTTGCAGATTTAGGTCGGCCTCGTCCAGAGTCGCCAGTGGCTGCCCGGCATCGACATGGCTGCCGACCTCAACCAGACGTTTCGAAACCTTGCCCGTCACTCGGAAACCCAGGTCACTCTCAATCCTCGGCCGGACTGTCCCAACAAAGCTGCGGTCGGCGACCTGGGCTTCGTAATGAACCGTCGCGACCAAGACTGGCCTTTCAGGTGCCGGCTGCTGGGCAGTGGTGGGCCCGCAAGCGGCCAACGCCACCAACGGGGGCAATAGCAATAGCGCCTTGTAAAGCTTGGAGAAATCTGTCTGAGGGGCCATCTGAGATCCTCCACCAACTGATCTGATATCTAACTAATGATAAATATCAACATTCGTCAATCATCATTTAGTTCATACTTTTGTGATGTCTTCAAGGTGTCTCGTTCCCCTCTTCTGGCCTGCGGCAAGAAAGGATAGCTCCATCGGAGCTCGCGTCTGGGTGGGGCAGCATCGCGGCCAAAAGATCATCAAATCGCCCCATCGAGTCCAACCGCGTCGTCACTGGGTCACCTGAATCGACGGCGAGCTCTGGCGCACGGCACCTGGGAAGGTGACGAGAGCGATGTGAGGCGAATCGATCCTGAAACGAGAAAGGTCCTGGAGAGGCTC
>Ga0207821_1000155_pt1 | contig 11894 bp, 9 predicted proteins | sample LuqExpMetageno53_FD_187811 | JGI IMG/M metagenome (GOLD analysis project Ga0207821, IMG submission 187811) | Tropical forest soil microbial communities from Luquillo Experimental Forest, Puerto Rico - Sample 53 (SPAdes) | ecosystem: Environmental > Terrestrial > Soil > Tropical forest ... | reverse complement strand
CACCGCACGACGTATGGCCATGGACTATCTAGCTGCATATCGCAATGTCATGCACCTCGAAACGCCGCGTCTGAAAGTAGTTACGAGTACCGAGTAAGTTTCTTGGCCGCGCTGAAGGTAGAAGTGGCCGATTTAAAGCCGCCGGAGGGCAGTTGTTATTTGCGGGCGGGATCGCCTTTAGCTTTTCCTTGTCCGCTCAACCCGAGAAATATACTCCGCGTGCCTGCGATTACTCCTTTTGCCAAAGACATGGCGCGCTCTACATTTCTGATCCAAATGGCAGTCTCGGACATCATCCTCGCCGTTTAGGGGGTAAAGCGGAATGACGATTGCACTGCGGGCCGCGACCTATAACCTTGGGTCGCGTTATTCTATTCAGACCCGAACTGACGAGGGATGACATGGCCGATAATCGTGCGGATTTGGATCCATCTACGTGGGATCCAGCATTAGATGCTGTGGTGGCGGCTCCGAGACACCACAAAGTCATCTTCGAGAACGAGCGCCTTCGCGTGCTTGAGGTAACCTTGGAGCCAAACGACGAAGAGCCCATCCATCATCATCGATGGCCATCGGTGTTCGTGTTCGACCAGGTCCAGGGGCCAGTACACGATTTTGCCCCAGATGGCACTAAACTGCCTCCGAACCGAGACGTCATGCAGGCGATCCAAAATTGGAATGGCCAAGGATGTTTGGTCGTGAACATGGCGCCGCAACCACTCGGGCGGGTTTTCAACGCTTCCGAAAAGACGATCCACGGCATCAGAGTTGAGATGAAGGCGAACTCCTGAGCGGCAGGAGTTTGCCAGTAGGCCGCACTTTGCTGTTCGCTGCTGGAGCCGTACCATTCACTTGCTGAATGAAAAAAACTCTGGCCGGCATTTTTCAGCTGCTGCGCGCTAAGCAAGGCCGTTCAGTACTGCATCGAAGATGTCGAAATTCCGGAGTCTATTGTGCGTTTCCGCCAGGAAGTCCGACCGCAGGGGATGTGAGACAAGAAAGGGCACGCGCTGTTCGTGCAAGCCGCCGTGCGAGCGCAGACGATGGCCCGCCAGGCCGGACAAATCGTGTTGGTCCGCACGCGATCCGATAACCGTGGCCGCATCTGACATGACTATGAAGTCCCCCTCACGATCCAGCGGGAGGCCATACTCGCGGGCGGCAGTTTCGGCGTCTGTGACGACTTCGATCCCAGGCAGGTCCGCGGTCGCCTGCATGAGCGCCGGTATGGCCGCAGGGTCGCGGGCGTAGACGCGAACGAAAGCGCCCAGTGCCCCGTGGTGGCGCACGAATGGGTCGGTGATTGGACAGATGACCCGCGCGCACTCGGGGCCAAAGCGCTTGGTCAATTCTTCTTCTAGAAAAATGATGTTGGGCGTGCCATCGGGGCGACACTTATCGTTCATCCCGTGATCTGCCACGATGCCGACAACGGCACCAGCCCCCACGAGACGGCCGATCCGCTGATCGACCTTCTGGTTAAAAACATTCGCCTCCGGCTCTCCAGGCGCGTAGGCGTGCTGCACAAAGTCGGAAAGCGATAAGTAGAGCAACGTCGCATCACCGCGCTCGACCAGTCGTATTCCGGCGTCGAGCACCCAAATCGACAGGTCAGCCGAATATCGGTCTGGCTTCGCGCGTCCGACTAGCATCTCGACGCTCTCTATCGAAGCTCCCAAGATCGCCTTCTCGGGATATTCCGCCGAGATCGCGATCCCATTCAGGTCTTGCGATAGCATCAAGCGCAGCTTGTCTTTCGCGGTCACCACAGCCGTCTTCACGCTGGCATGTGACATGGCGGCCATGACCGTTCCGCACCGCACCAGCGATGCATCCGTGATCATCCGCTCTTCGCCAGTCGTGCGATCCAGATAGTAGTTACCCGCGATGCCGTGGATCGAAGTCGGAACACCGGTCACGATCGAAACGTTGTTGGGATTGGTGAACGTCGGGACGGCCGCATCCGCAAAACCCAAGAAGCCGCTCTGCCGGAAAGAGGAGATGGTTGGCAGCAGCCCATCCCTCAGCCCTTGCTCGATATAGGCGGGATCGCAGCCGTCGAAGCAGATCACCACGGTGGGACGTTCGGGCAGGCGATATGAACGGCCGTTCACGGTGATCATCGATTTGGATTGCGCCATTGTCGTCGCTTCTCTCGGATAAAGCCCTCATATAGCCGGATGCCGGAACGATGCCTGAAGGCGTCGCAAAAATTGGCTGATCCGTCACCGCCAGCATTTACCCCTTAGCCTTAGGCCAATGGGCGACATGTACAGGTGCAAATCGGGGTCCGTCCGTGCGCACTAACACGCCGTGCCCGGGGTAGCCCGACGCGGGACCATGACCACCCGCCCCCAACAGACCTTCGAAAACCGGGCTTCTCACGCTGCCATTTTCGTGCAGACTTGCGGAACCAAGGGAAGGGGCATTCGCATGGCCGAGACCCTTCAGACTGCAGGGCTGCCTCGCCAAGACGCCCACAAGCAACGCGCCGCCGCGGTGCTTACCGCACTCGGTGTCGTCTACGGCGATATCGGCACGAGTGCGCTCTATGGACTGAAGCAGGCCGTCCAGGCGGGCGGGGCGCCCACCCCCGATATGGTGATGGGCATCGTGTCATTGATTCTATGGTCGCTCCTCCTGATAGTCGGGCTCAAATACGCCATTCTGATCCTGCGCGCCGACAATCACGGCGAGGGCGGCATTGTGGCACTGCTCGCACTGCTCGATGTAAGGCACGCACCGCGGGGAAGCTGGCGCGCCTCCTTGCTCATCGTCGGTTTGATCGGAGCCGCGCTGCTCTATGGTGACGGCGTGATCACCCCGGCGATCTCGGTACTGAGCGCAGTCGAAGGTCTCAAGGTCGACGCACCCGGACTCGCGCCGATGGTTGTTCCCATCACAATCGCAATCCTAGTCGGTCTGTTCCTGGTCCAGCGCAAGGGAACGGAATTCGTCGGCAACATCTTCGGGCCGGTGATGCTGGTGTGGTTTGTCGCGATCGGTGTGCTCGGCCTGCTCGGTATCATGCAGACCCCGGGCATCCTAGCCGCCATCAGCCCCCACTATGCCGTTGCCTACCTCGTTCACGCAGGACCCGGCATCGCGTTCGCCGTGCTCGGCGCCGCCTTTCTCACGCTCACGGGCGCCGAGGCAATGTACGCGGATATGGGCCATTTCGGCCGGCTGCCCATTCAACTCGGGTGGTTTGCGATCGTGTCGCCCGCTCTTATGCTCAACTATTTCGGTCAGGGAGGACTGCTTCTGGCAGATCCCCACGCGGTCGAGAACCCGTTCTTCCTGTTAGCACCAAGGTGGGCCCATTACCCGATGGTCGCGTTCGCAACCATCGCCACCGTGATCGCCTCGCAATCCATCATCTCGGGTGCGTACTCCCTCACCCAGCAGGCGATGCAGCTGGGCTTTCTCCCCCGCATGCGGGTGCAACACACGGCCAGCCACGAGAAGGGCCAGATCTACATACCTGTCGCGAACTGGCTGCTGGCGGCGGGCACGCTCGCCGCCGTGCTTTTATTCGGCTCGTCCGACGCGCTCGGCGGAGCATACGGCATTGCCGTCTCAATCCTGATGGCGGTCACGACGGTGCTTGCGGCCCTCGTCGCACTGAGATGGGGTTACAACCCCCTCATGGTCGCAGCGGTGAACGGGTTCTTCCTTGCCATCGAACTGATCTTCGTTGCCGCGAACATGACAAAGCTTGTCGAGGGCGGCTGGTTCCCGCTGCTGATGGCCGGCGTTATTGCGTTCCTGATGCTGACGTGGCGAGCCGGGTGGCAGTTGCTTGAGCACGAGCGCTCCAAGCTTCGCCAGCGCGAGGAGGAGTTCATCGAATGGGTGCTCGCCAATCCGCCAATTCGGTTGCCAGGAGCGGCGGTGATCTTTACGGCTGCGAGCACAGGCATCCCGCTCTGCCTGACGCATCACCTGCGGCACAATCGCGTCCTGCACGAGCGCGTGCTGCTAATCGCCTCCATCACCACCGATGCGCCACGCGTGGACCCAGGGCAACGCGTCACGCTAGTGCCGGTAGGTGCCGGCATTACTCGTGTCCTCGTTCATTTCGGGTTCATGGAAACGCCGAACGTGATGGACGGACTGAAGCTCGCCTGCCTCGACCCTCAACTTCGCGGCATCGATCCGCAGAACATCACCTACTATTTCAGGCGGGTGATGGTGATCCCCAGCGACAAGGCGTCCGGCATGGCGGTCTGGAGAAAATCCCTGTTCGCCACAATGCACCTCAACGCCAATCTCCCGGCCGCGTCGTATTTCGGAGTTCCGGCCGCCCAGGTCGTGGAGGTCGGGCTCGAAGTCGAGATATAAGCGCGCGCTCGACGTCGGACATCCGACCCATCAGCAACTCGGGTAGTCGTAGCCGATAAGGCTGGCTGCGGAAACGAAGCGCAACCCATTGAGGCTCGCGTCCCAACTTTTCTTGCTTAGCGGTCAACTGCTCTTGTGGTCGCGATCAGGGGAAAAGCAGACATGGTGCGGACATCGCACAATGTCTGCCTCTGGACCCACAGCGGACTGGCATCACCAGTGTTAACGCTCCTGCGCTGCCGCCGATCATGTACCAGGTATTGGCATTACCGGCATGACCTCCACGGATTCGCCGGGGAAGATTGTGAAGTGTGGATGGGCTTCGAAAAGCCTTGCGGCGTCGTCGTGTGACGCCGCTCGGACGACCGTGAAGGCTCCCATGTCATTGCTTATGTCTTCGATACCGCGTTGAGTGACCTTCTTGGTCTTACCGAGCGGTCCACCTATAGCAACTATCGCGCTCTGGTGCTTTTCGACCCATGCCTTCCACGCGGCGATTCCCTCCCGCTCCTTTGCACGCCGTTCCGCTTCGGGAAGAGCGTTCCATGCCATCATCTTTGGGCTGGTTTTGCTGCCAAGGAAAACAGCGAGATAGGTATTGTTGGCGTTCATGACTTTTCCTTACCTTTGTATTTTGCTGAGTTGAACAAAGCTGTAGGCATAGCGCTACGGCACCCAGCCGTAGTTTGTATCGGTCAACACACTCATTGCTGACGCTGGAGGAGATCGAGACTGCGATCGACGACGCTGTCCCATTGGGACGACGGGGCGGCGTCATATGCGTCGTGCCAGTTCCACCACTTGTATGGCGGCGTCTGAGGGTAGCCCTCCGGCGAGTCTTCCCACTCCTCCTGGCGCCCGAGCGCCGTCATGTCGAGGTAGCTCCAGGTGCTCCCCATCGCCTCATCGCCGCGGCTATTGATAAAGTAGGTGCGGAACACCTTGTCCCCGTCGCGGATGAATGCATTGTGGCCGTGCCATTCGTACACGCCGAAGTCGGTGTCGAAGCTGTCCGTGATGGTGTACCACGGCATCTTCCAACCCATTCGTGCCTTCAGACGCTGGATGTCCTTCTGTGGCGCGCGCGAGGCATACGCGAGCGTGGTGTCGCGGGCGTTCAGATGGGCGAGGTGGGCGACCTGATCGGCCCCGAATGAACAGCCGCGGCAGGCATGCTCGGGCCAGCCGTAGACGCCGGCCTCGAAGAAAGCGCGGTAGATGATCAGCTGGCGGCGGCCTTCAAATAGGTCGAGCAGGCTCACCTTACCCTTGGGCCCGTCGAACTCGTACTTCTTCTCCACCGCCATCCACGGCATCCGTCGACGCTCGGCGGCCAGCGCATCACGCGCACGAGTCAAGGATTTCTCCTTCACGAGGAGCTGCTGGCGCGCGGCCTCCCACTCCTTCCGCGACACGATCGGAGGTATGTTCATTCCGAGATGTCCTTTGTGGTGCTGCATGTCTTCCGCCTTGTTCCTGTCCATGTGTCTCTCCTGTTCCTGTTCATTCTTGCACTGCCAGCGACTCTTTACCTCTCCGACCGCAGTCGAACGCTGTGGCCGCACGGTTGTTCCGTGAACGGCCGCTACATACCGCCCTCATGCGTAATACCGGCCGCGCGAGCGCCGTTTTTGTCGGCTGGAACCGCCAAGGCCGCTCTAGCTAATGAGTCGGCGGAGATGGACGTTCCTTCGCAGTGACTTTTCGCTCAACGATTGAGCCACACCGTCATGCCGGGCTCGAAACCGGTTTGAGCACCTTGCGGATCGAGTCGCAGGCGCAGAGTGCTGCGATCATGATCGCCGATCGCGCGCTCAGCTTGCCAGGTCGCGAACGACCCGAGCGGCACCACCTCGGTGACGACGGCCGGCGTCAACTCGCGTGCGCCCGGCCGCGCCACGTCGACCTTCGCGCCGACCGTGAGGCCACGCAGCAGATCTTCGCGCGCGTTGAACGACAGCCAGCGCTTGCCGGTCTCTTCGATCGCCAGAACCGGCTGGCCGGGGTGGATGTTCTCACCGACCTCGGCGACGATCACGGTAACCACACCGTCGGCCGGCGCGCGCAAGATGGTCTTGTCCAGGTGCCGCTCGAGCACGGCGAGCGCGGACGCCGCGGCCTTGACCTGCGCGTCGGCGATGGCGCGCTCCTCGCGGGTCGGCCCGGCGACCGCCGCGTCGTGATTGGCTTCCGCCTCGGCGATGTCGGCCCGCGCCGACGCTACGTCGTTTTCGGCCTCATCGAGGGCCTGCTGCGTGGCGTTATTGCTCTGCGCCAAAGTGGCGGTGCGAGTGAGCTGCGCCTGCGCATAGTCGAGCTTCGCCTTCGCCTTGGCAATGGCGGCCGCCAGCGAGGCGATCTCTTCCGCGCGCACGCCGGCATAGACGTGGTCGCGATTCGCCACCGCTTCACCGAGGGCCGCGCGCGCCTGTGTCACCGACGCAGAAATCTCGAGCGCCGAGAGCTCGGCAACGACGTCGCCGGCGCGGACCTGGTCACCCTTGCGGACCTTGATACTGGTGAGCTGGCCGCTCACCTCGGGCGCCACGCGGATCTCGGTCACGCGCACGACGCCAACGATGGGGGCCGCCACACTGGAACGCCACCCGAGATATCCACCCGCGCCGGCCGCGACCAGGAGTAGAGCGACCGCGACAATGGTTACGGGCCTGTTAGCCATGCGCCTGTCTCCGCTTGACGAAGAATGCGGATATCACTGCGAGCGTGAAATAGACGACCGCCAGAATCCACAGACCGCGCCAGTCGCGCGCTACCTCCCACAGGCTAGCGCCAAGCTGGTCTATGCGCACGAGTCCGTCGATCGCGAAATCGGCCGGGAACACGTAGTGCGCGGCGAGAACCGACCTCGGGATCGCTTCGCGCGGCCAGGAGAAGCCGGCCAGGAAGAACTGTGGCAGGCTGGTGCCAACAAAGATCAGCGTCGGGGTTTCCGGATGCTTGAACCAGACACCCACCGCCTGCGCCATGAAGCTCGTTGCTAAAGTGAATACCGATGCCAGCGCGAGCACTTGCAGCGGCTGCCCGAGCGTGGAAAAGCCGTAGAAGCGCGGCAGCACGATGAAATAAAGCGCGAGCGCCGGCAGATAGATGGTCAGATGCGCGACGCCACGGCCGAGCACGGTGGCGAGTGCTCCGCCGCTGCGCTCTGCCATTGCGACCACGGTCAAAAGCGACGCGCCGATCAGCAGCATCTGTTGCAGGATCAGCACGAAGGCCGCGGGCACGACATAGCTGGCATAGCCGCCGACCGGGTTAAAAATCGGCTGCAGCAGGACATCGGCTGGACTCGACGATGCCAGCGCTGCCTTGACCAAACTGCCATCGGTGCGCGCGCCGCCGGCGGCGAGCTCTGCCGACAGCGTATTGATTGCGACCGCGATGCCGCTGGACATGGTTCTGAAGATAAAAAGGTATGTGGCATCGGCGTAGATCGGAATGTGGACCGTGGTGCCCTTGAGCACGTCGCGCTCGGTCCCGGGCGGAATGCCGACTACCGCGAAGGCCTCGCCGCGATCGAGAGCCGCGCGCGCTTGCGGAAGCCCATCGGCGCGGATCACCACGCTGATGACCCCGCTCGCATCCAGAGTCTCTACGATGCGTCGGCTCAGCTCGCTCAGATCATTATCGACAACCGCGATCGGGATCTTGCGAAGAATCTGATTGAGGTAGGGCTGCGGGTAATAAATTCCGTAAACTATCGGCGCAACCACCAACAGAAGGAAAGCGCCACGAAGCGCAAGCACGCGCCGCCATTCGGTGACAAAGGCGCCGCCGATGCCGAGCGCCGCCGGGTGGGCGAGGATCGGCTCGGGAGCGGGCGCAGCCGAAGCGCCCGGTCTCGCGATCGAGCGCAGGCGGAGCATTGCCAACAGAGAATAAATCGTGGCAAGCGCAGCGAGCGCCGCGAAGGGTCGGGCCGATTCAGCCAGCGGCAGTCCGCGTGCCGCCTGTCCGAACAGAACCGCCATGTACCAGCGCACCGGCAGAAATGCGCTCCAGATTTGTGAGAACGCGTTCATGCCGAAGGTCGGAAACCCCACGCCGGCGTAGCCAAACGCCGGCGAGACGATGATGCTAGTGAGGCCGAGGCCGGTGGCGAGATCACGCACCAAAAGTTGCATCAGGGCGCTCAATGCCAGATAGCCGATGATCAGCAGCGAGGCCGCAGCCACCATCATCGGCACATCGCCCTTAAACTCACCCCCGAGGTACCCCTCCAAGCTGAACGGCACCGCCAGCATGATGACGAAGAAAATTGCGAACAGCGGCGCGAGCTTGCCGGCGAGCGCCACGATCGGGTCGCCGCCCGCGCAGGCAAGCCAGATGCGCATGCTGCGGCGGCGGAACTCGGACCCGACCGCATAGCCGGCCGCGAGTGCGATGACCACGTGGATAACCATCGGCAGCAGCGCGCGGAGTAGGAACTGCGCGTAGTTGCGCGCCGGGTTGACCAGCACGATGGTCTCGGCGACGAGCGACCCGATGCGCGTAGCCTTTGGCGCCCCGCGCTCCGCCGCGCGCTCGGTGGCGGCCGAGAGGCTATCGCTGAGGCCCGATGCTGCGATACCGGCGGCGGTGAGGAATTGCTGATTGTAGAAAGCGACCACCTGCGGGCGCCGCTCCGCCTTCAGATCGCGCTCGAAATTGGCTGGTATGTAGACTGCGCCAATGGCCGCGCCGGACCGGATCGCGTGCACTGCCGACGCGAGGTCGCCGGCGCGCTCGACGATGTCGAGGCCCGGCGACGCCGCCACCTCCTCGGTGAAGGCGCGCGACGTGTCGGATCGGTCGGCGTCGACCACGACTATGCCGAGCCCGCGGATCACCGGGTTGCTGAACGCTCCGGTCAGCACCACGAAGGCAAAAAGCGGCACGCCGAAAATCAGGATCAGGGCGGCGCGGTCGTGCCGCAGCCAGCGCAGCTCGCGTCGGGCAACCAGCCAGAAGCCGGGTTTCGGCCTGCGTCTCATTGGCGGGTCCGCAAATCCAGATAGGCGCTCATGCCCGGTCGCAGCTCCGGTACCTTCTCGACGGGATAGGCGCGGATCGAGAACGTGCGCAGGTCGAAGTCACCAGTGGCGCGCGTGGCGCGCCAGCTCGCATATTCGCCCTTGGTAGCAATGAGCTTGACCTCGACGGTAATGCGGCGGTCGGCGAGTGCAGGAATTCGCACGTCGAAGCGGTCGCCGAGCTTGAGCGTCTTCACCAGGTCTTCGCGCAGGTCGAAGTGGATCCACACGTCGTTGAGATCGATCAACGTCACCAGCGGCACGCCGGGGGAAACGTATTCGCCGGGCTCGACGTTACGCTCGTACACTTGCGAAGCGACCGGCGCGTAGACCACCATTTGGTCGATGATCGATTGCACCGCCTTGATGTCGGCAATGGCTTTGCCGACGTTCGCCTCGGCAATTTCGTGCTCCTCTTTGGTGTAACCATTGACCGCCTGTTCATAGGCCGATCGGGCCTGATCCACGGCACGCTGGCTTTCGTGCAAGGAGTCCGTCGCCTGGTCGAGCTGCGCAATCGGCGCGTTGCCATGCTCGGCCAATTGGCTTTTGCGGTCATAGGTCTTCTGCGCCAGCACTACCGTCGCCTCCGCACGCTCGAGCGCAGCCTTGCGTGCCGCGATCTCCTCGGCGCGCGTGCCGGCATTGATGTTGGCGAGCTGCGCCTCGGCCACCACCTTGGCCGCCAGAGCCTGCTCGTTCTTGGCGATCGTCTCCGGATTGTCGATGCGCACGAGCACCGCCCCGGCGGCGACATCCTGGCCCTCTTCCACGAGAATCTCTGCGACACGGCCGTCGACCCGTGCCGCAATGTCGAACTGTGTAGCGTCCGCCTCGCCCTGGATCAACGGCGGCGCCGGCCTTATCAGATACCAGATCGACAGGGCGGCAATGACGACGGGCACAGCGCCAACGATGATGGACAGAACACGGGTGGACGGCGATGCTGGATGCTTTGATACCTCCGGCGGCCGTGCGGGCTTGGCTTCCGTTTGCATGGCAGGTGTTGGCGTGTCCATTCCAGCATCTCTGCTTTGGCCCAGTGAGAACACTCTATCCTTGCGTCTTTCAAAGCCGAAAATTTGACATCTCGGCGTCACCTAGGCGCGCGGCCGGCCTCGTCAGTGCAGCACGGATTTGCGGCCGGCGGAATGGGGTTTCAGGGGTCGGTTTTCGCCGGCGCTGGTCCTGCGCATTTCCATGCACTACCATTCGCTGCTCGCCACGCATTTTGGAGCCGGTCCATGACGGCAATGATCATTGACGCGTCCGGAGTCCGGCCTGCGGCGGATGCGCTGGAAGTCGGCAAGCAAGTTGCCGCCGGCCGATTCTTTTGGCTCGACATTTCCGGCGGAGAGCCGTCCACGCGCCACGCCTTACTCACCGAGGCCGGATTGAACGCGGCCGACGCCGATTGGGCGCTCAGGTTCGGCCAAGCGGGCCGGATGCACATTGGAGGGGGAGGGCTGCGCACGGCGACCTGGATCGCCGACCGCGCCGGCAATATCATCGAACTCCATCTCATCGGCCGGGAAAAATGCATCACCACTCTATGGGGCGGCGATCCTGCCGCCCTCGACGACATCCGCCGGCAATTCGCCGAGCGCCTGGGAGGCTTCAAGAATAATCTCTACGAGGCGGCCGCTATTCTGTTGCAGCTTCTGCTCGGAACGCTCGGCTTCGCCTTCGAAGTTATCGACAAGAAGCTTGACGGCCTCAGGCTTGCTCTCGGCAGGCGGACCGGCGCGCTCGATTACGCCGCGTTGGCGCAACGCCTAGAGGGGCTGCAATCTACAGCGGCGAGCTTCAATCGCTATCTCGGTTCGGTTCGCGCGGCGACGACCGGGATCGAGTCGGTGCAAGGCGCGGGAGTCCGCGGAGCTGCAGAGCTCAACGACTACGCCGACCAGGTGGAGGACGTCGAGCAGCAGCTTTTCGATCGCCGGCAGTGGATGTCGAACATCATCCACGACTTCTCTGCGGAGATCGCCCGCAAACAGGGTGAGCAGATCAATCGCCTGACGCTCGTGTCCCTCATCTTCCTGCCCGTCACCGCGCTCACCGGCTTTTTCGGGATGAACTTCAACTGGCTTATCGCGTCGATCGCGAGCGGCGAAGCCTTCCTCATCCTCGGCGTGCTGCTGCCTCTTCTCAGCGTCGTCCTCACCATCGCCTGGCTCTGGCACCGCGACATCATCCGTTTCCGTCTGTGACCTTTACGTCAAGCGCGACTTGCCCGATGTTGTCGCGCGTGGTGCTGGAACAATACCGCCATTGAGAAGCCAAGACCCGATAGACGCCGCTCTTGTTCCTCCTCTCAAGCGCTCGGGCCATATCCGCCACACATTGACCGCTCTTCCAGCGCTCCTACAGCTCAGCCTTCTGTTTCGGCGTGAACCATGTCCGTCCTTTAAGCTGCATGATGGCTCTCCATCAAAATGAGATGAAGATGCGCGGGCGTTCACCGCGGCGCGACGGCCGCGACATCCTGCTGGGCCAGGCTTAGGATCTCTGCGGGGA
>Ga0207821_1000153_pt1 | contig 11981 bp, 15 predicted proteins | sample LuqExpMetageno53_FD_187811 | JGI IMG/M metagenome (GOLD analysis project Ga0207821, IMG submission 187811) | Tropical forest soil microbial communities from Luquillo Experimental Forest, Puerto Rico - Sample 53 (SPAdes) | ecosystem: Environmental > Terrestrial > Soil > Tropical forest ... | reverse complement strand
GCGGCGGGTTGCTGTCGGTCGCTTTCTCACGCGACTTCTTTGAAAAGGCAATCACCGAAATGCCGGTGATAGTAGGGCGCAGAGACAGCTGCGTGATCGGGTACGTGGTTTCTTCGCCCTTGGCTGCCCATGCGCACGTTCCCATCGTGGGTGCGATGCTGTGTGCCTATCGCGGGGGCGCAGATGCTTACCTGTACGGCCCGATTTGCGTCGCGCAGAATGAGCGCGGACGCAGCCTGGCCACTAGATTGTTTGCAGCGCTTCGGACGCAATTGCCTGGACGGGAGGGAATCCTGTTCATCCGGCGCGATAACGCATCCTCCTTGCGCGCCCACGCCAAGATGGGACTACGGGAGGTGGCAGAATTCACTTACGCCGGAGCCGCGCACGCGGTCCTCTCGTACAGCGGTTAAGCGACGGCAAGCGCGTCGCCGTCCGCGAAGGGCCAATAGGTGGCGTCGGGTCCGAGCAGCCGGCGAGCACTAATCCATCACGATCCGGCTTCCAGTCTGTCCATTCAGCAGTCGTTTGAGATGGAAGCTCGCGAGTTGATCGTCGGGCTGCTTGCCTACATGGGCTGCAAAAGCAGCCATTGCACCTGGATCACCTTTCTCCAGCTTATCGAACGCCTCCAGGTAGCTTGCAGTCGCACTGGAATTATACTGCTCGTCGAGTAAAGGCTCGAATGCTCGAAGCGCCTTAGTCTTGCCTCTGAGCACAAGATCGCCCACTGGCCGTCCTTTAAAATCATCGACCTTGGCCGCAAGCATTGCACTCACACAAATACGGGTGCCGAGTTGTTTGTTGGCTTCTTCCAGCCGCGCCGCTACATTGATTGTATCGCCATAGGCCGTGTAGTCGAAGAATCGGGCGCCGCCAAAGTTGCCAACGATGGCTGGCCCCGCATGAGCGCCGATCCTGGTAACACCAAACGCGATGCCCTTTCGGCGATATTGATCTCTGAACGACTCTGCGTATGCATCGAGAGCCAAAGCGCAGCGGACGGCACGCGAGGCGTGGTCCGGTTGCTCGCCAGGGGCACCAAACAGCACATGTAAGGCATCGCCGACGATCTTGGCCACGGTACCGTCGTGGACGAATACGATGTCTGTCATGCCGGTAAGATACTCGTTGAGCAGTGGTCCGAGCACGCTCGGCTCCAGCGTTTCGACGAGCAGAGTGAAGCTCGCGATATCGGTGAACAGCGTGGTGATGTCCCGACGTTGCCCTGCTAGGTTTATGGCCGCCGTATCATTGGCGAGTTGCTGCGCGAGGTTTGGCGAAAAGTAACGCGATAATGACGAATAGGCTCGCTCTGCTGCGGCTTGGCGTTCACGCGCCTCACGCAGAAGCGAGAAGTGCCGAAGTGTCTTGCCGATGGTGGTTTCCAGGTCCTGGAAGTCTATCGGCTTGGTCACAAAGTCAAAGGCGCCGCGATTCATCGCGGTCCGGATATTGGCCATATCGCCATAGGCCGACACGATGATGGTCGAAGGCTTCTCCTCGCCCTCCTGCAGCTTCTGCAGAAGCGTCAAACCATCCATCCGGGGCATATTGATGTCGGTGACGACCAAGCTGATGCCGTCATCCGCTTTCAGAGCGTCTAGAGCTTCGACGCCATCTCGGGCGAACTGAAAGCTGAATACGCCGTCCCGGACCTGATGCCGAAATTTTTGTAAAATCAGCTCCTTTAGGTCAGGCTCGTCGTCAACGACCAGGATGCGCTTGGTCATGCGGCTCGTGCGACCCGTGTATCGATTTCGTCCCGGAGCGAAAGAAAGTCGATTGGCTTCGTGAACAGTGCGTCGGCCCCATTCTCCAACGCCTTTCGCTTGGTATCGGCGTCACCGTAGGCGGTGATCATGATTACCGGCACGTCCGGCCGGACCGCCTTCGCCTTCGGCAGAAGCTCGAGTCCGCTCATGCCGGGCATATTAATATCCGACAGAATCAGAATCAGCGACGCATTTTTGGCATTGTCGATGCATTGCAAAGCAGCCCGGGCAGACTGAGCAAATTCCATGGTGAAACGCCCGGCTTTTAGGTCGCGGCGGAACTGCTGACGAAACAACAGCTCAACGTCTGGTTCATCATCAACCACAAGAATAAGAAGACTCACGTGCGTTCCCCTGTTTTGGCAATAGGCGATAGCGGTCATCTTCTTCAAACCTAATAGTGCCAATATCGGCCTCGCATAATCGGCAGGCGGACTCGACGACGATATTCAGAACTGCTGGCAACTCCAACGTCGAGCCACTGATGACCTTCAGCACCTCGGCCGTGGCGGCCTGCTGCTCCAGTGCTTCAGCCAACTGCTTTTGCGACGCCGCGGGCTTATGGCTCCGCTCGTGGGGAAGCTTCCGCAAAACGGCGGCCACTGAACTGAGAGTTCCCGTCTGGCGGTTGTTGGGCCTCCGGGCTTTCCCCGCATCCCCGACTGCCGTGGCACATCGTGCCATGACACTCCTCAACGTTTTTAGGTATTTTAACGATTAAAAAGAGCTCCCTCGATAGCCACTGTATCGTACTATTGTTTGGAAATATTTATCAGATCATGGCTGTAAAATATTCTATCTAGACGACAACATGTCGACTCTGGTCAGCCGAGACGGCTCCCGTAGAGTAACTCAGGTCCTTTGCCCTCCAGGTTGCGTCCAAAATAGGGGCGCGTTTCGCCCGCCTCATACTAAAAACTTGTCACCGGGACCGTAAGATATCATCGTGATTTTTTGACCGGCTTGGCTAAGGGGCTCGATTGTCGAAAAACTCAAAGGCGATTAACCGGTGTTGGCCCATTTTGGTCGGCGTCTCGCTACTGAGGTCGCTTTGAATGGATGCGGAAGATCTTGCGGTTTTACGATCAGCGGTTCAGCGACTCGAAGCCCCTAGCCTAGCCGGGCGCCTAACTAAGCTCGTGGGCAGGCCCATCCAACTTTTGAGCAGTACACTACCTTCTGCTGCTAATGCGCTCATCGCATCGTCCAGCAAGAAAAGCATAGAGGCGGCAGTATCCGTTGCCAAAAGGACGCTAACGACGAAACCAAGCACAGGATCTCGGCGCCTTCACACTGCTTTGGCGACAGCTTCGGGTGCAGCGGGGGGCGCGTTTGGCTTGGCGGCTCTCCCTCTGGAAATTCCTGCATCGACGGTAATTATGACGCGAGCGATCCTTGAGATTGCAAGGATGCAAGGAGAAGATATCTCTGATCCCGCCACAGCACTTTCCTGCGTAGAAGTTTTCGCATTTGGAGGGCGTACTCAGACGGACGACACGGATGAGAACGGCTACTTCGCTGTTCGGGGGATGCTCGCTGTCAGTGTTACAGACGCTGCGCGATTCATTGCGCGACAAGGTGTTAACGTCGAAGCCAGCCCCGTGCTTGTGCGTTTCATTAATCAGGTTGCTTCGAGGTTTGGATTCGTTCTGACGCAGAAGATTTCAGCTCAAGCGATCCCGGTAGTTGGAGCATTAGGCGGTGCCGGTGTGAATTACATTTTTGCCGAACACTTTCAGGAGCTCGGTCAGGCGCACTTCACAGTACGGAAGTTAGAAAGGTCGTATGGACAGGACGTCGTCCGTGCGGAATACGAGCGAATTGCCAAGTCTAGAGTTTGAGAAACTTGGACTATTGTTCCCCGGCCACATGATTTTGGTGATCCGATGATGTCAGGATCGGCAGGATCTGGTAGGTGATATTTCAGCACGTATGTTTTTGGCCGGACTACTGGTTTTCTTTTATTGCCGCGATTTCTAAAACTCTGTCGTCAAAGATTGAGGAGACCATGAGAACTGTTCCTTTCGCTGCTGCCGTCGTTGCTGCCTGTACTGGAGCGGCTTCAGCGCAGTCCCCCCAGTATTTCAGCCCGAGTGGTGCATACCTCACGGCGCCCGTTCGCAAGGCGCTCGGCGAAGCAAGAGCGACCGAGTTCAGCCGCGCCGCAAGCTCAACTGGCTTTACGGCGAAGGAAACGCGAGCTATTGCAGCAGGACTCCGCGAAGGAAAGCTGACGGTGGTCGGCGGAGCAGGGACAGGGAGCCCGACCGTCGGAGGGGCGACTGAAACTCCGTTGGGGATAGTAACGCTAACCAACACGCAGCAACTTGCTCTCATCAAGCGAACGTTCGACGCAGTTCAGTATTCTTGGTTTTTCACCAGATATGCGACCATTCATATCACCGTCACCCCGGCGCCTCCGCTCGACTATAAAATCGTGATTAACGGGGAGAGCTGCCAACCGACTCCAGCATCTACGTACGAGGTACCGCCCGGCAAAGCAGTGGTTTCCATAACGCGCTCCGGAAAACAACCCTGCGCCTGGACAGGTGCTGTGGCCGGCGGCCAATTACAGGACGTATCGTGTAAGTTGCAGTAAACGAACGAAGGCCGTATCTTCAGAGCACTTTCCAAATAGTTAGTGCTGCGCTGCAGAGAGTGGTCCCTGCGCATCACAGTCTATCTCAGAAATTTTAAACTCTGCAGCAATTCCAAAAAAAGCGTTCCTCAGACGTGAGTCCGGTCCGCTTTCAAACCGAACCCGACGTTGGACGAATGTCTTTCGTTAGTTTAGGGCCGATAGCGGAAGTACCATTCCGGCAACGACGCGCCAACTCCTCAGCCTGCTTTTAATGAGCTCGCCATTTTGGTGCCGAGTTGGTGCGCGTCTTCGGCGGCAGCCTTCAGTTGCGACTGAAAGTACTCGACCTGAATGCGGAAGGCCTCTTGAAAATCTTTTGCACGCAAAAGCTTTTCTGCGAAATCCCGATTTGCTGCGACTTTCCGTTCAACGTACGCCTTGAAAGTGGTTATTTGATCGTCGTTGGCACCCGGAACTCCTCTCATGGCCTTTTCAAACGTGTCCATGTAGCTTTGCGTTGCACTTTGTACTCTTTCGAGATTTTCAAGCATCATTGCTTGAATTGCTTCGAATGGGTTCGCTGCGTCTGCCATCGGATTTCTCCTCTTGTCCAAATACGATACTTCATAAGCATGCGATCGAGAATTCATAAGTATGCGATCGAAAATAAGTATGCGATCCAGGCGATTTCGTTGATGTAGATCAAGCCCCCGGAGCAAGGCCGATATCCGAGTTGGGTCAAAAACGGAAATTAAGCCTCTTTCCGCTTCGCCTATGTCAATCCGCAGGCCGGGCACGAGTTTTCCACCGTCGCCGGGTTCGCCTATAACTTGGAGAATCCGAGCGCTAACTACCAGAGCGGCGTCGACTTTCACCTTGATCGGGGCGCGTCGCAGTTTCTCACCAAACAACTGCAAATCGGGATTGTCGGCTACATCTACCTGCAGGTGCCGGCTGCTGCGCCGGCAGCCCCACGGCCGATGATCACGAAATAAAGGCCAACAGGCTCACGCTGATTACTTCGTGGAATGGCGCGAGTAGACGCGACGCTAATCGCAGAAGCGTGATAAAGAGTTCATGGCGCTGTGACTAGGCCAATCGTAAGATCGCGCCCTATCTGAAAGTGCCGCATGGAGATGGCGGTGCGTTACTTATCTATTTTGATCGGGTTATTGGCATTGCTTCTGGCGGTTGGCAACGAAGCCGCAGTAGCTCAAACGACAACGCCCTCAATTAAGAGAGCGCTTCGGCAGCACGATCGGGACAAGTGTATTAAAGAGGCAGCGGACCAAAAAGTCGCAGGGGGAGATCGGGCAACATTTATCCTTAAGTGCATGGGGGCCCGGCAGGACGCTCGTAGAAAGAATGTCGGTGCCAAAAATGCACATTGATTGTTGGGACAATTCTCTAGTGAAACGATGAGGCGGTACCATGTCCAGTATATCGGCATCGACACGCTCCTTCAGTGGAATTGAAGCGTTGCACGCCAAGTGGGGATGGATCGTCGCTCTTGGCGTTATCTATTTAATTACCGGCTTCATCGCCTTGGGCAGTGTCTTGATGGCGACCGTTGCGAGCGTCTTTGTCGTCGGCGTTATGATGCTGATTGCGGGTGTCGCAGAAGTCATCAATGCTTTTCAGATCAAGACGTGGGGCAAACCTTTTTTGGCTGCTGCTTGGAGTTCTCTATATCGTTGCTGGCTTCGCCACGATTGAAAACCCATTGCTGGCGGCAGCGATACTTACACTTCTGCTTGCGTGTTCGCTCATAGCCTCGGGTATCATGCGTATAATTCTCGGCTTCTCCATGGAGCAAGGCACGCCTTGGGTCTGGGTCGCTCTATCAGGTGTGGTCACGCTTTTGCTTGGCCTGATCATTATCAGTCATTGGCCAGTGTCGAGCCTCTACATTCTCGGCCTGCTGTTGGGCATTGATCTGGTATTTGCAGGCGCGAGCTGGGTTGGAATGGGATTGAGTCTGAGGAAAGGAGCTTAGCGGCTTCCCACATTCGATGTCCCAAGCGCCTCGAATGCCTTGAGGTTTAACAATGAGTTACCTGCGGACCGCAATTTTGCTCGCTGGGCTGACGGCCTTGCTTATGGGGGTGGGGTATCTGGTCGGCGGACCGACTGGCGCTCTTATCGCCTTCTTCGTCGCTGCCGCGACAAATTTCTTCACCTACTGGAACGCCGACCGGCTCGTGTTGTCGATGCAAGGTGCCCACGAGGTCGACGAGCATACGGCGCCGGAGCTCGTCCACATGGTGGCTGAACTGGCCCGTCGCGCGGGGCTGCCAATGCCGCGCGTCTTTATTATGGACAATCCGCAGCCGAACGCATTTGCCACCGGGCGCAATCCGCAAAATGCTGCAGTCGCGGCTACGACTGGGCTCCTCAACATGCTCTCGCACGACGAAGTGGCAGGTGTCATTTCCCACGAACTTGCCCACATCAAGAATCGCGACACGCTCCTCATGACAATGACCGCAACCATCGCCGGCGCCATCTCCATGCTGGCACAGTTTGGACTGTTTTTTGGTGGTGGCCACCGCGAGAGCAATAGCGGTATGGGTGCGATCGGAACATTGATCATGGTGGTGCTGGCACCCGTCGCCGCTATGATCGTGCAGATGACGATCAGTCGCACGCGCGAGTATGCCGCCGACAATATGGGCGCGCGAATTAGCGGAAATCCCGCCAGACTTGCTTCTGCGCTGGCAAAGATCGACGCGGCTGCGCACGAGATTGAGAATGTGCCCGCGGAGCAGAATCCGGCGACTGCGCCTCTGTTCATCATCAATCCGCTGTCCGGAGCGCGAATGGACAATCTGTTCTCGACTCATCCGGCGACAGAAAATCGCATCGCTGCTTTGGAACAACTCGCTGCGCAGTCGGGCCAAGCGCCCGTCGGACAGTCGTTCCAGCAAATGCCCTCGACGGGTGGACCTTGGAGTCGACGCGGTCCCTGGAGCTAAACAAGGCTGCGCCGTCCCAGGTCAACACGTCGGCCTTGCCAAGGTCATTAACCGACCTGACGCCTACTTCCGAATTTGGGGCAAACCGGACACTCGATCGCTCTCTCTAGAAACGGGCGCGCAAAGCCGGTCGGCCGTTAGGGAAAACGAGATCAGATTCCGAGCGCGCCTGAGATTTCGCCAAGCGTTGCCTTTTCGGCATCGCTGACTTGAACACCTCCGCCAAACAGGCCTCCTCCTTCAGACGCTGCCTCGGCCGTCTTTTGACTGATCTCACGTAGCCAACCTTTAAAGGCGGCGGCATCGCCGGGAGCTTTCGCAGCTAAGACAACCGCGACCTGGCGCAGCGAGTCGATCGCCTTGGTCTTGATTTCAGCTGGTTTGCTATTGGCGAATTCCGCTTTGAGACCATCCCGCGCGACTGACCGGCCCTCGCTGGTCGTGAAATCGCTAACCACGGCCTTGACCAACGCGTTGGCATTGGGGTCAGCGGCAGCGTGGGCCAACTCCGAGCCCTCAGCAAACGATTCCTTGAGAAGACCCCACAACCCGCTTGGTTCGGCGGCGCTAATGGCCATCCCCGCGTTCATGGGACTTCTCAAAAGCAATGCCCATTCATCCTTCGTGAAACTCGTCTTGTCAGCCACAGATTCTCCTCCTCATGAACCAAAAACGAGGCACCCCGCGATAAATCGCGCCAACATTCCGCGAGGTCGCTGCGCGCAGGTTCAGGCGCGCGCTAGTGCGTCCATCTTTGTACGCAGATCGTCGATTGCCGGCTTCGCGACAGGCCCAACACCAGGGAGTGCCAGTACTTTGTCGCACATCTGGTCAATCGCGGGTGTCACCGCAACGATCAGCTTGGCGAATTCGCTTCGGGCTTCCGGAGAAAGCTTGGCCGCCTGCGTCTTCAGGTCGTTGAGTTGTGCCGTCAGGTCGTTGATCTTGGGGAGAGCTGCTTGAGCGCCTGCGGCATCTGTAATGCCGGATAGAGTAGACTTCAGCGTGTCGAGGGAGGATTTGAACTGATTGGCCAGATTCACCCCGTCAACGGTCAGGCTTGGGGATGCCGTGCCCACTGTTTCAGCTTTTGGCTGTATTATTGCAGTTTGCGTTGTAGCCGGTTGCGTAGGGGTGGTTTGCTCAGCCACTTGTTGGCCTTGGCGCCCGATTGCCCACCAGCCCAGACCGGCCAGCAGAGCCAGTGCAACCAACCAATATGGCCACTGCGCAGCGGAGGCAGCCTGATTTGCGCCGGCGCCTGCCCGCTCGGAAGCGCTCGCAATCCTGCTTCCCGCTGCCGATGCCGCAGCCATCCCGCTGCGCGCTCCCGCTTCGGCCTTGTCGATTAGGCCCGCGGCACCAAGATGGTCCGCCAGACCTGACGGGATCGCACCTACAATCTGATCCTTTTGCGAGCGAAGCAGCGATGCGAGCCCGTTTGCGTCCAGGCCTGCGGCGCGCTGGTGTTGACCCAAGGCGCCCAACACAATCGGAGTAAGCGCGCTGAGCAACGATTTGCCGCCGCTGTCGCCTGTACCTGCAAACTTCCCGACCGCCTGAGCCATGGTGTCCATGGTTCGGCCACCGAGCAGTCCGGACAGCATGCCCGATCCGGCCTGCGCCAAGCCCTGAGGATCACCTTTGCGCAGGAGATCCGTAAAAGAACCGGCTTGCTGCTGGGACAGCAGCTTGGATAGTTGGCTTGTTCCGGCAGGGGTTGCGACGAGGTCCGACAGGCCAGCCAGCAACGCCGGAATAACTCCTGCTGCTGCTTTCTGCGTTGCGCCTCGATCGAGTCCAAGAAATGAGGCGATTTTCGCGATAATTTCGGGTGTCAGCAATTGCATCACAACGGAGGTGAGATTGGCAGCCATGGCGCTCTCTCCAGTATGGTTGTTGCAAGACTGGTTTTGTGGGACCTGCTCCTGATTTGCGGATCTACTAAGACGGTCGGGTCGTCCTGACCATCCTGCCTTGCTGCAGAGGTCCAGCCGAACTCTCATCGCAAGGAATTCAGATGTTTTGCGTTCTAAGGCTAGTCGCCCCAACCGCTCGCTGTCGTTGGCAATGCGCAGTGCAACGGCGCGCGGAGGTATTGGCTCAACAATCCGCCGACCTGAATAAGTTCGCCGAGGCGCGTTCAAAAAAACGTGAGGCTTAAAATGTCACGGCGAAACCGCCCGAAAAACCCCGCGCATCTCTCGTAAATTCTGAATGTTCCACGGGCCGCGCGCATTCAAATCGTATACGGTGCTTAGCTCCATTAGCTTCAGCTGCGGACTAGCATCGCAAAATCAGGTACGGGTGCTTCTGAACCTGATCTCGAACGGTTTTTATGCGGCAACAAAGCGTAGAGCCGAGGCCAATGGCGATAGCTATGAACCGACCTTTGTGGCCTCGACGGGATGCCTTGGCGATCGCGTGGGAATCCGGGTTCAGGATAACGGCATGGGTATCCAACCTGGAGTAAAAGAAAAGATATTTAACCCGTTTTTCACAACAAAGCCAGCCGGAGAAGGAACCGGGCTTGGGGCTCTCCATCTGCCACGACATCATCAATCAAGGCTGGCCAAAGGTCGCGGTTCGTAATCTTTCCGAATCCGACCCCGAAAACGTTCTTGGGGATTGGCAGCGTAGTGCCCAAAGCATTGCCAGTAGATCCGTCTGTTTGGGAGTAAAAAGCGGACGATTCTAAAACCAGGCGATCGAGAGCTTGCCGCCCAATCCACACGACTCACGCTTCAGAGACAGCTTTGTTGGGTAGTTTGGCCGGCTGCTCCCCCTTTTTCTGGGCTTCAAGCGCAAAGTGAGTTTTTCACTCTCTAGCCGAGGGCGAACCGAACAGGTGCGTTCAGAGTTGTGCGCTGTGTACGGCAGCTGGCACTAGGCTAATGCGCATTGCTCACATTGCTCCGCTGGTCGAGTCAGTGCCTCCGAAAAAGTATGGAGGAACCGAACGTGTCGTTTCCTGGCTGGTGGACGAACTGGTTCATCAGGGGCACGACCTCACTCTGTTCGCGACGGCGGACTCCAAAACGACGGCCACACTCATTCCCTGCGCGGAGACTGGCCTTCGCTTAGCCGGAATCAATGATCACACCGGATATCTACTTGCAATGCTCGAACAGGTGTGGGTCCGCGCAAACGAGTTCGATATTCTTCATTTCCATACGGACTTGCTTCAGTTTCCATTGTTTCGGCGGCTTGCGGAAAGGTGTGTGACCACTTTGCACGGACGGCTAGACCTGCCGGACCTGCAACCTGCATTTAAAACCTTCCCACATATGCCGCTGGTCTCGATCTCCTACGCCCAGCGAAAAGAACTCGGCGAACCTGTCAAGTGGGTGGGCAATGTTTATCATGGGCTGCCGGAAAACCTTTTGCAGTTTAGTGCGAAAGGCGGCGAGTATCTGGCGTTCCTTGGCCGCATATCTCCGGAGAAAAGGCCTGACCGTGCGATCGAACTAGCGAAGTTGACAGGAGTTCCGCTAAAGATCGCGGCGAAAGTCGATCCTAAGGATCGCACCTATTTCGCTGAAGTGATCGAGCCTTTACTTCGTCACCCCCTCATTGAGTATGTCGGCGAAATTGGTGATGACGAGAAAGGAGATTTCCTTGGCAACGCCATTGCTCTGATTTTTCCCATAGATTGGCCGGAGCCATTCGGATTGGTCATGATCGAAGCGATGTCGACCGGTACACCGGTGGTGGGATGGCGCTGCGGGTCAGTTCCGGAAGTGATTGATGATGGTGTCACTGGGTTCGTCGTGAGTTCGATGGATGAAGCCGCAGCCGCGACGAGTCGTGTAGCGGCGCTAAATAGAACCCGCGTCAGATCGCGCTTCCTCGAACGCTTCACCGCAAGGAGGATGGCTGCTGATTATTACGACGTTTATGAGCGCCTTTTGAACATCAGCGCAGCCTCGTAGAAATATCCAGGATCGCCTGTCAATGACTCAGCCTCGTCCCTCATCAGCAAATAACGTCTGGTCTGATTACGAGGTCCAAGCCACCGCGTCACTCTCCGACCGCCCCTCGCGAACTCTAAAGCATGGAGACGCCTTTGCTGTTTTCGACAGATTTGGTGATTGCGGTACATTCGCTCAAACGGCAGAAGGATTGTACTTCCAAGACACTCGTTTTTTGTCCCGGTTGCAATTTTTGATCGAAAGCAAACGGCCGCTCCTTCTTACGTCCGCGGTTCACGAGAACAAAGCAGCGCTTACGGTAGAGCTAACAAATCCGGATATTTGGCTTGGCGACAACGTCAGGCTCGCGCGAGACACAATCTTTTTGAGTCGAACGAAAGTTTTGCGCGACAATGCTAGTTACGAACGGATTCTGATAAAAAATTTCAGTTCCGACACACGCACCCTACGCTTAGACCTGTCCTTTGACTCAGATTTCAAAGATATCTTTGAGGTGCGCGGAACGAAACGTAATCGGCGCGGCAAACTGCGCTGCAAGGTGACGGACCGTAGCAACGTTACGTTTGAATACGACGGTCTCGATGAGATCAGACGGACAACAACGCTTCGATTCATCCCAGAGCCGTCGCGCCTTTCCACTGAGGGGGCGACATGGAGCCTTAGTACAGCGCCATACGCGCAGAAGTCAGTGTTTGTTGTTATTCAATACAATAAAGCC
>Ga0207821_1000150_pt1 | contig 12039 bp, 12 predicted proteins | sample LuqExpMetageno53_FD_187811 | JGI IMG/M metagenome (GOLD analysis project Ga0207821, IMG submission 187811) | Tropical forest soil microbial communities from Luquillo Experimental Forest, Puerto Rico - Sample 53 (SPAdes) | ecosystem: Environmental > Terrestrial > Soil > Tropical forest ... | reverse complement strand
GGAGACAAGGTGCTTGAGGGACTCAAGGGCGAGGGCGGCAGAGTGATGAGGACCTCGCTTGACCACACCAAGGAAGCGGCGCTGCAGGCGGCTCTCGCAGGCGTCCAGGCGGCAGTGCCGCCGGCGGCCTCCGCCGCCTGACGGAAAACAAATAGCGCTGACGGAGGTGCGGCGGGCTTATTATCCCGCCGCCACTGTCATTTGCCAGTTCGGTCGTCTACCTGACTATGTTTGGTGGCGGTATTTGTAGTGCTTCCGCGGCACTTGGCTCTCCGGACCATACCAGCCCGAAAAGCGCGGATTGTGGTTGCAAAAGCCGCGATTGCCGGCGAGCACATTGGGCACGCATTGTTCGATTGTAGCGTACTGGCAGTCCCAATAAACATCGCCTGTGCCAAGACTAATCACCGCACACCACGGAGCATTGCCTACCTGGGCCAGCGCCGGTCTCGGGCCGAACGCCATAGCGGCAAGCAGGACGACTCCAAGGTAGATTATGCGCTTCATCTTTAGCCTCATCTGTTGCCGATGATAATAACACCAAACGGGTTCAGCTAGTTTAGGTTCAGCTAGTTGCAATGTTTCGGACTGCCTTCAAACGCGTTATGCGTTGATCGAGCTATTACGAACGGAAATCAAATTCGGCCAGTGCAAAGGTCGGCACGTCGATACCATTCGATTAACTGATGAAATTTATGCATATCTAAAATTGTGACAGACATAAGACACTGCCATCTTGCATTGAACTCAACCGCAAGTTTCTATACGAACGTATAAGCTGAATGTACGTTCGTTGAATTGACGAAAATTCTGGTCGGAAGCCGCGCTCATTTTTTGGTTTGCATTCGCGTCCTAATTTTTTTAATCGTTGCGACTACGAAAATCTTCCGAAAAAAACATAGTTCAAACATCTCTTTAAACATCAGGGAGATCTGAAAATGAATATCGGCAGGACGATTGGCCTTGCTGCGTTCGCACTTACTGCCGTGGTGGCGAGTATGCCGGCAGCCGCGCAACAGCAGCGAAAACCCAACATCCTTGTGATCATGGGCGACGATGTTGGTTGGTTCAACGTCGGCGCTTACCACCGCGGCATCATGTCGGGGAAGACTCCCAACCTCGACGGGCTAGCCGCACAGGGCATGATATTCACTGACTACTATGCCGAGGCGAGCTGCACGGCAGGTCGCGCCAATTTCATCACAGGCGAATTGCCGATCCGCACTGGTCTGACCACGGTCGGTCAAGCTGGCGCAGATGTCGGCATTCCAGATCAGGCCGTGACCTTGGCCACCGTTCTCAGGTCGCTCGGCTACGAGACGGGACAGTTTGGCAAGAACCACTTGGGCGACCTGAACAAGTATTTGCCCACGGTGCATGGCTTCGATGAATTCTTCGGTTACTTATATCACCTCGATGCGATGTCCGATCCATACTGGTACGACTACCCGCAAGACTGGATCGACAAGTATGGCCCCCGCGACCTGATCCATTCCTACGCAACCAATGTGGACGACGCCACGGTGATGCCGCGCTGGGGCAAAGTTGGCAAACAGCGCATCGTCGATGAAGGACCGCTTGCGCCGTTCCCGAACATGGCCGGGATGCAGAATTGGCAGGAAGGGCGTAAGGCCAAGTACGACATGGAGACCTTCGATAGCGTGCTGGTGAAAGCCAGCGAGGACTTCATGGACAAAGCAAAAAAAGACGGCAAGCCGTTCTTTATCTGGCACAACACCACACGTATGCACGTGTTCACTTACATCCCGCCGAAGTACCAGGCGATGATGAATGCCACGAGCAACTACGGTCTCGAAGAGGCTGGCATGGCGCAGATGGATGACGCCATCGGCGATCTGTTGAAGCACGTGCAGGACATCGGCGAGGCCGACAATACCATCGTTGTCTTCACCACCGACAATGGCGCCGAAGTGTTCACTTGGCCCGACGGCGGCATGACACCGTTCAAGGCCACCAAGGGCACGAGCTTCGAAGGCGGCTTCCGCGTACCGGCGATCATTCGCTGGCCCGGTCACATAACACCGGGTTCGGTAGAGAACGGTATCTTCTCAGGGTTAGACTGGTTCCCAACGCTCGCCGCTGCGGCCGGCAATCCGAACGTTACAGACCAGCTATTGAAAGGGGTGACGCTGGAAGGCCGCAACTACAAGAACCATCTCGACGGCTACAATCAGATGGATCTTTTGACTGGCAAGGGACCTTCCGCTCGCCATGAACTGTTCTACTTTGCGGGTCCGCATCTCGGGGCTCTCCGCATCGACGACTTCAAGTTTCAGTTTTTCCAGCAACCCTACGGCTGGCCGGGAGAAAAACTCACGACCGACATGCCCACCATCGTCAACCTTCGCCAAGACCCGTTCGAGCGGACGCCGTCACTCCGCGGTCAAAGTCTAAACGATGCTGGTGGCGGCTACATGAACGACTTCATGGCTCGTGAGTTCTGGCGCTTCGTGTTGGTTCAGCAGGAGGTAGCAAAACTGGCGGCAACGGCCATCGACTATCCTCCGATGCAGGCACCGGCGACCTTCAACCTTGATGCGGTAAAACGCGAGGTTGAGGAAAAGCTCCAAACGCACCAAGGCGATTAGTCGAATTGAACCATCGGCGGGCGCACCTTCGGGAGTGCCCGTCGAGGTTTCAAGGCCAGGCTGTGGCTTACATCCCGCCAAAGCGATAATTTAAGCCGGCCCGTATTTCACTATGATGTGAGATATCGAGGGATACTGCGGTGAGGTAGAGGTATTCAAGCTTCGCGCTCAGGTTGGGCGTAAATCCATATTCGACGCCCGCCCCGAGAGCCGCGCCAACCTGCTTGTTCGTGCCTGAGCAATTGAGAATGAGAAAGGTCCCGCAGCTAAAGCCCAGAAGCGGCGTGAAGCTGGTTTTGGCGCCTAGTATGGCCAAACCTCCGGTCGCGTAGAAGAGCCAGTTATCGTTTGCGTATCCAACGCGAGCTCTCGCGGTCGCTTCCCAATCAATCTTGGTAGTTGCGTTGATGCCGTGGTCAGGAGGAAGGGGTGTACCGTCTATCGTTGGAACGAACGTTGCTGAGCCCTTCAGGCTCGCCCAATCGAGGTCGGCCTCAAGACCTAAGACGACATGGCCCGATTGGATTTGCGCGCCAACGGTCCCACCAAATACTCCACCAGAAAAATTAATAGAGTCGTTCGCGAAACGATTGGTGATTATGTTAAGGGCCTCCTGGCTACCCCATCCGCCGCCGCCATTGATACCGAAATAGATCCCGGTCCAATTGTAGACCGGAGTAGGCGACAGTAGTGGTGCAGCGACAGGCCTCTGCGATAGATCGGCGGCCAGAGCGGTTTGTCCTAGGCCTAGGCTTAGAGCCACTGCTGATAAAAGTGCTGATGCTGAACGGCGCATATTCGTCCCCCTGAAGATGGTCAACTGATCACTGTATACTTGCCGCTTGCAGCAATAACCAATTTGCACCTACGTCCAGATTCAAATTTTGAATCTAAGTGCTCTTTGCGCAACACAAAATTGGCATAAAACTCCGTGCCTATTTGAGTTCTGCCTCAGGAATCTCCTCTAGATGCGGTGAAAACGGTTGTTTTCCTTCGACGCGCATTTATGGCTTACAGTCTTGATATCGTCCGCATTCGCTTGTCAGGATTTTCCCGACGCGAGCTGGTAGCGCCTTCCGGAGCTATCCGAGGGATTCCGGGAGGTGTTCTTCCAAGCGTGGCTCAAGCAGTAAGCTGATCGAGGTTGCCTTTCGTCAAATTAGTGTATCGCGCTATGGGGCCATCCGCTGGATCATTGCCCTCAAAGTGTACGATCGCGCCTCGCGGCACTTTTTTTAATTTCCCAAATACCTTCACGGCAGAGGCTTTGACAACCTGCAGCGTAGGATTGCGTGCAAAAGCAAGCATCGCTGACAACTCGGCTGTACTGGCGCCTCCGGAGCGCCAAGAGGCTTCAAGAACCCCGGATCGCCAACAGCCCTGCCCATCGATGCCCTGTCCAACATCGTAGTTTCGGCGAGAAGCGAAGAAAGCAGGATATTTGCCTGCGGCTAAATCATAGGTTCGTGCCTGCGCGACGGCGAGCTGCGCTTCCGGATCCTTTGGCAGTCGTTCGAGCGCATCCCACCCACCACGCACACAGATGATGTCCGATCCCCCGTAAACTGCTTGTCCGCGGTTGTTTATGACAGTTCTTTGAGTGCCATAGTAGGCCAACATCGCACCACCAATAGTTATCTGGCCTACACTTCGAGTTAGAACCGGCCGCAAATTCGTTTCGAGTACCAGTCCGCAAGTGGCGACTTTCTCTGGCGAATAGATTTCGATGAACTGAACCAATTCATTATATGTCGGGATGATGCTCTGGCCGTATCCACCGGCACCTAAGGGTTCCTTCACACGAATGGCACCGAGCATGAGGAGATGTTTTGCCGCATTCCGAGCATCTTCGACACTGAACACGGTGTAACCCGGTAGCACGACATCTTGCGTTGCCCTTGCGAAACTGCATGACCAGCCGTCAGGCCTAGCGGGCGCATTGGAAACGAGATCATGTGTAATGACTTTAGTTTTTACAAACGGATACGGCACTACGCCACCATAGAGCCCGTTTTCATCAAGAATGCCCAACCGCAATGCCTCATCCAGCATGAGAGCGTCATCGGGAACAAAGAAAATACTGTCTGAGTAAGGACGTTTCCGATTGTTATGGGAGTCGATACCTCTAATCTCCCCAATAAGTTCTGCGACTCTGGATAGGGTCGCTTTCTCGTGGGCGTACGTCGGCGTCCCCAACCTGGAGAAGTAAACCGCGACGCCGTTTTTAGACGCGATTTCGGGCAGGGCCCGACTGACGAGCTCGGCTTTCCCGAAGACGGAGTTCTGAATAGAAGAAAATGAAGGAGCTCGTAGACCGTCCATGCGCAACCTCCTCGAAAAACGAGTTGCTGCGCAGTTCTTGGACGGAACGATCGTCTGACGGGGAGACTGCAATTCCCCGTTGCAATTACTTAGTGGTCAGCTTCATTCGGCGCAAGAGCCCGCGCTGTCATCCATGGATCGAGTTTCCTGATCGAACGCGCGCAGCCAACCTCTTGGATTGGCCAATGGTCGCCGAAAAGTGAGGGGTTTAACGAGACAATGCCATCAAGCGGCAACGTCCTGCAAGGCGGCATCAAGCAAACGTTTGCGATCACGTTCGCCCTGAGCTGCCGATTTGAGAAGGCGTTCAGCCAAGGCGCTCTTGAGCATTGTGGCTTGCTGGTGCGGCAGAAGGCGGGCCCAAGCATCGTCGAGAGTTTCCTTCAAGACGGTGATGGTTTCAGGATCAAAATGTATAGGCTCTTTGCTCACGAAATTTCTCACATTTGGTTTGCCTGATGGAACACGTATTGGCAAGTTGTGACCACAGTCTGACGATGAGGTGACCTTTGCTTCACGAGTAGGTGAACATCACTCCAAAGCAGTCAGAATGCCGAGCAAAGGCAATGTGCCCAAGGTTTTTCGGTTGACGCCATTCAAATGCACCCCGCTGCTTTTGGCTGTCACCTTCAGAGCACAGCGAGACCAAAAGGTTCGTGCAGTTCGCTATTGCCGGTGTGGCAATACAGCAACGTTCATGTCGTACACCTTCTGAAATAATATTTTGCACATCTGAACGACATTGCAATGAGTCGATACCGTAAACGGATGTGTATGCCGAATGTACATTGGTTTAATTGACGCAACTCTGGTCGCAACAAACGATAAGCCCTCATTTCGTGGCGGCTACGAAATTCTCACAGCCGATCATCCAGGGAGATCTGAAATGAAAATAGGGCGGCGAAAACTTTGCTTGGGACTCCTGGCGGGAGTCGCCATCGTGATGGGGGCTGTCGTTCCGGCATCAGCGCAACAGCAACAGAAGCCCAACATCCTCGTCATCATGGGTGACGACATCGGCTTTATGCAGCCGCATATCTATCACCGCGGCTTGATGGTCGGTGAAACCCCAAACATTGATCGCATCGGCAACGAAGGTGCCATCTTCATGGACTATGTAGCCATGCAGAGCTGCACCTCCGGTCGGAACGCGTTTTTCACCGGCATGTATCCGCTGCGCACCGGAATGATTCCGCCGCAGCTGCCGGGCAGCCCTTCCTACTTGCGACCAGGCACCCCGGCGCTCGCGGTGTTCCTCCGTGACCTCGGGTACAATACCGGCGAGTTCGGCAAAAACCACTTGGGGGACCACACGGCGTCGCTGCCCACCGCGCACGGTTTCCAGGAATATTGGGGCTATCTGTATCATCTCGACGCGATGCAACAGGTGAGCTTCCCCGACATCAACAAGAGCGTGACTGCGCAGACGGTTGCACCGCCATGCAAGAACACGCCGATCCCCGGTGTTCCGGAAGTACCCGGCGCCGTCGATCCGGCAACTACGGTGTGCCTGACACCCCCACGCAATATGTTGTCATGCAAGTCCTCTGATGGCACCGAGAAGAATCAAATGTGCCACGACGAGGGCCCGCTGACACTGGACCGCTCAAAGACCGTGGACGAGGAGATCTCTGCCAAGGTCATCGACTTCCTCGACCGAAACGATCCCAAAAAAACCGGCAAGCCGTTCTTTGTTTGGTACAACCCCGCGCGCATGCACGTCACGACCGTGCTCTCTCCCAAATATGAAGCCATGATGGGTGAGCCGGGTGGCAAGGATTGGGGCATCGAAGAAGCCGGCATGAAGCAGTTGGACGACAATATCGGCTACGTCCTCAAGAAACTCGATGACATGGGCGCGGTCGATAATACCATCGTCGTCTTTACGACTGACAACGGCGCAGAAGCGATTACTTTCCCGGACGGCGGCGTAACGCCATTCAAAGGCCAGAAGGGTGAGGCGTGGGAAGGCGGCTATCGTGCGCCGCTGGTGATCCGCTGGCCAGGGCACATTAAGCCGGGCACGGTAAAGGATCAATTGTTCGCTGCCCTGGATTGGGTGCCGACATTCGTCGACATTGCTGGCGGTCCGAAGGGTGACGGTCTGAAGCAGCGGATCGAAGCCGGACAGTATCCTAACATCGTCAAGACCACGCTGGACGGGTTCGACCAGCGCGACTATCTGGAAGGTAACTCGGAAAAATCGGCGCGCGATCACTTCTTCTATTTCTCGGGAGCGACGCCATCCGCGGTCCGCTACAAGAACTGGAAGATGTACTACACCATGTCGCAGCCCGGGCCGGCCGGCTGGATTATGCCGCTCATCCCGTTCCACTTCACCCTAGTGCAGAACATCAAGCGCGATCCGTTCGAGCAGGCGGTCGGCATTGACCAGAAGACGGCGTTGTCGATCGGCGGCGCACTTGCCGGACCGACCACCGCTTTTCTTTATGACTGGAACCTGCTGCCCATCGGTCAGCAGCTTTGGCTGCAACACTTGTCGAGCTATGAAAAGTTTCCGCCACTGCAAGCGCCGGAAAGCTACAACCTCAGCGGAATCCTTGCGGAGGTTAAGAAGGGACTAGACAAGCACCCGAGCGATTAAGCCGTAACTCGCTCTCTCGCAGCGGCCGCGGTTACATGACAACCGCGGCCTCTTCTTACACCTCGACCTTTCCTTCTCAGATTTCGCCAGCAGTTGGAGCGGCCCACCACCCCAAAATAAGCCACTGCGTTCACGAACTCGCGGGGACGATCGATTGCCTAGCGCACACGAGCTTGAAGGCGTCGATGATTTGCTGGCTGAAGGAGCGCATGTGGATGATGCAAGCGCTCTCGCTAGTGAACTGACGTGCCTCCAGTGTTGGCACTGGATAGCCGAACATCAGCGTGTAGATAATCCACACGGCGGATGGTTGCATTGTTAGAATACCCCCCTGCGTCAAATGGATCGCCCCGATAGGGACGCCATGCCCCCGTGGCTCGCATTGTCACTGATTCGTGAGCCGAGCAGACGGCGCGAACACCCTGCGTCCACAGGAAACCAATACGCGCCTAGGTTCGCGCATTCATTCGATAATCTTTCTGGGGGAGCGCGATCAGCGTTGGCCCAGCTTCAGAGAAAGAAAAGGCCGCAACGCCAACCTCGCAAAGGTGCTGCTCCGAAGTCACCCGGAACGCAGCGTGAAAACCTTCGGTTGAGCCACCGCTCCACGCGACGTAAAACTGAGAACTAACTGGCTGCGGGACGTTCGCTAGCCCGATTGGTTATTCGGCCGCTTCGGCGGTCGTGCCCTGCTTCAGCTTCGGGTTTAGGCTGCAGGCGTCGTCCCAACTCACCACGTTCAAAGATTTAACGAGCTTGCCGACGCCATCAGTCTGTGCGCAGAGCATTCCGAGCTCGATGATTTCTTCCTCGCTGAAGTGCTTCTTCAGTTCCTCGTACACTTCATCTTTATCGATCGCGTGCTCGCCTTGTTTGAAAAGGTCCGCGTAGCGCAGCGCCGCCCTTTCGCGAGCGGTGAAATGGTCGCTCGTCTCATAAGAGCCGATAAGGTGATCGATCATATCCTCTGTGAGGCCCTCCGCCTTTGCAACGTTTGAGCGCACGGTCGAGCAGTAGCCGCATTGGTGCGCCACCGAAATCCTTATGCGGCACATTTCTTTGAGTTTGTGCGGCAATACGCCCTTATAGAGAACTTTATTCCAGCACTCGACCCAGGCCGTGCCGACCTCACTGCGGGTCATAATGCTGACGACCCTTGGGTCCGGCGCGCCGGTCTTCTTTGCAGATTCGATTAGCGCGATTATCTGCGGAGTCTTTTTAGACTCCTCGATATAGCCAATACGCGGCATGGGCTTTCATCCTTTGCTATTTCGGCTCTCAGCAATCAAAGCCGGGTTTGCATTTGAGTGGCGATCCGAGAAGAGTATCCTATAGCATGTTGGAAATCTTCGTTCGTAGGCAATCGGTTTAGGGATGCATGGATGGGTCAATATCGTTGCCGTAATCGATCCAGCGCATCGGCCAAAGTTTAGACCGATCGGCCCCGCGCGGGATCAACACGCCGCCGCCCGTCAATTCTTCTAGGGGTTATCTTCTAGGGCTGAAAGGAGAAGAAGCCATGCGAACCATCTTGCTAGTGATCCCGTTCATATTTGCACTGATCGGCGTGGCGTCCGGGCATGGGTCGGCAAAGCACGTTTGCCACCAGCACGCCGGCCACGCTTTTCACTGCCATCGGTGAAAGGAGAAAACCGTGAGCATCAAACATACAATCTTGCTTTCAATTTGTGTCAGCGTTCTTGGTTCGCAGATGACTGCTGCTGCGGAAGGAGGGCCACCTAAATTCGACATCGCCGCGACCTGTCGGGGATCGGGCTCGGTGGAAACACCGTTGAAGTGCACGCAGGACGAACAGGCAGCACGTGATCAGCTCGCAAAGCTATGGCCGCAATTCAAGCAATCAGATGCTTCACGATGCATTCAAGTGACAACAAACCGGGCGGCCGCGGCTGGCTACGTTGAATTGCTCACATGCCTGCAAGGAGCAAGCATGGACGAAAAGAAGCCTACAGATCCCTTCGGGCCGCTCCCGTCGATCGCGAGATAAAAGGGAAATTCCTGGCAGTCGCTATCATTCTGAGAAAGCCCTATGATGAAAGCTTTGGAGGAGAAAATGATGCAAGGGACTGTTCGCTTTAGTGCCATCGCGGCGATCACACTGCTTCTCTCTGTTGCCATCCTAATTTCTGCCGTCCATTTCAATGTTGCTCAAGCGCAAAACAAACAAAACAGAGCAGTCGCGTTAGCTTGCGGCAAAGAACTTATAAACCACTGCACCGGTGTGCCAGTGGCCGCAAACAACATGCTCGAATGTCTCGAAAAGAACCAAGAAAAACTCTCGAAAAGATGCGTTGCATTGGCGCACAATGTTGTGCGCAGCTGTGATAGAGACGCAGCGCATCGTTGCCAAGCCGTTGTCGCGGGTCAAGGCAATATTCTCGGATGCCTGACAACGGCCAGGCGTTCAGTTTCCGCGCGATGCAACGCGGCTCTCGATGCGGCTTTTCTGCGCCAGTGAAAAACGAGGATTGTGCAATAACGACTGACGCATATATTCGGCTGGTGCAGGAAATAAAGGGGCTGCTGCTCTGGCAGCCGCTTGATTAAAACATCTGATCGGATTTCGGAGAGACCGCCGCGAGGTGTCTGTTTCCCGCGGGTGATTTGCGAATGTCCGCTAACCCTGTAACGCTCCGGCCAAAGGTCTTAGTGACGAGTTTTTGAACGTGCCCACTGATCGCTTGCAGTCCATTCGCGAACAACGGCGCGAGCAGATATTTCCCACACTCGATTCCCTAGAAATCGAGCGGGTACGCCGGTTTGGCGACGTGCGCTCGTTTCTGCCCGGTGAATCGCTCTGGACCACCGGTCATGTCGCTCCCGGCCTTATGGTCATTCTCGCCGGTAAGGTCGCGGTCACCGAGCGCGACCATTTCGATAATCACAAGCCGATCGTCATCCACGGCGTCGGGAACTTCCTGGGCGAACTGTCGCTATTGTCGGGCCGTCCGGCGCTCGTAGACGCGATCGCTCAGGATTCGGTAGAAGCACTGATCATCCCGCGAGAGCGGCTGCGCGCGCTGATGATTGCGGAAGCCGAACTCGGCGAGCGCATCATGCGCGCTTTGATCCTGCGCCGCGTCGCTATCCTGCAAGCTGGGATCGGTGGACCGATCATCCTTGGTCGCGCCGAGAATGGTGACGTGCTGCGGCTGCAAGGTTTTCTCCGCCGCAATGGTCATCCCCACCAACTGCTCAACCCCGAGACTGACGCACCTGCAAAGGTACTGATTGAACGTTTCCAAATCGATCCCGGACAGTTGCCGATCGTGCTGTGCCCGAGCGGACAAATGCTACGCAATCCCGGTGAGAACGAGCTGGCGCGCTGCCTTGGTTTGGTGCGGCCGATCGATCCGGACCGTCTCTATGATGTCGCCGTGGTCGGTGCCGGACCAGCCGGCCTTGCCACTGCTGTCTATGCCGCGTCGGAAGGTCTGTCAGTCGTGGTCCTCGATTGCCGCGCATTCGGAGGGCAGGCCGGCGCATCGGCGCGGATTGAGAACTATCTCGGCTTCCCGACTGGAATTAGCGGTATGGCGCTGATGGCTCGTGCCTACACTCAGGCGCAGAAATTTGGAGCCGAGATGGCGATCCCCGACGAGGCGACCAGGCTCGTCGCACACGACGGTGCACGGGCCAGCTTCACTTTAAATCTGCAGATCGGTGAGCGGGTGAGCGCGCGCTCTGTGGTACTCGCAACCGGAGCGAGATATCGGCGGCTCGCATGCGAGAAGCTCGACGCCTTCGAGGCATCGAGCGTTCACTACTGGGCGTCGCCCCTGGAAGCGAAGCTGTGCGCCAATCAGGAAATTGCGCTGGTCGGCGCCGGCAACTCCGCCGGCCAGGCCGCCGTTTATTTGGCGAGCCAAGGCGTCAAGGTCTGGATGCTGGTGCGCAGATCCGACCTGGGGGCAACGATGTCCCGCTACCTAGTCGAACGCATCCGCGGTCTTGCCAATGTCCAAGTAGTGACAGGCGCAACCATCAGTGGGCTTGAGGGCCGCGACGGCATGCTGGAAGCCGTGCGCTGGCAGATCGGCGCCGACCAGGAAGTACGCCGTCCGATCAATCATCTGTTCCTCTTCATCGGTGCGGACCCGAACACGGACTGGCTTAGAGATTCGAGCATCGCACTCGACGCAAAGGGCTTCATTCTCACTGGCAGCGATGCCGGAGGTGGGCGCGATGCTTTGGAAACCACGCGGCGCGGCGTTTTTGCCATCGGCGATGTACGCGCCAACTCGGTGAAGCGCGTCGCTGCGGCGGTCGGCGAGGGTGCGCAAGTCGTCGCTGCGCTGCATTCATTTTTAGCGGCTGACAGCACGCCGCTAACGGACGAACACGCCGTCCCAATTCAAAGCCATTAAATCACTCGCTATTTGGTCGTGATTGGAGGCATAGCTGATATTCGTGCAGTTTATGTCGGATATTTTGCACATCCAAAATGATGTTTTACAGATCGGAACGACAATGCAATGACTC
>Ga0207821_1000140_pt1 | contig 12470 bp, 8 predicted proteins | sample LuqExpMetageno53_FD_187811 | JGI IMG/M metagenome (GOLD analysis project Ga0207821, IMG submission 187811) | Tropical forest soil microbial communities from Luquillo Experimental Forest, Puerto Rico - Sample 53 (SPAdes) | ecosystem: Environmental > Terrestrial > Soil > Tropical forest ... | reverse complement strand
GGGGGGTCGTTCAGAAGGTTATGGCCAGTGCGATTGGTTTCGACGTAGGAGTTTCTCCCGTCGTCTGGTCCTGACTAATCGGGCCTTTGGTGCTCCGGCTTCGTACCGGCCATCGGCAAACCGAATTATGTATCGGCTGGTGTCGAACGTTAGTAGTGTAATCGTGAGCTGCTGCGCTTGGCTAGATTCCACGAGCCCGTAACCTATTCAGTCGCAAATTGCTCAATTGTGCTCACTTTAACTCAATGTCACCCGCCTAGTGTTTTTTGGCCGGCGGCAGGTCGGTGCATGTCCCCTCGAATACCTCCGCCGCCATGCCGATTGATTCACATAATGTCGGATGCGGGTGGATTGTCTTGCCAATGTCCGTCGGGTCGCATCCCATTTCGACGGCGAGGCACACTTCGCCGATCAGATCGCCAGCATGGGTACCGACGATACCGCCACCGAGAAGACGATGGTTGGCTTCATCGAACAGGAGCTTGGTGAAGCCCTCGTCTCGTCCATTGGCGATGGCGCGGCCCGACGCCGCCCACGGAAAGACCGCCTTGCCGTATTTCAAGCCTTGCGCCCTGCACTGGTCTTCGGTCAGTCCTGCCCAGGCGACTTCGGGATCAGTGTACGCAACCGATGGGATTTGCCGCGCAATGAACGTACTGTTCTTGCCGGCCGCAGTTTCGGCTGCGACATGCGCCTCATGCACCGCCTTGTGCGCCAGCATAGGCTGCCCGACAATATCGCCGATCGCAAAGATGTGCGGCATATTTGTGCGCATTTGCTTGTCTATAGGAATGAAACCACGCTCGCTAACGGCGACGCCTGCTTTTTCGGCTTCGATCGCCTTACCATTTGGGCCGCGGCCAACGGCGACGAGCACCATGTCGTAGAGCTGGGGTTGTCCCGGCGCATTCTCGCCTTCGAAACTGACGCGGATTCCGTCCGGCGTAGCCTCTGCCGACACCGTCTTGGTCTTCAGCATGACGTTGCGGAAGCGGCCGGCGTTTTTCTTCTCCCAAACCTTCACCAAGTCGCGGTCGGCGCCGGTCATCAACCCATCAAGCATTTCGACGACGTCGATATGGGTCCCCAGCGTCGAATATACTGTGGCCATTTCGAGCCCGATGATGCCGCCGCCAATAACCAGCATCGATTTAGGAATGTCCGGCAGCTCAAGCGCGCCGGTTGAGTCGACAATCCGCGGATCCTCCGGCATGAACGGCAGCTTTATCGACTGCGATCCGGCGGCGATGATTGCTTTGTCGAATTTGATGACCTTAGGTTCGCCGCCGTTACGCGGCATGACCTTAAGATGATATGGATCGAGGAATTGACCAACGCCGTGGATCAAATTCACCTTACGCGCCTTCGCCATGCCGGCGAGCCCGTTAGTCAACTTGCCGACGACCTTTTCTTTGTGACCGCGCAGTTTAGCAATATCAATCTGCGGTGCAGCAAAGGCGATGCCGTGAGCGGCCATCGCTTTTACCTCATCCATGACCGCAGCGGTGTGCAACAACGCCTTAGAGGGAATACACCCGACATTGAGGCAAACGCCTCCAAGAGTTGGATAGCGCTCAATGAGGACGGTCGTCATGCCTAAGTCAGCGGCGCGAAACGCAGCTGAATAGCCACCGGGGCCGGCGCCAAGCACGAGCATTTCGCATTCGACATCGGCGCTGCCTGGATGCCTGGCCGCGATCGGCACCGGCGCGGCCAGCGCTGGAGCACCGGCATGCACCGCCGCTGGCGGGGTTGGGGCTGCCCCGGCGACCCCCGTTTCCAATGTCAGGATCAAAGTTCCCGCGCTCACTCGGTCGCCGATCTTGACCTTCATCTCCTTCACGGTTCCGGTTGCTGGCGAGGGGACTTCCATCGAGGCCTTGTCCGACTCGAGCGTGATAAGCGGCTCCTCCGGTTTGACTTTGTCACCGCTCGTCACCGCCACTTCGATGACCGGCACATCCTTGAAATCGCCGATGTCCGGGACGCGGACTTCGATCACCTCGTAGACGCCGGCTGCGGCCCCGTAGTCGGCAATCGGTGCGCCCTCGCCCGACGAAGCGCCTCCGCCTGTGACCTTCTCCTTCGGGGCGACGCCGGCGGGCGCCGCTTCCGCTTCGGCGACGAGAATGAGCGAGCCTTGCGAGACCTTGTCGCCCACTTTGATCATCAATTCTTTCACCACACCGTCGAGCGGCGACGGGACATCCATCGATGCTTTGTCGGATTCGAGCGTGAGCAAGGGTTGCTCGGTCGTGATCCGGTCGCCCGGACGCACCAAGACATCGATCACCGGCACGTCCTTGAAATCGCCGATATCCGGGACTTTGACGTCGATCAGATTTGCCATCGGTGATTTCCCTATACGAGGGCGCGGCGCATGTCGGTAAGGAGACTGCCAAAATAGGCGTTGAAGCGTGCAGCGGCGGCGCCGTCGATGACGCGGTGATCCCACGACAGCGATAGCGGCTGATAAAGTCGCGGTACGAACTGTTTGCCGTCCCATACCGGCTTCTCGAACGAACGACAGGCACCCATGATGGCAACCTCCGGCGCGTTGATGATTGGCGTGAAATACGTTCCGCCAATGCCGCCGAGACTGGATATCGTAAATGTTCCACCCTGCATTTGATCGGGCTTGAGCTTTCCGTCGCGAGCGAGCTTGGCGAGTTCCGCCATTTCCTTGGCGATATCGAGAACGCCTTTCTTGTCGGCATCGCGGATGACAGGGACGACGAGGCCCTGCGGCGTGTCCGCTGCGAAGCCGATATTGTAATATTTCTTGAGGATAAGGTTGTCGCCTTCGAGCGACGAATTGAATTCCGGAAATTTCTTGAGCGATGCCACCGCGGCCTTAATCATAAAGACGAGCATGCTGACGCGCGTGCCGGATTTCTCATTTTCCTTGTTGAGCTGCTTGCGGAATTCCTCAAGCTCGGTGATATCGCATTCGTCATGATTGGTGACGTGCGGGATCATCACCCAGTTACGGTGTAGCGCCGGTCCCGATATTTTTTTGATGCGCGACAGCGGTTTCGACTCGATCGGTCCGAATTTGGCAAAGTCAACTTTGGGCCAGGGCAGCAAGCCAAGCGCCGCACCCGGCGCTGCAGGACCTGCTGCGGCTGCTGCCGCAGGTGCTGCGCTGAAATTGATTACGTCTTCAGGCAGTATTCGGCCGCGCCGACCGCTGCCCTTCACCTGACGCAGGTCGACGCCACGCTCACGCGCAAGTTTCCGTACTGAGGGGCCTGCATAGGGAATGTCGAAGGCGGCCTCCGGCAGGCGTTCGGCCACGGCCGCAGCCGCCGGGGGGGTCAGCGCTGCAGGCGTCGGTGCCGGCCGGGCAGGCGAAGGGGCGGCGGTGACTGGCGCAGCCCGAGGCACTGCCGCGGCCTCGCTCGATAGAGTGAGAATGACCGTGCCCTCACTCACTCGGTCACCGACTTTAACTTTCAGCTCGCCGACGACGCCGCTAAGCGGCGATGGCACTTCCATCGAAGCTTTGTCGGATTCCAACGTGATCAGCGGCTGTTCCGGCTTGACTATATCGCCCGGTTTGACCGACACCTCGATAACTGGCACGTCCTTGAAATCCCCGATATCGGGCACGCGCACCTCGGCAACGCCGCTTGGCGCGCTAGTTGGAGCCGGAGGGGACGTTACAGCCGGCTTCATCGACTCGACAGCAGAAGCGCCGTCGAATTCCAGTGACAGTATCGGCGCGCCCTGGCTGACTTTGTCACCGATCTTCACCGCCAGCGACTTGACAAAGCCCGTAGCCGGCGATGGCACTTCCATCGAAGCCTTGTCCGACTCCAGTGTAATGAGTGGTGCTTCGGCCGTTACGTGATCACCGACTTTTACCGCGATTTCGATAATCGGAACGTCCTTGAATTCCCCGATATCTGGAACCGTAACTTCCCTTATCTGACCCATCTCGGCATCTCCGACTACATACAACTCATCCACCGCGGTCAGTCTTGCGACAGGTGGAACCAGGAGCGTTCTTGACGTTACGTTTTCCAGGACGGCGCGCGCTCGGTATCAATTCCGTATTTGACAATTGCTTCTGCCACTTTTTGTGGTTGCAGCTCACCATCGTCGGAGAGCGCTTTGAGGGCCGCAACGGCGACGTAGTGCCGATCAACCTCGAAGAATTTTCGCAGTGCTTTGCGATAATCGCTCCGACCGAAACCGTCGGTACCGAGGCAAGAAAATCGTCGCGGTACATAGGGTCGGATCTGCTCAGCGAAGGCTCGCATATAGTCAGTCGACGCAATAACAGGACCTTTGCGTCCGGCCAGACATTGCTCGACGTAACTTTTACGTGGGCTTTGCAACGGGTGCAGCAGATTCCAGCGCTCCGTCGCCATGCCGTCGCGACGCAGCTCGTTGAAGCTCGGGCAACTCCAGATATCAGCGGCGACCCCGAAATCCTGCTCGAGGAGATCCGCCGCGGCGATCACTTCGCGCAAAATTGTGCCCGAGCCGAGAAGTTGTACCTTCGGGCCAGTCTTCTTCGTCGCTCCCTCGCGGAACAAATACATACCGCGGCGAATGCCCTCCTCGGCGCCGGCAGGCATCGTCGGATGTGTGTAATTCTCATTCATCAATGTTATGTAGTAATAGATGTCTTCCTGATCCTTCATCATCCGCCGGAGGCCGTCCTGAATGATCACCGCGACTTCGTAGGCGAAGGTTGGGTCATAAGACACGCAGTTTGGAATTGTTGCCGCGAGCAGGTGACTGTGGCCATCCTCATGCTGCAGGCCTTCACCGTTGAGAGTTGTGCGGCCTGCAGTGCCGCCGAGCAGAAAACCGCGAGCCCGTATGTCGCCCGCCGCCCAAGCAAGATCACCGACTCTCTGTAACCCGAACATCGAGTAATAAATGTAGAAGGGGATCATCGGCACATTACTAGCGCTGTAGGAAGTCGCTGCAGCGATCCATGAGGACATGGCGCCCGCTTCGTTGATGCCCTCCTGGAGCATTTGGCCGGACTTGTCCTCGCGGTAATACATGAGCTGATCGGCATCCTGCGGTTTGTAAAGTTGGCCGACCTGCGAAAAGATTCCAAATTGACGGAACATCCCTTCCATTCCGAAGGTACGTGACTCGTCGGGAACGATCGGTACCACGAATTTGCCGATCACCTTGTCACGCAGCAGTGTGTTGAGAATACGCACGAACGCCATCGTGGTTGAAATCTCGCGCTCTTCTGTGCTGACGAGCTGAGCGCTGAATGCCGAAAGCGCCGGCACTTCTAGCGAAATCGATTTTGTTCGTCGTTGCGGCAACCAGCCGCCGAGCGAACGGCGACGCTCTTCGAGATATTTTTTTTCTTCATCGGACAACGTCAGGAAGGGAATCTCCTCGATCTTGTTGTCGGACACCGGAATCGAAAAACGATCGCGGAATTTGCGCAGCGCCTCGAGACCCATTTTCTTCTGCTGATGGGTGATGTTCTGGCCTTCGCCGGCCTCGCCCATGCCGTAGCCTTTAACAGTTTTTGCAAGAATGACGGTCGGCTGACCAGTATGTTTTACTGCTGCCGAATAGGCGGCATACACCTTGTCCGGATCGTGACCGCCGCGCCGCAGCGCCCAGATTTCATCGTCGCTCATGTTTTTCACGAGCGCTGCAGTCTCTGGATATTTATTGAAAAATTGCTGGCGCACATAGGCGCCGTTCTTTGACTTCAAGTCCTGATATTCGCCGTCAACACATTCCTGCATGCGTTTCCGCAATCGACCGCTAAGATCGTTGGCCAGGAGCGGATCCCATCCGGACCCCCACAACACTTTAATGACGTTCCATCCGGCGCCGCGGAAAAGTCCTTCCAGTTCCTGCACGATTTTTCCATTGCCACGAACGGGCCCGTCCAACCTCTGCAGATTACAGTTGATGACGAAAATCAGATTATCGAGTTGCTCGCGACCAGCAAGCGAGATCGCACCGAGCGATTCGGGTTCATCGGTCTCGCCATCGCCGAGAAATGCCCACACTTTACGCGCTTTAGTGTCGGCGATGCCGCGGCCTTGCAAGTATTTGAGAAACCGCGCCTGATAGATTGCCATCAGAGGTCCGAGACCCATCGATACAGTCGGGAATTGCCAAAACTCCGGCATCAGCCAGGGATGAGGATAGGATGCCAGACCCTTGCCGCCGGTCTCCTGACGAAAATTCAGTAACTGCTCTTGGCTGAGCCGGCCTTCCACGAAGGCGCGTGCATAAATGCCGGGCGCGGAATGACCCTGCATATAGATCAGATCGCCACCATGTTTGTCAGTCGGCGCATGCCAGAAATGGCCAAAGCCGATGTCATAGAGTGTTGCCGCCGATTGAAAGCTTGCAATATGACCGCCCAGTTCGGAGGACGCCTTATTGGCACGCAGAACGATTGCGACAGCATTCCAGCGGATGATTGAACGTATCCGGTGCTCGATTTCACGATTCCATTTTGCGTGCTCTCCCTGCTCCGGAGGAATCGTATTCACGTAGGGTGTCGCCAAATTAAATGAAGCATTTAATCCGGCGCGCTGAGCCTCGTCGGTCAATTGGTCGAGCAGGTACGACGCACGTGACGCACCTTCGTGTTGCAGAACCGCATGCAGGGAGTCGAGCCACTCCTGGGTTTCAATAGGATCAACATCTTGAAGTTGGGTCATGATTACCTCCGGAATAACGTTTTTTTACGATCATTCTTTAACGGCTCCGGTCATCGCCGACACGTAGTGCTCGACGAAGAAGGCGTACAGGATTACCAGCGGCAGTGAGCCGACCAGCGCGCCGGCCATCAGCGAACCCCAGCGATAAATGTCGCCGTCGACGAATTCGTTGACGATGGCGACCGGCACCGTCTTGTTCTGTGTGGAGGAGAGGAAGGTGAGGGCGTAGATGAATTCGTTCCAGCACAGCGTGAAGCAGAAGATGAACGCGGAAATAAGCCCGGGTACCGCCAACGGTAGCACGATCTTGGTCAGGATCTGCCAGCGGCTGGCGCCGTCGATCAGCGCGCACTCCTCGAGCTCGAAGGGGATCGTCTTGAAGTACCCCATCAGTAGCCAGGTCGAGAAAGGAATCAGAATGGTCGGATAGGTGAGGATTAGCGCCATCGGTGAGTCGAACAGGCCGTATGTGAAGACAACCGACGACAGCGGAATGAACAGGATCGACGGCGGCACCAGGTAGGCGAGGAAGATCGCGCCGCCGATCCATTGTGCGCCTCGATAGCGCAAGCGCACGATCGCGTAGGCTGCAAGCACGCTGGCAGCGATCGACAGCACGGTCGCGGAAATCGCGACGTACATCGTGTTCCACAGCCACCGCGGATAGGCGGTTTCGAAGAGCAGCTTGTGGATGTGCTTGAAGGTGGGATTCCAGGTCCAGAACGGGCTGAAGCGATCGAGGTCGAGCAATTGCTCGTCCGGCTTAATCGCGGTCAGCGCCATCCAATAGAATGGGAAAAGTAGCACCATCAGAATAATCGCGAGCGGCAGATAGATGGTCAGCAAGCGCTGCGGCAGTGTCTGTAGATAGCTCATGCCCTCGGAATGATCGGGCGCGGTGCCCGTCAGGACTGCCTTGGAGCTCGCAAGCTTGGGAACGAGGGCTTCAGTCATTGCTCTCGCCCTGTTGCCATTTGCGGCGCTGCAGGCCGAACCACGAAATCAGGATTGCGGCCAGCAGGAATGGGATCATGGCGGTTGAAATCGCCGCGCCCTCGCCCAGTTGGCCGCTTAGGATCGCGCGCTGATAGGACAGCGTCGCCATCAGTTGCGTGGCATTTACTGGCCCGCCACGGGTGAGCACCCAGATCAGTTGGAAGTCCGTGAAGGTGAACAGCACCGAGAAGGTCATCACCACTGCGATGATCGGCGTCAGCATCGGATAGGTGATGTGGCGAAAAATCTGCAAGCGGCTGGCACCGTCGATAGTCGCCGCCTCATAGAGCGAAGGCGACACCGTCTGTAAGCCGGCGAGCAGCGTGATAGCCACGAACGGCACGCCGCGCCAGATATTGGCAAAGATCACGGACCAGCGCGCGTTCCACATATCGCCGAGGAAATCGATGTTGCCCGAAATCAATCCGAGGTGCCGCAGCGACCATGATATGATGGAGAACTGCGCGTCGTAAATCCACCAGAAGGCGATCGCCGAAAGTACGGTCGGCACAATGAAGGGAATCAATACTACCGCTCGCAGCAGCGCTTTAAATGGCAAATTCTCGTTGAGCAGCAGCGCGAGATAAAGCCCGACCGCGAACTTAACGGCGCTGGCGACGATCGTGTAAAGCAGCGTGTTGAATACCGAGAGCCAGAACGTGCTGTCGTCCCACAGCCACTCGTAGTTCTCGAGCCCGATGAAAATCCCGCTCCGCCCGATCCGGGCGTCGGTGAACGACAGCCAGACGCCGAGGCCGAGCGGGTAGGCAAGGAACAGGATCAAGAACGCCGCCGCCGGCAGCATGAACCAGAAGCTGACCCAATTCCGGTTCACTTTTAGCCGATCCCAGGTGGTTGTTCCCAGCGGGACCGGCTTGCTGGTGTTGATGGCGAGATCTGACATGCGAAGGTTACGTCAGCGATAGATCCGTTGCAGTTGCCGTTCGGCGATCTTGATTGCGCCCTTTGCGTCTTCGCGTCCGGTGCAGAAGCTCGCGAACATGTCTAAGACGACGAAGTCCGAAATCGCCGCTGCCGCCTTTTCTCCGACCGAGCCGAGTCCGCCGGCGGTAAGCGTGCGCTTGGCAGCTTCGCCGAAGACCGTGTTCTTCGGATCAGAGGTCCAGATCGGGTTCTTGTCATAAGCATTGAGGCAGTGCGTCAGGTATCCCTGGGACGCCTCCAACCATTTGTTGAACTGATCCGCCTCCAGCATGAACGCCATCAGTGCCTTACAGGCCTGCGGATATTTGGTGTAGGTCATCGCAAGGATCGGATACATCAGATGCAGCTCGGTCGGCTTGCCGGCGGGCCCGATCGGCCACACCGCGTGGTCCATGTCCTTGGCGATGTCGTTCTTGGTGGGGTCCTTCTTCGCCGCCGCGTAGATCGAAATACCGTTGCCAGTCCAATAGATCTCGCCGGCGAGGAACGCCTTGTTGTTCGACGCATCGTTCCACGAAGCGGTGCCCGGGATCATGTTCTCAAAGAGCTGTTTGGAGTAGGTGAGCGCCTTCTCGGTTTCCGGCGAGTTGATGATCACCTTGTCGTTCTTGTCGACGACATTGCCGCCGTTCGACCACAGGCACCAATGGACCCAGGCGTTGCCGTCGCCAGAGGCGTGGCCGAGTGCGAAGCCGCCGGGCGTGTTATTCTTCTTCATCGCCTTGGCGTATTCGAGGAATTCGTCGGTCTTGGTCGGGAATTTCGAGAAGCCGGCCTTGTTCGACGCATCGATCCGGTAATTGAGCATGTTGCCGCTGTAGCAGACCGGGATGGCGATCCATTTGTTGCCGCTTTTGCCGTACTTCTGCGCCGATTCGACCCAGCCGCCGTATTTCTTTCCGAGGTAGTCAGCGACGTCGGTGACGTCGAGGCACTTTTGCGGGAATAGGTGCGGCAGCGAATACAGTCCCCAGAACATGTCCTGTCCCGCGCCTGTGTTGGCCGCTACCGAGGCCTTCGGCTGCACGTCCTCGTAGGATTCGCGTGAGATGGTGACCTTCACGCCGGTGGCCTGCGTAAAGGCGTCGATCAGCTTGACGAACTGGTCATCTTCCGATTGCACGAAATATTTCCAGCGCAATAGCGACAGCGTCGCACCCTTCTCGGGTTTCCAGGGCGCGGTTTGCGCCCAGGCCTTCGCCCAATCAAGCAGCGCCGGCCCCGTCAACGCGCCGGCCGCAACCGCCGCTGTGGCGCTTCCCAGGAGCGTGCGTCGTGTTATGATGGTCATGGACATTCCTCCGTTGTTCAATTGTTGAGCCGTTGCCCCGAAGCGGCATCGAAAAGATGCACAAGCTGCGGATTGGGTTTAAGCCGAATTTTGTCTCCTGGCTTAAAGGGATGACGCTCGCGGAACGCGGCGATGACTTCGGTACCGCCGAGCTGCGCAACGACCTGCACCTCGGAGCCGGTCGGCTCGACCACCTGGACCACCGCTTCCGCGCCGTCGTGGGCGAGGGCGAAATGCTCGGGCCGAACACCATAGACCGCCTCGCGCCCGTCACTGCCGGATGGCGCTGACACCAGCGGCATGCGCACGCCGCCCTTTCCTTCAAATTCGATCTGGCCATTGGCACGAACGACACCCGGCAAAAAATTCATCGACGGCGAGCCGATGAAGCCGGCGACGAACAGATTTTGCGGCTTGTCGTAGAGCTCAAGCGGCGCGCCGATTTGCTCGACGATTCCGTCATGCATCACCACGATCTTGTCGGCCATCGTCATGGCCTCGATCTGGTCATGCGTTACATAGACGGTCGTCGTCTTCAGCCGCTGGTGCAGTTCCTTGATCTCGGTGCGCATCTGCACACGCAACTTGGCGTCGAGGTTGGACAGCGGCTCGTCGAACAGGAAGACCTGCGGATCGCGGACAATCGCGCGCCCCATAGCCACACGTTGACGCTGGCCGCCGGAGAGCTGACGCGGAAACCGTTCGAGGTAAGCTTCAAGCCCGAGAATGGCGGCCGCGCGCTTCACCCGTTCGTCAATCTCCACTTTGGGTGCGCCGCGCAACGTCAGCGAGAACGCCATGTTGGCGGCAACCGTCATGTGGGGATAAAGCGCGTAATTCTGGAATACCATCGCCACGTCGCGCTCTTTCGGTGGCAGGTGGTTAACCACGCGCTCGCCGATGCGGATCTCGCCGGAAGTGATGTTCTCCAGGCCCGCGATCATGCGCAGCAGCGTCGACTTGCCGCAACCGGACGGGCCGACCAGTACGACGAATTCGCCGTCAAAGATCTCGACATCAACGCCGTGGATAACGGCCGTCAAGCCAAAGGCTTTGCTGACGCCGCGTATCGCGACCGAAGCCATTCGTTTCTCTCCCTGCCGACGTAGCGGCTGCGGCCATTATTGTTCTTGGCCCTCGAAGCTTGTCGCCCCTTGTCGCCGGAAATCATCCGACTAATCGAAGCTTGAAATCAAGCCGCTTCTCGGGCCCGTGGCCGCGTCAAAGCGCCATGCCGCCGTCAACGAGATGCGCTTGGCCGGTGACCTAGGCTGCTCGGAGGCCAGTAACAGCGCCAGCGCCGCCACTTCCTGCGTGGTTCCGAGCCGTGCCCGGGGCTGACGGACGAACGTCGAACTGCGCGGTTTGCGCGGCCGCGAGCCCTTTGAGCTTCTTTGCGTCGACGGCGGTCGCGATTAGTGTCGCGCTCTGGTTGATAAAGGCCTCGGCGATCGCGCGCCCAAAGCCCTGGGCGGCGGCCGTCACCAGAGCGACTTTGCCTTTGAGGCGGCCGGCCATCGCGTGAGCCCTCAGTGGTTGTCGCGCGGCAGGCCACGATTCTGAGCGACGCGCTGATATTTCAGCGCCGGCCGCAGCACCATGCCGTCGGCAAGCTGGTCGACGAGGCCGCGCTGGATTTCCTGCCAGGGCGTCTGGCTATCTGCATATTTAAAGCCGCCTTGTTTCTCGAGCTTGGCGCGGCGCTGCGCGAACTCGGCCTTGGAAATAAGGATGTCAGCGGTGCCCTTGTTGAGATCGATGCGTACGCGATCGCCAGACTTAAGCATCGCTAGTCCGCCGCCGACAGCCGCTTCCGGCGAGGCATTGAGAATCGACGGTGAGCCAGACGTACCCGATTGCCGCCCGTCGCCGATGCAGGGCAGGGAGGTGATGCCGCGTTTGATCAGGGCGGCCGGCGGCTGCATGTTTACCACCTCGGCGCTGCCTGGATAGCCAATGGCGCCAACGCCGCGGATGAATAGAATGGTACCTTCATCGATCTTCAAGGCGGGGTCGTCGATACGACGGTGGTAATCTTCCGGCCCTTCAAATACCACCGCGCGGCCTTCGAAGGCGTTCGGATTCTTGGGATCGGACAAATACCGGCGCCGGAAGTCCTCCGAGATCACACTTGTTTTCATGATCGCCGAATCGAACAGGTTGCCGGAAAGAACTTTGAAGCCGGCCTGCCTTTTCAGCGGCTGCCTGAACGGTCGAATGATCTCGGGGTCCTGCGTGGTCGTGTGCCTGACGTTGTCGGCCATGCTCTTGCCGTTGATCGTCAAGGCGTCGCCGTGCAATTCGTCCGCGTGCAGCAATTCATGCATCACTGCCGGCAGGCCGCCGGCGCGGTAATATTCCTCGCCGAGATATTTTCCAGCAGGCTGTACGTTGACCAGAAGCGGGATGTGATAGCCGACCGTCTCCCAATCCTCGATTGCGAGCTTGACGCCGATGTGCTTGGCAATGGCGTTGATATGGATCGGCGCATTGGTCGATCCACCGATGGCCGAACAGGCCATGATGGCGTTTTCAAATGCCTCGCGCGTCAGAATTTCGGAGGGCTT
>Ga0207821_1000116_pt1 | contig 13428 bp, 11 predicted proteins | sample LuqExpMetageno53_FD_187811 | JGI IMG/M metagenome (GOLD analysis project Ga0207821, IMG submission 187811) | Tropical forest soil microbial communities from Luquillo Experimental Forest, Puerto Rico - Sample 53 (SPAdes) | ecosystem: Environmental > Terrestrial > Soil > Tropical forest ... | reverse complement strand
CCACTGGCGGTGAGCGGGAAGGCGTCAACGCGCAGGAAATATTCCGGCATGTCGAATTTCGACAAGCCTTGCGCATCGAGATGGACGAGCAGCGCTTTGGCATCGATGTCGCCAATAATAGCGATACAGGCCCGCTCACCCAACCGTTCGTCGGGAACCGCAAACACCGCTGCCTTTTCGATCTGCGGGTGCCGCAGCGCCAGCGCTTCGATATGCGATGGATAGATGTTGTGGCCGCCGCGGATGATCAGGTCCTTGAGGCGCCCCACAATCTTCAGATTGCCCTTGTGATCGAGAACGCCCATGTCGCCCGACAGGAACCAACCGTCGCGGTTGAAGGATTCTTCTGTGGCACTCTGGTTGCCGAAATAGCCGAGCATGAGAGCGGCGCCGCGCCCGCCGATATGTCCTGCCGTTCCGGGAGGCACCTCGCGGGCCGTGTCTTCGGTGTCGAACACTTTAACTTCATACGCCGCCCCGCCACGGCCACAGGTCGTGACGATGGTATCGGTGTCATCGTCGGGATGCGTGTATTGGTGCGACGAATTCTCCGTCATTCCATAAACGTTCTGCGGTTTGATGCCCTGGAGTACGAAGGCTTCCGCTACCGGCGGCGGGATTGGCGATCCGGCCATATAGAACACTTCGACGTCACCGATACGGCTGATGCCTCGGCGCGCCTGTTCGGCGAGCAGATCGATGGCATGCGTCGGTACGCCCATCACATAGGTCGCACGCGTTTCGCGCACCCAGTCGAGTCGGGACAGGCCCGGCGGCGGATCGTCGAGGATGAGCTCGCAGCCGGCGACCAGCCACTCAGCGAATGCCACCCAGGCGATGTGGTGCGAGATCGGGCTCAGCGTCAGCAATCGCGTATACGGGCCGTGACGCCAATCCCGCACCATGTCACGCGCGTTGGCGAGCAATGTGTTGTCCGAATGCATGACGCATTTCGGCGTACCGGTTGTGCCGGAGGTAAAGGCAAGATAACGGACGCTGTCAGGGTCGCTCCAAGCCGGCGTGTCCAGCTGCGTTGCCCGCGGTTGTGGCAAGCTGGCGGGCTCGTAGATTTTGCGCAGCGATGACACGTTGGCAAGCGCCGCCTCGAGTTTACCCTTGGCGCGGTCGGCCCCCCAGCCTGGCTCGGTCATAAAGGCACGGGCCGAGAGTCGATCGAGCAGGCCGCCTATCTCGGCGCAAGTATAGGTACGGTGAAGGGAGGGATTGCAGGCATAACCGTTGCGCGCGCAGGCGAGAAACATCACCAGCGCTTCCAGTTTGTTCGACATCCAGAGGGAGACGCGGTCGCCGGCCGTCAGTCCTTGCGCGGCAAGGTCCTCCGCCACCGCGTCGGCCCACCGCTGCAGCTTGAGCCAACTGACGCTGCGGCTGCTGTCGCGCGCTGCTTGCGCATCGGGGCGCGCCGCGACGTGCGCGGCCAGCAGCTCATAGAATGTTTGATCGCGCCACAGCCCGCTGGCATACCAATTTCGTGACGTCGCGGGCTGATGCAACGTCAGGTAGGCCCGCATCGGTTAGTGCCCGAATTTTTGGGGATCGGGGGCGCGCCGCTCGCTGAAGGCGCGCGACAGTTCCTTGCTTTCTTCGCTTTCCAGATAACCGCGCAGTAGTAGGTCGTGTGCCATGCGGGCAAGACCGTTAACGCCGCCGTGCCGAGCATTGAAGGCTGCCTTTACCGATGCAAGCGCGAAGCTGCCGCGTTCGGCCACTTCGAGTGCAAACTTGCGAGTTTCCTCCTTCAACGCCTCATCGGCAACGACTTTGTTGATGAGACCGAGCGCCAGGGCTTCGTCGGCAGACATTTTTGGGTTGCAATACCAAATTTCCTTGGCCTTCTTTTTGCCGACAAGGTCCTCGAGATACCAGGTGCCGTAGCCTGCATCAAATGAGCCCATCATCGGTCCAACCTGACGGAAGATTGCGCTTTTCTTGGCGATAGTCAGATCACATACCATTTGCAACACGTTGCCACCGCCGACGGCGAAGCCATTTACCGAGGCAATCACCGGCTTTTGCAGGCGATCGATCGCTTCGTACATTTCCAGCGTCGGCAGCACGCCCGCGTATAGCGTCGTCTTCTCCATGCCCTCTTTGCGGCCGCCGATGCAGAAGAAGCGGTCACCCGCGCCAGTGATGACCACCACGCGGGTGCGGGTCTCGCGACGGATCGCCTCGATGCAGTGGCGGATTTCGTGGCACATCACGGGCGTGAACATGTTACCGTCGTTGGGCCGGTTCAGTGTGATCGTCCCGATTGGGTCGCTTTCGTCGTAGACAATGGTTTCGTAGCTCAATGGAGTTTCCTCAGGTTTTATCCTGCTGGCGCAGGATCTCGATTTCTTTTTCGGATAGCCCGGCAATGTTACGCAGGACCTCCACGGTCGACGAGCCAAGCTTCGGCGGCGCGAAGCGCACGCCGTTAGCTACTCCATCGATATGAAATCCGGTCCCTACCTGCGGAAACAGACGGCCGCCGACATCGAGATTAAAAAAGAGTCCGCGGCGCTGAAGCTCGTGGTCGGCAACGACCTCGTCCACCCGGTTAATGGGGCCTGCCGGGACCCGGACCCGGGCGAGCAGACTGAGCCAGTGGTCGCGCGGCTGCTGCTTTAGAATCTGACTGATCTCCGCGACAATGACCGCGCGCTGGGCACGCCGGTCGCGGTTAGAGGCATATTTTGGATTCTTCCCAATGTCTGGCCGTCCGACCGCCGTCCAGAAGCGGTCCCAAATGGCGTCGTTGCCAAGCCCAAGTGTAATCGGAAGATCGGCTGTGTCGAATGCTTGGTAGATGGCAATGACGCTGTCCTTGCCCCCCGAGCGCCGCGGAAGTTCGCCAGAACCGAGGAAGGGAACGATCCGGCAGGACAGGAAACGAGCCATGCTTTCCACCAATGACACGTCAATGACATGACCGCGTCCTGAACGCTGGCGGTCGAACAGGGCCGCCACTGCCGCGTAGGCAGCGTCGGCGCCCGCGAGCATATCCGCTGCCGGGGCGCCGATTTTTTGCGGCTCTCCGTCGGGATCGCCGGTCAGATCCATGACACCGGAATAGCCTTCTGCAATCAGATCGTAGCACGTCCAATCACTGCGCTGGCCGGTCAGGCCGAAGCCGGTGATCGCAACATAGATGAGGTCTTTGCGTAGCGCCTGACACGACTCGGCGTCGATCGATAGTTTCTGTAGTACGCGCGGCGGCTGGTTAACCACGACCACCTCGCAGGCCTTGATCGTGGCCGCGAGTGCGTCTCGGCCACGCTGTGTCGTGTAGTTGAGAACCACGCTTCGTTTGTTGCGATTTACTGCCAAGAACCAAAGCGATTCGCCGTCGACGAAGGGCGGTCCCCAGGCGCGCGCATCGTCGCCAGTGCCCGGCCTCTCGATCTTGATGACGTCGGCGCCCATGTCACCGAGCAGCATGGTGCAGTATGGCCCGGCGACGGACGTCGTTAGGTCGACGACGCGGATGCCGTCGAGCAGATTGAAGCCCGGGCCCGGCGAACTGACGGGAAGCATGTCAATTAGGCCTTTCTCCCCCGGCAAGGAGTGACGCTCTGTCGCATTTGCCATGCTTGTCGGGTCTCCATCGAGGCAACCGACCGTCGCCGCACGAGCAATCGACGTACCAACAAGAGTCCTTTCCGGACCCAATTTCAATCAAGCCATCTGTATAGTTCATAGGGCGCGATCTGTCGTCAAACCGAACGGAAGCGCACGCTGTGCCTAACATTGAACAGCACGCTCTACCGGAAGGGAGTCATGTGGATTGAAACGGATTTTGTTTGATGTGGGGGGCGTCTTTAGGCGGCCGTCGACCGGTGTCAAGCGAGGCTAAGTTGGTGCCTCGCGTTCCAGCTCTGACCAGCGGAATCGCGGGTCTTGCCTACAAGTCTCCGCAAGCGGTGAAATCGCCACTGATGCCGCCGAAATCGGTCGTTCCTCGCGATAGTGCGGTGCAACGAAAATGTGTGTTCGGCTAGCATGTGGTTTGCCCATCATTGTCTGTAAGATTGCCTAGGGGGCGGAAATCGTAAGGCAATCAAGAAGCCACGAATATAGGGGTTCAATCATGAGGAGGAAGACGCATGCGTGCTTTCATCGCAAGGACCCTGGCGGTCGCGCTGGGAATCGGTGCGGCGGGTGTCGCCGGTGCGGCCGAGCCGTTGAAGGTTGGCGCAGCCCTTGAGCTCAGCGGGCGCTTCGTTGCCTTCGGCTCGCATTGCAAGCGCGGCATCGATATGGCGTCTGAAGCGCTCAAGCGCGACCTGCCGGGCACGCCGATTGAATTCATCTTCCACGACGTCGAATCAAACGCGGCTTCGACGGTGTCCGCGTTCACGCAGATGACCAGCGAAGAAAAACTCGACTTTATCATCGGACCGATCGCGAGCCCGATCGCCGCGTCGGCCATCCCCGCTTGGCGTCAGGCGAGACCGATTTGGATCGTTCCCGGCGCTTCCACTGTAACTCTGGAGAAAGAGATCGGCTCCGATCTCAACTTCTTTCACCCCTTTCCCTATGCCTATCAGTACCACGTCGAAATTGCCGGCATGCTCAAGCAGTACGTCAACACCAAGACGGTTTCGATCATTTACACCGACGATGATTATGGCCGCACGCACCTGCCTCTTGCAGAGAAGTACCTGAGGGATGCAGGGTTCACAATCGTCAGCGAAGAGATCGTGCGTGCCAATTCTGCTGATATGAATTCGGCGCTGACGAAAATCGCTTTCGCAAAACCGGAAGTTCTGCTGGCGCTGATGCAGACGACCGATTCAATCACGCTTGCAAAGCAGGTCTATACGCGGCGACTAAAAGTGCCATACCTAATCGGCACCTTCGCCACCCAGCTCAAGGAGTGGCAGGATGCAGTAGGACTGGCGCAGGAAGGTTGGACTGGACTCGCCAGTTATCTCCCCAACCTCGTCAATTTTCCGGCCAATCCCGACTACCCCAAATTGCTTCCGACGACGAGTGATTGGGAAGCCACGTTCCGCGCTAAATACTCGCAGGAGCCAAATTACGACGATGCGATGTGCTATGCTCTCGCAGCCGCAATGGCCATTGCGACAAAAAATGCCGGCAGCAATGACCGGGAGTATGTCGCAAAGGCGCTACGCGAGCTCGATATCAACACTGTTTACGGTCACTTAAAGTGGACCGCCACCGAAGGCGGGACCAAACAGAACGCGTTCGATCAGATGATCATATTCCAACGCCAGGGCGGGAAGAGTGTCACGATCTATCCGCCTGAAGCCGCAAATGGGAAGCTACAAGCAGTTCAGCACTAGTTTAAACGAAATGCGCGCGTCTTAAGCCGGAACTGTTGAAATGGCTTATTTCACGCAGCTTCTGATCGACGCTCTGTTACTCGGCGGGATCTACACGCTGATGGCGATCGGACTCTCGTTGAGTTACGGCGTTGCGCGTGTAATCAACTTTGCCCATGGCGAAGCAGTCATGCTCGGCGCCTATGGCGCGTTCTGGGGCTTCCGGCTGCTTGGGCTGGATCCGCTGATGGCCATTCCGGCGGTAGCGATGTTGGGCATTGTTGTGGGCGCTATTGTCTTTCGGCTCACGATTTTGCCGATTCTGGATTCCCAGCAGGAGAACCAGATCTTGCTCACGTTCGGCATTGGCCTCGTGCTGCAAAGTCTGGCGGTGATGGCGTGGTCGGCGGACGAGCGAGCGACCAATCCTGACTACGCGCTTTCCTCTTTTGAATTGGGCGATCTGGTGGTTCCAGGCGCTCGCCTCATCGGCTGCGCCGTGGCTGGCGTGCTGGTTGCGATTCTGTTTGTCTGGCTCAAGTTTACCGAACTCGGGCGCGCGAGCCGGGCGTTGGCCGACAATCGTGAAGCGGCCGGACTGATGGGGATCAACGTCCCCGCGATGTTTGCCTTCGTTTTCGGTCTGGGAGTCGCTCTTGGCGACACCACAGGGGCCATCGTCAGCTTTATCTTGCCTGTCACGCCGTTTATGGGCTTTTCCATCCTCATCAAGTCGTTTGCCATCGTGGTGCTAGGCGGGTTGGGCAGCATCGTCGGCACGGTCATTGGCGCGTTCGTTGTGGCTTTTGCCGAGACGGCGGTCGCTTACTACGTCCCCGACGGAAACGGTTGGGCTGAGGCGGTGGCGTTCGCTATCCTCTTTGTGGTGCTGGTAGTGCGGCCGAATGGGATTCTCGGCACGCAGGCGACGCTTTAGGCCCGGCGATGCAGAAGGTTTGCTTATCAATTCTCGCCGTCGCAGTTGCTGTCTTCGTGCTGTGGTTGCCGTTCGTTGCGACCAGCCAGATCAACGACTGGATGTTTCGTGTCGCCATGCTCTGCATTCTCGCCGTCAGTTGGAACCTAATGGCGAATGCGGGTGCGATTTCGCTCGGGCATTCGGCGTTCTGGGGTGTCGGTGCCTACGCCGGCGTGCTCAGTGCAAATTCTCTCGGTTTGCCGATCCTGCCCGCAACTGGAGTAGCGGTCTGCGCCGGTGCTGTACTCGGTGCCATTATAGCGCTCGCCACAGGACGACTGCGTGGAGTTTTCTTCGCCATTTGTACCCTGGCGCTTTCAGAAAGCTTGCGGACGACCGCTTTGATGACACCGAAACTGACTGGCGGCGCGGTCGGCTTATTCCTCGTACAGAAGCTTCGGCCCGGCGCGACTGAGTTGTTCTTGATTGGGACGGCGGCTGCAATTTTCGCTGTGCTTGTGTCGGTCGTGCTCGCCCACACCAAGTTTCATTATGCCTGTCGGGCTCTGCGCAATCACGAAGGCGCAGCGCAAATGTTAGGGATCGACCCAAGGCAATATCGCCTGGCTGTTCTCGCTATTTCCGGCGCGCTTGCATCCGTCGCGGGTTGCATAAATGCCTGGTATGGGGGCTATCTCGACCCCAACATTGCCTTCGACCTGTTCGTCACCGTGCAGGCGCAAATTGCGCCGATATTGGGCGGACTTTTTACGATCGCCGGTCCGGTCGTGGGATCATTCGGCATTGTATTTCTGTCCGAGCTGAGCCGAATTTGGCTGGGTGCGCACGAAGGAGCGAGCCAGCTCGTTTTTGGTCTCGTCCTAATCGTGGGCATTTTGTTCATGCCGAAAGGCATCTATGGATCGTTGCTGCGCTTTTGGGCGCGCCGCGCCGGCCCAGCGGTCGCTAAGCCTGCCGGCGGCCCTGCCACGATCATTCCGCAGGTGCAACCATGACCCTGCTCACGATCAAAGACCTCACCATCGCCTATGGTGATGCCGTCGTGGTGGAAGAGGTCAATATGACCGTCGAGGAAGGCGAGGTCGTATGCCTACTCGGCGCCAATGGGGCGGGCAAGACCACTACGATGTCCGTTTTGGCCGGAACGTTGCGGGCCCGTAGCGGCACCGTGCTTTATAGCGGCAAGGATCTCTTACGCATGAAACTGCACGAACGCGTGGCCGCCGGTGTGGTCCTCTGTCCCGAAGGCCGCAAACTCTTTCCCACGTTGAGCGTGGAGGAAAATCTCTTTCTTGGCTCTTTCCACCGCAAAGCCCGGCGGTCGCGTCAACAGAAATTGAAAGACGTGTTCGATCTTTTTCCGGTGCTTGCGGAGCGTCGCTATCAATATGCCGGAAGCATGTCGGGTGGTGAGCAGCAGATGCTCGCCCTTGGGCGTGCGCTGATGGCTAATCCGCGACTGTTGCTCCTCGATGAGCCCTCGCTCGGCTTGGCTCCGCGCCTCGTCCAGCAAGTCTTCGAATTGATTCGGCGTATCTCGGCCTCGCGCATCAGCATTCTTCTGGTTGAACAGAATTCCCGCGCGGCCCTCAGCGTGGCGTCGCGCGGTTACGTGCTGGCGGCGGGACGCATTGTGCTCGCCGATACCGCAGCAGGGTTGAGCGATACGCACCGGCTGCAGCGAGCATTCTTCGGCGAAGTGCGGCGAGACGAAGCGGAGCTGCACCGTGCTTGAGGTTGAGCAACTCTCAAAACGATTCGGCGGACTGAAGGCGATTTCGGACCTCTCATTCCGGATTGCAGCCGGCGAATTCGTTGGCATCATCGGACCGAACGGCGCTGGCAAGAGTACTCTACTCAATCTGATTACCGGATTTCACAAGCCGACCAGCGGCACGGTGCGGTTTGAAGGTCGGGAAATTCAGGGGATGCAGCCTTTCGCGGTCTGTCGCCTGGGTATTGCCCGGACGTTCCAGGTGGTACGGCCGTTTGCTGAGATGTCGGTCGAAGACAATGTCATGACCGGCGCCTTGTTCTCCGCTCCCGGCGTCACCTTGCAGAAGGCGCGGGAGCGCATCCGCACGCCGCTCGAGCTTACGGGGCTTTGGGCCAAGCGACATGTGCTTGGCGGGGAACTGCCTATCGGCGAGAAGAAGCGGCTGGAGCTTGCGCGCTCTCTCGCGGTCGGTGCTAAGCTGCTCCTGCTCGACGAAGTCGTGGGGGGCCTGACCAAGCCGGAAATCCAGGAGATAATCGGAGTCCTGCGGCGCATTCACGCCTCGGGCGTCACGATCGTGATGATCGAGCACATCGTCGAGGCGATCATGGCTCTCTCCCAACGCGTCATCGTGCTCAATTTCGGCGAGAAGCTGTTCGAGGGTACGCCGGCCGAGGTTATGCAACACCCAGCGGTGATTGAATCCTATCTCGGCAGCGAAGCAGAAATCTCACGCGCCCAATGAATTTCGAAGGGCTAGAAGCGCCTGCGGCCGGTCATCCCCTTGGTGAACGGGTATCCCATTGGCTGCAGCCCCGTGGGCAGCAGTGTTTGCTTTGCCGTTCGTCGCGAATCGAGCCGAATGCCAATTCCAATCTGTTCAAGCGTCGATGCGTCATCGACGGAAATATCGGTTGAAACTTGTGTGCCGATCGCGTTTCCTTGCGGTCAAAGTGATTGCAATCAACAATAGCCAAATTGGGAGGAATGAGCATGCTGCAATCTAGGAGGCGGATTCGATATGCGCTGGCCGGTTCTGCCGTCGCGACGGCGGTGATTGCATCGGCGCAGGCCCAGCAGCCGGCGGCTCCGGCAGCCGCCCCGGTCAAGCTCGGGATTGTATCGTTTCTCACTGGGCCAGCCGCTTCGCCGTTCGGTATCCCCGGTCGCAACGGCGCCGAGATCGTGATTGAGGCGTTCAATAGCGGCAAGGCTCCACCGCCCTTCGACAAGGTAGGCCTCGGCGGAGCCAAGATTGAAGCGAAATTCGTCGACGAGGCCGGCTCTGCCGCCAATGTCGTGACCGAGTACCGCAATCTTGTGCAGCGCGACCAAGTCGACGCCGTGATCGGCTACGTGTCCTCGGGCAGCTGCCTAGCGGTGACGCCGGTAGCGGAAGAGCTCAAGGCACTCACCGTGCTCTACGATTGTGGTACCCCGCGCATCTTCGAGGAAAAGGCGCGCACTTACGTGTTCCGCGTCAGCCCGCACGCCACCATGGATAACGTTGCGGCCGCGCGCTATCTGCTGGCCAAGAAGAAAAATCTCACCAGTTATTCCGGTCTCAACCAGAACTACGCTTGGGGCCAGGATTCCTGGCGCGACTTTGTTGGCGCCATGAAAGCGTTGGCGCCCACGGTCGAGGCCGACAAGGTGCTGTTCCCGAAACTGTTTGCCGGCGAGTACGGCGCAGAAGTCTCGACCCTGCTGACCTCGAAATCGCAGGCGCTGCACACCAGCTTCTACGACGGCGATCTCGAAGCCTTCGTTTACCAGGAGCAGACGCGCGGTCTCGACAAGCGTATGACTATGATCATGACAACCGGCGAGGCCGCGATCTGGCGCCTACGCGACAAGTTGCCGGACGGCACTATTATCGGTGGCCGCGGTGCCAACGGCCCGCTGGCGGCCGACACCCCGATCAACAAGTGGTTCCAGAAGATTTACACGGACCGCTACAACATCCCACCAACCTATCCAGCTTACCAAATGGCGCAGTCGCTGCTTGGTCTCAAGCTCGCCTACGAGAAGGCCGCCAAGCCTGGGGTCAAGCCGACCGCCGATGAAGTCGCTGCCGCGTTCAAGGGCATCGAATTCGAAGGTCCGGCCGGCCACGTGAAGATGGCGCTCGGTGATGGCCACCAGGGCATCACCGAAACGGCGTACGGCATCTATCGTTTCAACAAGCAGAGCAGGGAACCAGAGATCGTCGACATTGTGCGCTACCCGGCGGAATGCGTGAACCCGCCGGCCGGCGTCGATGCGGATAAGTGGATCGAGGAAGGCATGAAGGGCGCCAAGTGCAATTGATGTACTCGCACTACACGACATCGCGGCGGGGGAGGGCGTCTGCCTAACCCCGCCGTCCCGCCCTCGAATTTAAGCGGTTTCGCCGTGCTGACCAGCTTCGCCATCCTGACTGACGGCCTCGTCTACGCGGCCTATCTGTTCATCGTCGCTATCGGCCTGACGCTCATCTTCGGCGTCATGAAGATTCTAAACGTCGCGCACGGCTCGTTCTATGCCTTCGGCGCATATGGTGCCGCGACCGCAGTCGGCATTTATGCCAATGCCGATTGGCCAGCGGCGCTCGGCTTCCTGTTCATGCTCGTCTTGGCCATGACGATCGGCTTGGTGATGGGCATCATCCTCGAGCGCGGACTTTTGCGACAGGTCTATGGCAAGGACGAGGTGATTACTGTTCTGGTCACCTATGCCACCTTCCTCATTCTGGAGGATGTGATTGTGCTGCTTTGGGGTCCGCAATCGTATGCGGCCTATCAGCCGATGGTATCGGCCGGCAACATCGAGATCGGCGGTTTGGTCCTTTCCAACTACGACATCCTGCTGGTCGCTATCGCAGCGGCGCTCGCTCTCCTCGCTTACTGGTCGCTGAAATTTACCCGTTATGGTTGGCTGCTGACGACCGTGATCTTCGATCGCGAAACGGCAGCGGCTTTCGGGGTCAACGTCACGCTGATCTACACTGTTACCTTCATCATCGGCGCCATGCTCGGCGCGCTTGGCGGTGCGGTGATGGCGCCAAAGATCGCGGTGACGCTCGGCATCGGCGTCGAGGTGATCGTACTCGCCTTCGCGGTTGTCGCCATCGGCGGCATGGGCTCGATCGAAGGAGCGCTGGTCGGGGCGCTGATCGTCGGTATCTGCCGCGCCGCAGCGGTGCATCTGGTCCCGCAGCTTGAGCTTTTCGTGATTTACGGCGTGATGGCACTTGTGTTGGTGGTGCGGCCCTACGGTTTGTTCGTGCGCGCGCAGCCGAGGAAGATCTGACATGAGCGGGCGGGGGCAGTTGGTCGGCGGCCTCATGTTCCTTTTTGCGACAGCAGCGGCGCCGCTGCTGCCGGATTGGATCGTCTCGCTCGCCACGGTTGCGCTTGCCAATGCGCTGGTCGTGCTGGGCCTTGTGGTGCTGTGGCGCGCCGGCCTGGTTTCGTTCGGGCAGGCAATCTATTACTGCATCGGCGCTTACGCAGTAGCGCTCACCGCGCGCTGGACCGGATTCAGGGATGCCTTCGCCCTGGTGGTGATCGGCGGGGTAGCGGCCGGGCTGGTCGCCGCTTTAATCGGGTTCCTGCTTGCCCGCTATCGCGAAATCTTTTTCGCCATGCTCAGCCTGGCGTTATCGATGATTTTGTACGGCGTTCTGGTGAAAACCGAATCGCTCGGGTCGACCGACGGCTTTAGCGTGGCGACGCCGACCTTCCTTGGGTTTGCGCCGCATCGCGACACACTCGGGCTGTCGCTGTATTGGCTGACCCTCGGCGTCGATGCCGTCTGCGCCGTGCTAATCAGCGCCTATTATCGTTCGGTTGCTGGTGCTTTGGCAGCTCCGATTCGCGATAACGAAATCCGCGTAGAATTCCTCGGTGTCTCTGTAGCCAGTGTCGTTCACGCTAAGGTGGTGATTTCCGGCGTTCTCGGCGGCTTGGGCGGCGCGCTTGCGGCGCTGACGATCGGACATGTCGATCCCAATATGTCCTATTGGACTACGTCAGGTAGCTTTGTCTTCGTGACCATTCTCGCTGGCGCTAGCTCGGTGGCGGCCGCCTTCGTCGGTTCATTGGCGTACGAAGCGGTGCGCTCCTTCGCCTTCGACCTCATGCCGCAGCTTTGGCAGATGACGCTTGGCTCGGTGCTGCTGCTCACCATCCTGTTCCTGCCGAACGGGCTCGGTTCGCTGGTGTCGCGGGTCAAGCGGCGCGAGGAGGCGAAGTCGTGAGCGCCATTCTCGCCGTTCGCAATCTGGAAAAGACTTTCGGCTCGCTGGTTGCGGCGCGCGACATTACGGTCAGCGTGCCGGCCGAACAGACGGTTGGTGTGATTGGCGCTAATGGCGCCGGCAAGACCACCTTCATCAACATGATCACTGGCCACCTCAGGCCGTCTAAAGGCAGCATCTGGTTCGAGGACAAGGAGATCACCGGCCAGCCGTCGCGCGAGATCACCCGGCTTGGTATCTCGCGCTCGTTCCAGGTGGCGCAGATTTTCCCCTCGCTCACTGTATTCGAGAACATGTGCATCGCCGCGGCGATCGCGCGGCGCAGCGGTGGGATCTTTGGCAACATTGTTACGCCGGTGCATTCGCCCGCAGCCACTGCCGAGGCGGAGGCGACCATTGAATTGTTTCAAATCGGCCGCTATCGCGAAATCACTGCTAGCGCGCTACCCCAGGGCGTACGCAAGCTGCTCGATATCGGCATGGCGGTCGTCGGCTGGCCGCGCTTGCTGCTCCTGGATGAGCCGACCAGCGGCATTTCCATCGAGGAAAAATTCGATCTTATGAAAGTTGCAATGTCGGCGCTGAAAAGTCGAAAAATTACAGTTCTCTTCGTCGAGCATGACATGGAGATTGTTACGCGTTTCGCCGATCGCGTACTCGCGTTTTACGACGGCACCGTGATCGCCGACGGCACACCGACCCAGACGCTGTCTAATCAACAAGTGCAGGAATTGATTAGCGGCGTTCGCCTCAAAACTTCTGTCAAGAAGCCCGGCCATGCTTAAGGTCGCAAACCTCGATGTCTCGATCGGACCGGTGCCGATCATCCGCGACGCATCGCTTAGCGTTAATGAAGGCGAGATGTGCGGCCTTATCGGTCGTAACGGTGCCGGCAAGACCACGTTGCTGCGTGCGCTGATGGGTGCGATTCCGGCGACCGGCAAGATCGAGCTCGGCCATGTCGATCTGCTCGCGCTGCCGGCGCACCATCGCGCCGGGCACGGCATCGGCTATATGCCGGAAGACCGCCGGCTGGTGCCGGAATTCACGGTGGAGCAGAACATCCGACTGCCCACCTGGTCGACGCGGGCGGACGGCGTCGACCAGCGGTTGGAATGGATATTCTCCATCATGCCGGAGGTCGCGCGCTTCAGTCAGCGTCGCGCGCTCGAATTGTCCGGCGGCCAGCAGAAAATGGTGGCTTTGGCACGTGCGCTAATGGCGGGTACGCGCATAT
>Ga0207821_1000109_pt1 | contig 13652 bp, 13 predicted proteins | sample LuqExpMetageno53_FD_187811 | JGI IMG/M metagenome (GOLD analysis project Ga0207821, IMG submission 187811) | Tropical forest soil microbial communities from Luquillo Experimental Forest, Puerto Rico - Sample 53 (SPAdes) | ecosystem: Environmental > Terrestrial > Soil > Tropical forest ... | reverse complement strand
GAACGGAGATGGAGCTTCCCGAAGGCAGTTTCGTCTTTTGCTGCTTCAATGATAATTACAAAATACTACCGTCTACTTTTGCTAGCTGGATGCGCATCTTAAAATCTGTTGACAAGAGTATACTGTGGCTTCTCGCCGAAACCAAAACAGCCGCTTTGAATTTGAAAAAAGAGGCAGAGATATGCAGTATTGATCCGAACCGTCTTGTATTCGCAAATCGACTAGATCTGCCTGAGCACTTAGCTCGCCATCAGTTAGCGGATTTATTTTTAGATACGCTGCCATACAACGCCCACACAACAGCAAGCGATGCGCTGTGGGCTGGTGTGCCCGTGCTAACTCAAATCGGAAACGCTTTCGCGGGTCGGGTTGCTGCGAGCCTGCTTAATGCTGTGGGCTTGCCTGAACTGATCACGCATTCAGCCGAAGAGTATGAGGCGCTTGCCATTGAGTTGGCGCTCCATTCAGAAAAACTTAAAGCAATCAGGCAAAAGCTCGCCAGAGATCGTTTGACGACGCCTTTGTTTAATACGCCGCTCTATACAAGGCACCTCGAGGCGGCTTATGAGGCGATGTACCAGCGATATCAAGCTGGATTGCCCCCAGATCATATCGTAATTGCGGATCGGTCTGACGCAAAAGGATGAGATTGGCGCCAGAGAACCCAGCTGTGACCAGCGGCTCCACTAGGGCGGCTCGTCGCCCGTTCGGTGCCTTAGTAGTCAAAAATAGCGGCCCTGCGATGGGCCGCTAAAGGTGCGGGGAGGAACCGTTCAGTAGAAGCGATAGTTCACACCGACAAGGACATTGCCGGACGTCGCTTTGGCGCTGAAGCCACACCCCGGTGCTGCACACACACTACCAACACCCGGCGTGAACGCCGTTCCGGACGTCGACCCGAAGTCCATGTAATTGCCTTCCAGAAAGGCAGACCAGTGCGGCGCGAACATCCATTCAACGCCGCCGCCGACCGTCCAACCGGACCTCGTCGCCGACGTTTGCCCTATTTGAACGCCGGCAGCCGTGATGTTTGCGCTGGTATGTGCCCAGGCCCCGCCGCCCTGGAAATAGACAAGCCAGGCCGGGACCCATGAGTAGCCCAGGCGACCAGTGAGCAGGTCGAACCACTGGTTGTTGAAGTTGACTACGTCATTGACGAGCGGCCCGGTCGCAAGAGTTGCGCTGCGGCTATTGCTTGTCCCGTCGAACATGTTGCGGAAGCCGACGACCCAACCCGACGTAAATTCGTAGTCGCACCCGACCTGACCGCCTCCGGCAAAGCCGAAGCCGTCGGCGGAAACCGTTCCCGCAGCGCCGCTGATGCTCGCACTGCCAAATGCACCGCCGAGATTGCCGCCCACATAGCAGCCGGACCAGGTCATCGGTGCAACGACAGGCACGGGCGCGGGAGCCACGTGCCGCACCGGAAGATCGGCTGCAAAGGTGGAGGTGGAAAAGAGCGCCACCGCAGCGACCGAGCTTAATAGAACGCGTTTCATGGTCTCCACCGAGTTCATAATCATGAAGTATGAACTCGCATCACGCGTCAAATGGCGTTGATATAAATCTGGATTGTTGGAAAAGGCTATGAGTGTTGTTGTGCAGCAACATCCTCGATACAGATGCAACAATCGACAATGCACGAGGTTTTTGAGGAGTTCTCAGGTTCGCTCGGACCAGGCTCGCACGATGTGAAGTCTCTATCGAGTCCGGTGCGCGGTATTCGTCCAGGCCGCTCCAGCGGGCGTTGCTCATTGCGAACATGGTCAAGCGCGTCTCTCTCTATAGAACCACGTGTACTGGACTGTATATTGCCGGGATAGGCACAGGTTTTCATGTGAATTTGACTGGTGTGTTTGACCCAAATTCTCCCGGTTGATCCACATCAACACAATGTCATTGTCGTTCGCGGGATGGAACCTACCTAGGAGATCGCCGTTTAAAAGTAGCAGCGGCGGCGGCTACCGCGCTCTTCGTGGCTACGTCCCCATCTGTGCTTACGCCCAAACTGCTGTCCGCTATCACCCGCAGAAAGCGGATAGCGGATGATGGTCCGGATTTGTTTACTGGCGTCTGTTTTCAAGTCGTGAGTGTGAGACATGCGGACCGATGATTTCCGGCGAAGTACTAATGTCGAAGATGATCGCCAGGCGAGTGCCTCGCGCGGCAGGCCTGGCGCCGCCGGCGGCCTTGGTATAGGCGTGGTGATCATCGTCACTCTTGTCGGCTGGTATCTCGGCATTGATCCGAGTCTGCTCCTCAATGGTACGCAACAGATTCTCGGCGGTGGGTCTACCGAGCAGTCCAGCCCGGCGCCAACCGTGGCCCCGGGCACGCCGAAGGATGCGACCGGGCAGTTTGTCGCAGCGATCCTAGGCGACACTGAAGACCGTTGGACTGAAATCTTTGCTGCCTCCGGGGAAACCTACCATCCTCCAAAGTTGCGCCTATTTGCCGGATCCGAACCGACGCCATGCGCTTTTGCCCAATCCGCGATGGGGCCGTTTTATTGTCCTCGCGACCAGCGCATTTATCTCGACACTGCGTTCTTCAATGATCTGCAGCGCAAGTTTGGCGCCTGCTCAGATAGCAAGGCGTGCCAATTTTCCGAAGCTTATGTTATCGCTCACGAAGTGGGTCACCACGTCCAGAACGAGCTCGGCATTCTGCCGCGTGTCACGCGGGAGCAACAGGCGGCATCGAGCAAAACGGAGGCAAACCAACTGCAAGTCCGTGTTGAATTGCAGGCGGACTGCCTAGCCGGCGTGTGGGCCAATCGCGCGCAGAAGAAACATAATTTCCTTGATCCTGGCGATATCGATCAAGCGCTGCAAACAGCCTCGGCGATCGGTGACGATCGCTTGCAGAAAGAGATGCAGGGCTACGTGGTTCCCGATTCTTTTACGCACGGCAGTGCCGAGCAACGCAAACGTTGGTTTACCGCCGGCCTGAAAAGCGGTTCTGTCGCGAGCTGTGACACCTTTGGTGCGCAGCAACTTTGAGACTTTCGAGGTCGGCATCGATCTGGGCCCGCCGGTATCGAGCCGGCCTCACGAAGGCAAAGTATCGGCCGTCAGCGGACAACTGAAGTGAGGATGAACACCCATAAGCAACTAGCTGAGGAGAGTTTAAATGGCCAGCAGAATGCCATCGATGACAGCACTTTTGGGATTGCTCGCGGTTGCGGGCTTCCAAAACCGCGACAAAATCGCGGAGATGCTCAAGGGCGTAGGAGCAACCGGAGACAAGCCCGGCAGCGGGACGCAACCGGGTTTGGGCGGCGTGCTCGGTAACTTGAGTGGAGTGGGCGCCGCGGGCGGCGTGGGAGGTCTTCTGGGCGGAGGTCTCGGTGAATTGCTCGATCGATTCAAGAAGAGCGGTCAGGGAGAGGTTGCTCAGTCGTGGGTCAATAACGGCCCCAACAAGGAGATTGCTCCACCTCAACTCAAACAGGCGATTGGGACCGATGTTTTGGCAGAATTGGAGAAGCAAACCGGCCTTTCGCAGGACGAGCTTCTCGCCAGGCTTTCGCGCGAATTGCCGGCGGCCGTCGACAAGTACACACCGGACGGTCGGCTTCCCGGTTAGAGCGCTTAAACCCTTAAACCATGGAGGAACGCAAGATGGGCATCATCTGGACGATCATCATCGGGTTTATCGCAGGCGTTGTCGCCAAGTTCATCATGCCGGGACCCAATGAGCCGCAGGGGTTCATCCTCACCGCCATCCTAGGCATCGTTGGCGCCTTTGTAGCCAGCTTCCTCGGACAAGCGGTTGGCTGGTACAGGCCGGGCGAAGGAGCCGGTTTGATCGGCGCGGTAGTCGGCGCGATCATCATTCTTTTTGTGTACGGGATCTTTGCTGGCCGGAAAACAGCCTGACCGGTGATCACTCGGCAAACCCAACGTCGCAGCACTCAATTGAGGAGAGAGCGGAACCAGGTATTGATCTGGATGCCGTCCAATCTCGCGGGCATCACATCTACATTTTGCGCACATTTTTGCGCGCGAGGTGCTGGCTCAACCATTTGTCGTGGCCTGAAAACTGCGCCGCGTTCTCAAGGACGCGAAGCCGTTCGATTTGACAGTGCAGTTGTCCACAAAAGTTGAACTGCACTTAATTACAAGCGCGCTAGAGCGCTCGGACTTACCTTTCGAATCGCCTTACCCGGCCGCGTCGAAGAAGTGATCGAACGAGGCGGCACCAATAAACAGAATGAAATTAAAGATTGTGCGCCGCTCGCGTGGCAGGACTGCTCACGCCGTTCCGCTGACGCCGTCGATCAGCGCGTTGGGCTTGGCAAATTCCTGCAGGCTTTGCAGATCTTCGATCTGAATACCGCGGCCTTCGCTCTTAACGCCATAGCGCTCGAGGTAAGCGAGATTGCGCGAGAGATTTTCGGGCGCCATGCCGAGCCGTGAGGCGAGGATGCGCTTGTTGAATTTCAGTTCGATCGAGGTCTTGTTACCCTGGATCATGCAGGTGCGCAGGATCCAGGCCGCCAGCCGCTCGGTGCTCGTGCGCAGCTTCTCGTTCATCAGTAGCCGCACCGTTTCGGCGTAGCACTCCGCCAGTTGCTCCGCGACCGCGCGAGCGAAAGCGGCGTCGCGACGGAAGGCTTCGCGCACCGCCTCTGCCGGCACAGCCAGCACGCGTGAAGGTGCGACCGTTCGAGCTGATTTCAACAGCACGCCGCCGCGAATAATGCCCGGCAGCGCAAGCGCGGAAACGGGTTCGACGACGTCGATCGTTGCGGCCTGTCCGTTATGGCAGCCGAAGAGTTCGACCGAGCCTTCGACCAGCAGGTTGAGAAACCGCGGCCGCTCGCCTTCTTTCAGCAGGGCCGCATTTTTGGGCAGCCGGTGGACGACTGTGGCGTCGCGCAAGACCCGGAAATTTGCATCGCTCATCGACGCAAACAGTGGAGTTGCACGCACGCTATCCCAGTCCGAGTGAGGCACGACCGCCCTCCCTCTGTACCGGTCGGCGACCGGCCTTCGTCGCCGACCAGATACATTAGTTTGCGCCCGTGCATTGACGAAGGTCAACTGGACGGCGGTCCAAACGGGCCTACTCGCGCCTTCACCAACGCAAAAATACGGTCTCCATCTGTGATTTAATGGCGATCCGGCGCGGCATTTGTGGGCTAGTTTGCGCCGCATAAAGATGTTGCGCACCTGCGAGACAAACGAATCGCCGTTTTTCAAAACTGAATTTCCCCCAGGAGAGCGCGCTCGCGAAGCCTCAGGTCAGCCGAGCCGCACGGCGCGCAGGCGCAGCGCATTGCCGACGACGCTGACCGATGACAGCGCCATCGCCGCGGCGGCGATCACCGGCGAGAGCAGCAGGCCGAACAGCGGATAGAGCACGCCCGCCGCAATCGGCACGCCGGCGCTGTTGTAGATAAAAGCAAAAAACAAATTTTGCCGGATGTTGCGCATCACCGCTGCCGACAGCGCGCGGGCCTCGACGAGGCCAGTGAGATCGCTGCGCAGCAGCGTGACGCCGGCGCTCTCAATCGCGACGTCCGCGCCAGTGCCCATCGCGATACCGACATCTGCAACCGCAAGGGCCGGCGCATCGTTCACGCCGTCTCCCGCCATCGCCACGACGCGGCCCTGTTTGCGCAAATTTGCGACGACTTCGCCTTTACGCTCCGGTAGCACTTCGGCTTCGACTTCGGCGATGCCCAGCCGTTTCGCGATGGTGCGCGCGGTGGTGCGGTTGTCACCGGTGAGCATGACGACGCGGATGCCTTGCGCAGCGAGGGCGGCGAGGGCGCGCTGCGTGCTCGGCTTGATCGGATCGGAGATCGCAATCAGCGCGGCGGGTTTGCCGTTGACGGCCAGGAAGACGGTGGTCGCTCCTTCGGAGCGCAGGCGCTCGGCCTCATCGACCAGCGGCGCGGCATCGATGCCGAGGTCTTGCAAAAATGCGGGCGAGCCAAGCGCGAGTCGCCGCCGCTCGACCATGCCGATCACGCCTTTGCCGGCCGGCGCGTCGAAGCCGCGCACCGGTGAGAGCGGGAGGCTGCGGTCTTTCGCAGCGGCCACAATCGCCGCGGCCAACGGATGCTCACTGCCGCGCTCGAGACTGGCCGCAAGTTTCAAAACCTGCGTCTCGTCGAACCCCGCCGCTGGCACGACGGCCGTGACCGTCGGCTTGCCTTCGGTTAGCGTGCCGGTCTTGTCGACCACGAGCGTGTCGACGGCCTGCATGCGTTCGAGCGCTTCCGCATTGCGGATCAGGACGCCGCTCTGCGCGCCGCGGCCGACCCCAACCATGATCGACATCGGCGTGGCGAGCCCGAGCGCGCAGGGGCAGGCGATGATCAGCACGCTGACCGCTGCGACCACCGCGAAAGCAAAGCGCGGCTCCGGCCCGAAGATGCTCCACGCAACGAAAGCAACGATCGCGGCAGCGATCACCGCCGGCACGAACCAGCCCGCGACCCTGTCGGCGAGCCGTTGGATCGGCGCGCGGCTGCGCTGCGCGGTAGCGACCATCTGCACAATTTGAGACAGCAGCGTGTCGCGGCCGATCTTGTCGGCGCGCATGACGAAAGTGCCCGACGAGTTCAGCGTGCCGCCGATAACGCGAGAATCCTTGTCCTTTTCGACGGGCATCGATTCGCCGGTGATCATCGATTCATCGACGCTCGAATGGCCCTCCAGCACAACACCGTCGACCGGCACCTTATCGCCCGGCCGAACGCGCAACCGGTTGTCGACCTCGACCGCGTCCAGCGGGATTTCCTCGTCGCTGCTGTCGTCTTTCACGCGGCGCGCAACCGCCGGCGCGAGCTTCAGCAGCGCGCGGATTGCGCCCGACGTCGCCTCGCGCGCGCGCAGTTCGAGCACCTGGCCCATCAGCACGAGCACAGTGATCATGCTCGCTGCTTCGAAATAAACTGCAACGGCGCCGTCGTGGCCGCGAAAGTCGAGAGGAAACAGGTTCGGCGCGAAGGCAGCGACGACGCTGTAGAGATAGGCGACGCCGGTCCCCATTGCGATCAGGGTGAACATGTTCAGGTTGCGCGTGACCAGCGATTGCCAGCCGCGTACGAAGAACGGCCATCCGGCCCACAACACCACGGGCGTCGCGAAGGCGAACTGGATGAAATTATTGAGCGCGGGCGCGAGCCAGCTGTGCAGGTCAACCACGTGCCCGCCCATTTCGAGGACGACGACGGGAATCGATAGCGCGAGACCGATCCAAAACCGCCGCGTCATGTCGATCAGTTCTTCGTTCGGCGCGGCTTCCGCTGTGACCATCTCCGGTTCGAGCGCCATGCCGCAGATCGGGCAGGAGCCCGGGCCCTGCTGGCGAATCTCGGGATGCATTGGGCAGGTGTAGATCGCGCCTTCGATCACTGACTCAGGCGGGCGGGGGGTCAGATATTTCGGCGGGTTGGCGTTGAACTTCGTTCGGCATCCGGCCGCGCAGAAATAATATGTCTCGCCCTTGTACTCGGTCTTGTGCGGCGTGGTCGCCGGATCGACCGTCATGCCGCAGACGGGATCGGTGGAGTCCACTGTGTGAACATGCCCGGCGTGATCGTGCCTGTGCTCGTGATCGACCGTCATGCGACGCCTCTTGCGGCAGATACCCTGGGGGGGTATCTAGACGCTATGCCGAAGCACAGCAAGACGTCCAAGAAGGAATCCACCTTGAAACGGCTGAGCCGCATCGAGGGGCAGGTGCGCGGGATCGCGCGCATGCTCGACGAGGATCGCTACTGCATCGACGTGGTGACGCAGATCGGCGCGGTACGTGCCGCATTGCGCCGCGTGGAGGAGGAAATCTTGCGCGATCACGTTGCGCATTGCGTCGAGCACGCGATTGCTTCGGGCGACAGGACCGATCAGCGGCGCAAGGTCGCCGAATTGATGGAGGTCATGGCGCGCACCGGGCGGTAAGCTCCGGCGCGCCACGCAGAGTTCACTCGGCTGGTTGCCGCTACAGCACAGGAGCCGAAATCTTCGCGTCGTAGTTCGTGCCCAACTCTTCGCGCCAAGATAACCGATTGATGCTGCCTACATGCTGACGCACACGCGCCGGCCCGGAGTGTGAGCGTGCCCCATGAATCGCGCTCCGCGAGAATCTGACAACGAAAACTGTATGGCTGAATCGGGAAGCGCGAGAACGCGAGAGCCTCCGCTGAGGCCGGTTGGCTGAAGTTTCATGTGATCCAGGGGGAAAAGGTTTAGCGCCTAATGCAGAGCCATTTGGCTCATCGGAAGTACGAGCGCCGTTTCGGGCCGTTTAGGGTAGCGACAAGCTGCCGCGCTTGCCGCCAGAGCATGTGCTCATACCGACTCAGGCGATCGAGCGGAAACGTGCCGTGTGCGGTCAGGCGGATGAATGCTTTGGCCAAGTCCTCAGGCGCGCAGACAAACTCCTCCAGCGCATTCTCCGCTGAATATTGAGATTCCGATGGAAGGCGATTGGCCCGTCGGCTGATCGCAATCACTTTCACTACCGCCGGATTTAACGAAGCTGGCGAGGGCCGCTCTCCCGCCATCGCTTCAAACAGAGCACTCTCGATCGATGTCGAACGCCGGAGCCGCCACAGAATGCTGGCAAGCCGCAGAACGAGCTCACGCTGCACGGCCGTCTCCGCGTCATAGTCGGCGATTACGGCTGACTCGAACGCGGCATAATCCTCCGCGTCTTCCAGTGACCCGATCACGGTCTCTGCCGTGAGCCCATGCCGGACGGCATTACAGCGGGAGCTCTCTTTGCCTTCCGGTGTAACAGGTCCGGTGCTCTTGAGCGCATTGCGTCGGTTCGCCTCGATCTGCTTGAGAGAGGTCACGACTGCACCGCAGCAATTGGCTTCGTTTCGTTGACTGCCACAGTTTTGGGCCCGGTCGCCGCAGAAGTTGGAGTTGCCGGTTTTGTTGCCGCTCGCGGATGGCTCGTCTCCCACAGCTTGCGCGCGATCGGCAGTGGGTCGAGGCGTGCCTTTTCCCACCAGGTGAGCTCATTGCCGGTCTGATGCAGGTTGCGGTGGTGCGTGCGGCAGAGCGGCACGGTGAACTCATCGCTCACCTTCATGCTCAGCGCTCTCGGTTGGGCAAAGCGCAGGTGATGCGCGTCTGAAGGCTGGCGGCCGCAGACAAGGCATGGCTGCCTGGCGACGAACTTCAGGTGCTCTTTGTCTCGGATGCGCTTGGGCTCGCCCAGCGGCAGGGCAGCCTTATCGATGCGCTGCATGGGCGCCTGCGGCGCGACAAGGGACAACATCGTTTCCGGATCGGCAAGCGCCATCTCCGGCTCTGCCGGTGGCGAGGCCGGCCGCCGCGTCGGTGAGGTCTCTACGGCGGCCGCGTCTCTGGCTGCCTGCCGCATCAGCGCGTCGTTCTCTTCCCGAATGTCGTGATAGTGCTCCCGGCCGAAATAAGTGGACGGCCGCGGGATCGGGGTCGTGTCGTCGTGGGCGAACTTGGCTACGGGCGCAAGCTCGGGCGCAGCTTCGACGGGCAGGGGAGTAGGTAGGCTCTGCTGCCCTGCCGCTGCCTCTTGCACGAGAGGAGCGGGCTCGTTCTGAGGGAGATGGGGCGAGGGAGCTTTCTGGGCGATCTGGGCCGCGGGCGTTCTGACCGGCTTCGGCTGGCCTTGCTTCTCGTTTTTAGAGCCTCGGTAGAGCTCAAGCCCAAACGGTCGCCCAAACGTCGCTAGCGCTCGTTTGGTGGCATCGGTCTCGGCTGCCTTCAAAGCCGTATCGTGCACCTCGCCAGGGAATTCTCCGCGGCCTTCTCCGGTCCCATGTCCCTCGCGAACGATCGTCGTCCCGTTTGCCTGGATCGTGAGCCTGACCTTGGCGGTATACACAGCCGTGAAGTAGCCCCGGTTTTCCCGAGCAAGCACACATTTGGAGTCGAGCGTCTCCCGGCTCCAGCCGTCAAAGCCGAAGATGCGGTTGGCCTGTGAGATGACGTACCAGCCCTCGAGATAGGAGAGCTCGCGTCCGTTGCTCTGGCGGGTACGGATGTGGCGCCCGTCGACATTGCGCCGTAAGGCAGCCACCTGTTTGCTGGAGAAGCCCATCAGCGTGTCCTCACACTCAGAATGGGTTCTGGGTTGGAGAGGGCAGCACCTTGAACGTCCGTGCCCTGCTTGAGGTCAGCCAAGAGGCTAACCCGATCGAGCTTGGGGTCCCTCGGCTCCCAGTAGACGGAGGGGATCTCGTTCTCGTTGATCACCATCAGAGACGGGAAGCCGGGCCGTATGGAGGCTGTGAAGTCGGGTGCTTGCAGCTTCTTGATATCGAGCTCGGCCATGACCTCCTTGGCGATCTGCCGGCGCTTGGAGGCCCTGTCCTGCAGCCGCCCTAGCCGGTCCTCCATTTCCCCAATCCGGCCCTTAAGGCCACGGGCGAGCGCCTCATCCGCAAGAGCGGCCCGGATTACGGCCATGAGGATCTCGTGCAAATCGGTGAGCCCCTCGACCGTGTCGGCGAGCGTCTGCTCGTCCAAGGTCGGGTCTTCGGCCCGAAGCCGATCGCGGACTGCCTTGTAGTGGATTCTGGACGCGGTGATTTGGTCCATGCGTTTACTCCCTGATGACGAGGCACGCGGCCCTCTAAAGCCCACTCCGAGATAATTCGGATTTTCCGAATCAATGTCAAGCAAAAATATGGATTTTGCAAATTGAAAGCTGTTTGGATTTGCCGCAGGGTGCCCATATGAGTTCCGAATCGGGCATGGAAGAATTTCGCCAGCGTATTCGAGCAGCCTTGGCCGCTGATCCAGATAAGTCTCAGAAAGAACTAGCAAAACTTCTTGGTATCTCGCCTGCGCAAGTCACGTCGCTATTAAAGGCTGGCGGACGGCGGTTGCAGGCGGCAGAGGTTCCAATAGTAGAGAAATACCTCGGAATTAGGCTTTTCCAATCAGAACTTGAGGGGTTGGAAGATTACACGCCAGTGGGGCCGTTTGCTGCTTCGGCAATGCCCCATCATACCTCAACCGACCACCTAACCGAGGAAGCAGTTCCTATCTCATTGGATGGGGTGCCACCCGAAATCGCTCCAGCGCTTAAGAACATCGTCGGTGAAGGCCATGCCGAATTTTGGCGGCTCCGGGACGGCGGCTACATCCCCGGCGATTATCTTGTAGTAGACCGGAACGAAACCCCTCGGAACGGAGACATCGTACTTGCCGAAGTGCGCCAGAGCGCCGGCCGTTGGATTCCAATTTTTCGACGGTATGTCCCGCCATGGCTGTATGTGGTGCATTCCCAACAAAACCCTGGGCCACCTCTAAAGGTGGGGGACTCCCGGATTGCCATCATAGGACCTGTGATCGCCTCGTTCCGGGCGAGGAAACGGAAGTAACATAATACGGCGGCACCTGTATTTCTCCTGTATTTAACAGGAATGAGCCCTGCTGTTGGCCGGGCATTAAAGGAACGAGAAACAAGTGCTTCTCGATCCGTCTTGACGACAGGCACACACGGCACGCCTGCTCCCTCGACGCGCGGGTGAGGGACGACAGAAGAAGAGCAATGACCGACACGCAGCAGACCCTTCCCTCCCTCGCCGCCCGCGTGCGCCACATCGATGCCGGCGCGACTATCGTCGGAACCCATGTTCTCGGCCGCACGCCCGTGTTCGTGCTCGGCGAAGAGGCGCTGCTGTTCGCGGCCGATGACGGCGAGCGCCGCGTCAACGTTCATTCCGGCGGCATTCTTGTGAGCGCGTGTGATGGCAAGCGCATCGTCAGCGGCGGCGACGACGGCCGCGTCGTAGCGACCTCCGCCGCGGGTGAGCCGCGGGAGATCGCCGCCGACGAGAAGACGCGCTGGGTCGACCAGATCGCGCTCGGCCCCGACAACGCTGTTGCGTTCTCTGCCGGCAAGACTGCCAACGTGATCACCGGCAAGGGCGAAAAGCGTACGCTCGATGTGCCTTCTACCGTTGCGGGCCTTGCCTTCGCGCCAAAAGGCTTTCGCCTCGCGGTCGCGCACTACAATGGCGTGACCTTCTGGTTTCCAAATGCTGCGGGCGCGAAACCCGAATTCTTCGAATGGAAGGGTTCGCATCTCGCCGTAGCGATCAGCCCCGACGGCCGCTTCCTCGTCACCGCGATGCAGGAGCCGACCTTGCACGGCTGGCGCATCGCCGATGCAAAGCACATGCGCATGTCCGGCTACTCCGCGCGCGTGCGCTCGCTGTCGTGGACGGCGAATGGCGATTTCCTCGCGACGTCGGGCTCGGAGCAGGTGATCCTGTGGCCGTTTGACGGCAAGGAGGGGCCGATGGGCCGACAGCCTCGCTTGCTTGCGCAATCGGAGGCGCGCTGCGTGCAGGTCGCCTGCCATCCGAAGCAGCCGGTCGTCGCGGCGGGCTACGCGGATGGCAGGGTGTGGCTGGTGCGGCTCGATGACGGCGCCCTGATCGAGGTGCGCGTCGCCGACGGTCAACCGGTCACCGCACTCGCGTGGTCGAGCGACGGCCAGGTGCTCGGATTTGGACTCGAGAGCGGCGAGGCCGGAGTGCTGGCGTTGTAAACGCCAACACATACTCCGCTCATTCCCGCGAAAACGGGAATCCAGCTGGCACTTTCAATTTGGCACGTCAGAGCTGGTCCCCGCCTTCGCGGAGACGAACGGAGGATAAGCAGCGGCTAATCACCGCACCAGCACATTCTTAAATTGCCACGGATCGCTCGTGTCAATGTCCTCGGGGAACAGGCCCGGACGGCCCGTGATCGGCGTCCATTCGGTGTAGAATCCCTTCACCGGGCCAAGATAGGGCCGCTGGATTTCCAGCAGGCGATGGAAATCCATCTCGTCGGCTTCGACGATGCCCTCGTTCGGATGCTCCAGCGCCCAGACGATGCCGCCGAGAACGGCGGAGGTCACCTGCAGTCCGGTGGCGTTCTGATAAGGCGCGAGTTCGCGCGTCTCCTCGATGGAGAGCTGCGAGCCAAACCAGTACGCATTCTTGCCGTGCCCGTAGAGCAGCACACCGAGTTCGTCGATGCCGTCGACGATTTCGTTCTCGTCGAGGATGTGGTGCCTCTCCTGCATTTTGCCGGAGCCGAACAGCTCGTGCAGCGAGAGCACCGCGTCATCAGCCGGATGATATGCATAGTGGCAGGTCGGCCGGTAGGTCACCTTGCCCGAGGCATCGCGCGCCGTGAAATAGTCGGAGAGCGAGATCGACTCATTGTGGGTGACGAGAGAACCGTACTGCGCGCCGCGCGTCGGGCACCAAGTGCGTACGCGCGTGTTGGCGCCGGGCTGCATCAGATAGATCGCCGCGCCGCACCCGGTCTCGTGGGCATGCGCGTTCGCCGGCATCCATTTTTCATGTGTGCCCCAGCCGAGTTCGGCCGGCTGCATGCCTTCCGACAGGAAACCCTCGACCGACCAGGTGTTGACGAACACCTCCGGCGGCTTCGGCAGCTTGGAGCGCTGCGTGTCGCGCTCGGCGATGTGGATGCCCTTCACACCGGCCTGTCGCATCAGGTCCGCCCATTCGGCCTTGGACTTCGGCTCGGGGGCGTTGAGCTTCAAATCCGACGCGACATCGAGCAGCGCCTGCTTGACGAAGAAGGAGACCATGCCGGGGTTGGCGCCGCAGCAGGAGACGGCCGTCGTCGAGCCGGGGCGGCGCGCCTTCTTGGCGGCGAGCGTCGTCT